>SXGU01243711.1_pt1 | contig 50064 bp, 36 predicted proteins | sample 3174531 | NCBI WGS metagenome assembly SXGU01 (sample SAMN11356863, study PRJNA531348) | freshwater metagenome | isolation source: freshwater sample F1-140 | place: China: Fuxian Lake, Yuxi | collected 2017-12-25 | reverse complement strand
TAACCGTATCGATCCATTGCGATAGTTCAGGATGTTGAGACATGGCAATATCCTCCAGTGAAAATTTGTATTGACACCTGTTAATTTATCTCAACATCCTGTTTTGTCTACTTTTATTTAAAAACCTACACTTGTAAGCGGTTGGTGGTTTGCTTGTTGACGGCGTCGTAAAAATACGCGGTCGGGTCTTTGGGGTCGCGCTGTTTCGCAAGGCTATATTGATCTTCGGCGAGCGTAGCGCGTCTTTCCTCGAAATACGCCTTGCCCAGATAACTACGGATCAAGGCATTGGAAGGATCAAGGATGGCGGCGATTTCCATATCGCGGCGGCCTTGCTCCAGATCGCCGTCGCGAATTTTAGCCAGCCCTAAGCCCAATCGCGCCAACGGCGATGTGGAATCGAGCTGTATCGCCGTTGTAAAGCTTCGGAGGGCCGCTTCGGTATCCAAACCCAGTAGATAGGCAAAACCCATGACGGTTTGGCTTCTTTCCAGTGTCGCGTCAAGCGCCAGCGCCCGCTCCGCGCTTTGCTTGCTTGCAGAAGTCAATCCTGACGAAAGCTCAAGTTCCGCTTTGCGCGCCCAAGCCATCGCATCGTTTGGCGCATATTCAACGGCCAGTCCTGCGGCTTTTAGCGCGTTGTCCAGGTCAAAACGGCCTTGCTCGGCATACGAAAGAGCGGAATAAGCGGTGGCTGAGTGAGGATCGGAGGCAATCGCCCGGTTTGCCAGGCTATAGGCTTCGTCTTTGCGGTTTTGCGTCAGCGCCAGTACCGATTGCAATGCCAAGGCGTCGGCATCATTCGGCTTGCTTGCCAGCACCGCATGAATATCCTGTAAGGCGGGATTTACTTGCCCGGCGGTAAGGCGCATGGCGCCACGCACTTTAAAGAAATAGGTGGTTTGTCGGTCAGGCGTCAGGCTATTAAGCCGCGCCAAAGCCAGATCCGTATGACCCAGCCGAAAATCCCGTATCGCCGAACCAATATCGGCGTCGATGATCGTTGACTTATCGGGAAAAGGCAGCAGCGGCGGGTAGTAAAGCGCCCAATTGACGGCGTCTTGCGGTTTGATGTCAATCTTGGCTTGCGGGGCTTGCCCGCGTTGGGCTTGTGCGCCCTGCCCCGGATCAAGGTGCAAGCTGCCCTGTTGATTGAAAAACCGTACGCCGCCTTCATAAACCCACAGTGATGCCGTGTTATCATCAACGCGCATCGCAAACTCGGTGCCTTCGGGTCCGGCGTTGGCGATTGGGTTGGTGATTTCAAGATGCCGGGGCGTTCGGCTGATAAAGTGTACAAAGCCTTTCAGCAAGGCCAGCAAGGTGGGTTTCTCGGCTTCAATGCCGTTCAGCGAGAGTACCGTACCGGCATCGAGACGCAGGATAATGCCGTCCGGCAACAGCAACGAAGCCCGACTGTAGTCCTCCAGCCGCACCCGGCTCCCTTCACATAGCGTTGCATTGAGCTGCGCGGGCCGCCAATCGCCATTGCCGCCGGAGTCAACGAATAACGCGCCTTGCAAGGAAACCAGCCTGGCGGCCTGTTTATCGGCACACGTTTTACCCGCAGCACGGTCCACCGACCAACACGCTTGGGTAAACAAAACCAGTAATATAATCGCCAGATAACGCATAGTCTTTCCAGGCAAAAGAAATGCGAAGATTATACCCTGACAATAATATTGTCCATTCCGAATATATTATGAAAATTACGATAAAAACAAGCGCAGGCTTGTTTTAAGGCGTAGAAGCCTGGAAATACTTATCTCCGGCAATACTATGATGATGTGTTGGTGAAAGGTCTTTCATGGAGGAAGTCCATAGTTAGCACACGATGCATTGAAACTATGAATGGACTACTTAATTTAAAATCAGCTACATGGAATTTGTCGAAACGCAAAATCAAACTCTTGTGATTGTCCCATTGCTGTGCCGATAGCAACGTTTTCCGTGCGTCTTTCCGGCTTCTGCATGACACTATCGTTCGCATGTTTGACTATTGTATAGCCCGCCTGCTTCATGCGTTTATCCAATGAATGCAAGTACAGGTCGGCTAGCAAGGGACTAATAACAGTCTCCTGCGGCATTTCGGTACCGGGCGATTCTAATTCCATGATGTCTTGCTTCAGGTAGATATAGATAAGCTTCAGAACGTTAGCATCACTGATGCGCTTTTCGACTTCAGACATCAGGGCTGCTTGCAGTATCGTGTCAAAGAGACTTTTCATATCAACATCGACTACCCAGTTTTGTCTGGCTTTCAGGTATTTATCAACTTGTCTTAACGCATCGGTGCGGCTTCTTAACGGTTTGAATCCGTAATTATGCACGACAAACTCGTTCGCAAAAATCGGTTCTATGACCATTTTAAGGGCTATTTGAACGATTCGGTCTTTAACGGCGGGTATCCCTGCGACAAGTTCATCGGCGCAGGCTTTCGTTATAAATGCCTGTTTGATCGGTAGCGGCTGGTACCTGCCGTCTTTTAATGCTTGCTGTAACTCAAGCAGATTGTGCTCTTGTTGCAATGCGAAGCGCTCCAGACTCATGGCGTCTATACCATGACTGTCCTTATTGCCTTGCAACTGTTGCCAAGCCGCTTGCAAAGTCGCCATCGCATAGATTTTATCCATCAAGCTAAACCATTTACCGTCTTTTACGCCGTTGTCCAGCGCCGCCAACGTCGGATTCGTCAAGGCGGACACGCCTACCAGCGCCGATCTACAGTCATTGCTGCCTGTTTCTTGTTTACTTGCTTCGAACATTGACGAAGTAGCTTGATTGAGCGACATAATTAAGACGTCCTCCTAATTTTTCTTTCTCCCCCCTTCGCTCATCGGACTTTGGCTTTCCGCGGTTCTTTCAGTAGTTTGGATAAACTACAGAGATGAGTTTTTACAAGGTCTTGTTGATAGAAATTTGGGCTGTCCACTTAATGCGGAACTAAAAAGCCGCCGTCTGAGCGGAGTCAAAGCCATAACCGTTAAACTTGCCTGCCAGGGAGCAGAAAATAAAAGAGACCAGGATGGGGAACATCCTGGTCGAATTAGCTCATTGTTAACAGCTGCTGTGGGAGCTTGTGGGAGCCGGTGGGGTAGCGCCGAAACATTGAAGCTGGCTCAAGTATAGAGAGATGCCCGCGACATGTCTGAGAAGAAACTCACAGGAAAGATGTGAAATTTTTCACATCTTAATATTTGGATGGAGGTCTGGCTTGATGTTTTCTATTGACCGAGTTTTTGCCCATATTTGAATGATTTAAGCGCCTCTGGCCGACAAAAGCCAATCAATCAGCGCTTTTCTGTCTATACCGGCATCAAAACCTTGCATTATGTCTGCCTGATCATGACAGCCGGCGATAAATCCAAGCAAAGTGACTGTCGGTAATAACTCCGGCAATCTTTTGCTGACATACTGTTTTATCTCGGCCATAGCCACCGGCGCTATTTTGTTGTAGATGACGCCTATATCCGCTATGCCCTTACTGTGCATAAAGGACGCGCACAACAGCGTGTTGTCTAGCGCGGCGCCGATACCGGGCCTGCCGACAAAAATCACCCGGCAAGCCAGCGCCGCCGCAACATCCGCATTGGAAACACCAACCACGCCGCCTACCGACGGATCACCGACACCGTCGATTATAACCATCGACTTGCCCTTGCCGCTATCGGCTATCGTCGCCAGCACCCCGGCCAACAGCTCATCGGAACGCGGGGTTAATCCGGCGATGAAATTCTTGCTAAATCCTTTGCTAAAGACAAGACTGGCGATGTCGCGGCAGGCAATGTTGTTTTGTTCACAAAACAATGCGACCGGCTGTTTTTCGATACATTGGGTCACGGGTTTTATGTAAGCCAACTGATCGCCGGTAAATCCCGATTCCATTAATTGCGCCAAAATACCCAGACAAGCCGTGCTTTTGCCTGCCCCGGATTCGGCCCCCATTACATACAAATATTGAGTAGCCACATTAATATCCCGATGTATCGCCCTTAAGTAGTATGAAGCAGAAGTTAATTTAAATTGCTATATCGTCCCAGCCCTCTCGGCAACCACTGCTGCGTTGCTCTGCTTACGACAACTTGCTCTCTGAGGGCCAGAATCCGTTACTCAAGTTATTTCATGCACATTCCTAAATAACCATGACAGGACGGTAGTTCTTTCGTTATCGCCTCAAGTACCGGTCAAAATCAAGTTTCAGTAAACGCTAAACCCGGCAGTGCTGTCAGCCAAGCAAGTATCTATGGGTTGGACGGCAAAACCCGCCGCAACAGGAATGTACAAGGTAGTGAAGCACAGGCTCCGAAGCCGATAATATCTCCCCGGTCATTAATATCGACCGCTTGCGTTAAGAAGCTGGCCGTCACCGCAGACGGGTTATCCACCAGATCGACCAGATTCAAACGCACACCGGGCGCAGGCACAAGATAACTGTTCCTGTCTGTATCAAAATTCTGACTCAGAACGATGAGGTTGCTATCATTAAAAAGCGCGAAGAAATTAATCCCCTCAAAAAACACCTGGAAATGCCCTCTCCGGTTCCATATCCCATAACGGTTCTTGGTAGGGTCACCTAAAAAACTGTTCGACACGCCTAGGATTTTTCCAGAGTTGTTGATGCCGAATGAAGTGGAATCTGTGTCGCTGCCAATGGGATCAAGCAACTGGGGTTTGTACAAAGGCGGCCGAAACTGTATGGCTCGGAAGGCATTCAAATCAGGATCGAAGATAGTGCCTGTTACTATTCCCTGATTATTAACTCCCCAGCAGGAAGAACAATCGCTTCCTGTAGGAAGCTGATAGCTGAAGAGCGTCTTCCCCTTGCTGTAAAGCCGATAGGTATTCCGAACAAGACCGGCGGGATCTTCAGACCAGACAAGCGCAGTATTGGAATCGTTAATAGAAACAACGTTGGTTTGTGTCTCTCCAGGGAGAAAGGGAATCATCTTGACACGATCTCTGCGAAATAGCGCTGCCTGTGATTTACCGGTCTCAGAATCGGTGACCGATCCCCCTATTGTTCCCCGGTTATTGGCGACACTGGGATAACCCGGCTGTAAAACCGTCACGGCTCTGTGTGCATAGACGGCAACATGAGCGACAGACGAGCTATCCCAGACCGCACCGTAAACCCGTCCGCTATTATCAATTGCGGAGGGAGAAAATTGATTGAATCCAGGAGGTAACTCAACATCAGAAAGCGAAACATAGTGATAACGATATCCGTACGATTGATCCGCATGTAGCGCCTGTGCCCACCAAGCCAATACCAGCGCCAGTATATAACCCAAGCACTGACAGGCTAATCCCCTGCCCTGATCCCTGCCTGCACTTATTGTCCTATCGCGGTAAAAGGCATGGTGACTACCAGGGGTGGACAAATTGCTTATACTATTTTTCATGTCAAGCTGCTTCATAATAGTCTCCTCATGCTTTGATTGTATTTTCAAATATGACTCAAAATCTCAACTATAGTTATGATTCTCCTCGGGTCGGTTATAACATCGGCGTACTCTGTCCGCCGAAAGCCAGGCGGGCAAGTTTTTTACCCACCTGATGAAAAAAGCGAGCAAAAAAGTTTTACCCACACAGCCAATACTTCTTGGCTTATGCGCCGCTATCCAGATTTTTCGGGAAACAAACCGTAAAACACGCGCCCTGACCCGGCTCAGACACAACAGACAAAGTACCCTGCATCGCTACGGCCACAATATTGCCGACAATGGCTAACCCTAAGCCTGTGCCTCCCTTGCTGCGACCTGTGGTAAAAAAGGGTTCGAAAATCCTGGTGATATGCTCCGGGCTGATGCCGACGCCATAATCGTGTATGGTCAAAATAAACTGTTCGACTTTGTCGGGATCGTGCCGATCAGCCAGGGCAATGTCAACCTGACCGCCGACGCCGTCCGGGTAAGCGTAGCGTTCGATATTTTGCAGGAAATTCATCACGATTTGGGTCATATAGCCGGGATAGCCGTGCCATTCCTGCGCGTGTCGTATGCCTGAAACATCCACGTGAATATCCAGCTTTGCCTGCCGGGCACTGATTTTAAAAAGATCGACGGCGTCTTTCAGTACCGTCGGCAAATTCACCGTTTCCTGGTGCTCGATAATTTGCTCCACGGCGATTTTTTTGAAATTCTCGATCAGGCGATGCGCGTTATCGACATTTTTCACCATCAATGCGGACGATTCCAGAATATCCTGCAACAGATCGTGGTTTTCAGCGTCGCCTTGAAACAAGGCTTGTATATTCGCTAACGACAAGCGGTTTCTAATGATGCTCAGCGCCGTTTTAACAATGCCCAACGGGGTATTGATTTCATGCGCCACACCGGCAACGGCCTGGGTCAATGCGCGATGCCTTTCCAATGCGGCTTCAGCCTGCATGGCCTGACTGATCAGCTTGAGCTCCTGTTCGCGCAGGCGTTTCTTTTCCAGAGTGGCGCTGATTCTGGCCTTCAACAGCGTCGAATTAAACGGCTTGGGCAAATAGTCTTCGGCGCCTATTTCAATGCAATTGATGACATGATCAATATCGGCACAGGCTGAGATCATGATCACCGGTATCTTGACCAGAGCCGCATCGGCCTTCATGCGTTGAAGCACTTCGTAGCCGTTCATATCCGGCATCATGACATCCAGCAGCACCAGGTCGAATGCGTCCTGAGCCATTTTTTCGAGTGCCTGCGCTCCGCTATCCGCCAACACGGTTTGATAACCCTGATGCTCCAGGCGCCGGGATAATATTTCCTGATTGGCGGGATTGTCATCGACTACCAAAATTCTGCAACTAATCTGCTTTTCCGGCAGTGTTGCGCGGGTTTTATCAAACTCCGTTCGCGGCTTCAGTCTTCGTTCCTGCAAGCTGATAACCCCGGTTTGTTGGGTAATAATTTTTTCACAGGAAAACAAGGTTTCCAGCCGCTCCAGTATTTGCTGCGCGGCGCTGTTAATCTTGCCCAGATCGTCGATCAACTTTTCCTGGGCGATGCTGTCCGCTTCTTCGGCAAGCATTTCCGAATAACCTATGATTTGATTTAACCAGTTCATTAAATCATGGCGGGTCACGGAACTGACCGCCAGACAGGTATCCGTTAAATGCTCACACTGGGTCATGACGCTTCCAGGAACTTGTTGATTTTCGATAACAGCCGTGACAACTCGATAGGCTTGGTATCGTACTCATCACAACCCGCCTCCAGGGCTTTTTGCCGGTCCTGACCCATGGCATGCGCAGTCAAGGCGATCACGGGGATGTGGCGGGTCACAGGATCGTCCTTGATGCGCAGGGTCGCTTCCCAGCCATCCATCACCGGCAAACTCATATCCATCAGTATCAAGTCCGGTTGTACCGATTTTGCCAAGTACACACTTTCGACGCCGTCAACCGCGACCGTGATGTCAAAACCGTTTTTGATAAGCCGACGTGAGAGCATGTCGCGGTTAAATTCATTGTCTTCAACGAGCAGGATTTTGTTCATGATCCGATGACCGCCGGTAGCTTGACTATAAACACGGAACCCACTGCCGGTACGCTTTCGACCGAAATGCTGCCGCCCATCATTTCACAGAATTTTTTGGTGATAGTAAGCCCCAAACCGGTGCCTCCGTATTTGCGCGTGGTTGAATTATCGGCCTGGGTAAAGGCATCGAATACTTTATCGACCTGCTCCGTGGACATACCGATACCGGTATCGCTGACGGTAAAAACAATCCAGTCATCATCAAGCGCATTGTCTACGGATACGGTAAAGTTGATTTCCCCACCATGCGTGAATTTACCGGCGTTGCTGAGCAAATTCAGCAGAATTTGCCGCAGTTTGATCGAATCGGCTTTTATCAGTGGAATCACTTCTGAACAGTGTATGCGCAGCTTGTTGACGTTTTTATCAATAATCGGCTGTACGGTGTTGGTGACTTCACTAATCACCGAAGGCAAATGAATCTCTTCCATATAGAGTTCCATTTTTCCGGCCTCGATCTTCGACAAATCAAGAATTTCATTGATTACCGACAACAAATGCACCGCCGAAGAATGAATTTTTAACAAATCACTGACCGTGTCATCGAGCTTCGAGGCCCTGGCGTCTTCCAACAACATTTCGCTGTAACCGATGATTGCATTCATCGGTGTGCGCAATTCATGGGACATATTGGCTAAAAAATCGCTTTTGGCGCTATTCGCCTCTTCAGCAACAGCGCGCGCCTTTTGCGCCTCGGCGATGGCCTTGGACAGTTCGATTTCGGTTTGCTTGAGTTCGGTAATATCGGTAAGAATTGCAACGGTGCCGGTATTCCACACCCGCCGCTCGCTGACCCGCATCCAGCGGTCGTTTCTGAAGTGCTCGACAAAATTTTCCCGCGGCGAACGATGCCGGGTCATGCGTTCGCTCAACCATTCGTCAAGACAGCCGTCGGCGTCAAGAATCAGACCGTCCTCGGCGGCTTCCCGCATGATGGCCTCAAAAGGCATGCCGGGAATGATCGGCGAACCGTAAGCCATGATTTCCCGATAGCGCTGATTACATTCCACCAGGCAATCCTCCATATCGAACAGACAAAAGCCGTCGGCAATACTTTCTATCGCTTCCCGCATCCTGGAACGGCTGACCGCTTCTTCGCGTGTCGCCTGTTGAATCCGGCTATCGACAATAGTGATAAAAATAGCCAGCGAGGCAATCAATACCGACGTGAATGACACCCAAAACACCAGGGCGGCGGAATTCAATGAACTTTGCACCAAGTTCGGAGAACTGTCATCAGCAAAAAAATAGGTCGCCGCCATGCCCGAATAATGCATGCCTGAAACGGCAAAGCCCATGATCAGTGCTGCGCCGATTTTAGCGAGGATGGCATCCGAGCCTTTTTTATTGCGTCCGACCAAAAAGTCGATAGTCAAGGCAACCCCTGAAAGTACTACGGCGGTCAATACCGAAATACCCACCAGACGCGATTCGAACATCATGATCAATTGGCTGGAAATACCCTGCATGGCGGCCATGCCGATATAATGCATGGCACCGATGCCGAGGCCCATCACCACGCTGGCCAAAATAATCAACTTGCTGATTTTAGGCCTGCTAATGACTTCCAGCATGACATAGCTGGTCAGTATCACAGGGACTGTAGACAATACCGTGATAAACACATCGTAGCTCACCGCAATCGGCAGTTTGAGAGCCAGCATTGCAATAAAATGCATCGCCCACACGCCGCCGCCCATCGTGAATGAGCCGACCAACAGCCAGATGCTGCGTTTATTACTGGATTCAGCCGCCCTGATGCGCCCCGCGACACTAAGCGCGGCATAAGACGCCAGACTGGCAATCGCAATCGACTGAACAACCAGGCTGGCGTCATAACTGGTCTCAAGAGCCGTACTCAAATCCCTGCCGTCATAAAAATAATGATTCATGGCGGTACCACTATATCCTGACTTAAGCGACCCTTACTCCCCTCTCCCTATGGGAGAGGGGCCGGGGGAGAGGGTATCGGCACGGCTTTGCTTCCAGATCACAGACAACTGTTTAACAAAGCCATGCATCAAATTAACAATAAGATCAGGCGGCGTAAACCGGCTTTTAAACAAAAACGCCACCTGCGCCTGAGAAGCACTGCCGACCACATCGATGAGCCGGTAACCCTGGTTATCGAGAATATAACGATCACCAGCGGGATTGAGCGGCATGCCTTCCAGCGCGCGCAGCCGACCCAGTAATTGCAAGCCCCTGTCGGCATCAATCTCATCGGCAAACAGCACTTCTCCGTCAATAATCAGCCAACGCGGTGTTTCCGCCTGTTCCGGGCTTAAGCCGCCGATCGGGGACAACGTATAAAGCAGCTTTCTTCGCGATCCCGCGGCCTCGATCAGGCTATTCGATAATTCTACGGTGGACAACGCCATGCCGTAAGACAGGTATTGCCGGATACTGCTTTTGATCAACGAATACAATTTGTCTTCAGTGGCTTCGACTTTCGTGAAATAACCGTTGATGTCGTATTTATCGATGACTTCCCGTTCCGGCGCAATGCCCGGCTGCCCTGTGCGAATATATATCTGGGTCAGCTTGTTGCCGAGGTTGTTGCGAATATAATCGCAAAGCTCAAGACCTGCGCGTTCGCTTTCCATCACGACGTCAAGAAAAGCCACCGCCAATGAACAGCCGACCTCGACATCATCGTTCATCAGCCAAATCGCTTCTTCTTTACTGGCGGCGGTATATATCTTCAGCGGCAAGCCGTAGACTTCGAAATTCTTCATCGCCAGACGCGAAATCGCCAATACATCGGGCTCGTCATCAACAAGCAGTACCGGCCAATATTTAAAAAACATGTGACTCTCCTTATTTTATCGTTCCCACGCTCCGGCGTGGGAATGCAGTGACAGACGCTCCAGCGTCACGAAACATAAAACTTGCTAAGGCCCTTGTTATCTTACATATTACACACCGCTGGAGCGTTGGCGCCCGCATTCCCACGCCGGAGCGTGGGAACGATAAAAGCTTGGGAGCCAGAGAAGAGTCTAAGGAACAAAGCATCTAAAGCATCATTTAATACGCCAAAGGCTGTCTTAATTCACTCAGCTTGGCGGCATCAAGACGCATGTGCTTGGCGAGATAAGCGGCGGTTTCTTTTGGCCTGACTTTATGGACAAAGTTGTAACGTGCTTCATGATAATTGACTTCACCGCCATAAAACTTACCGGAAAAATTAATTTTCATTTTTTGCAATTCGGCAGCGCGATAGGCCGCTAACGGTTTGACACGCTCGTCTTTTTGCCGGATTTTTTGTTTTTCTTCCAGTAATTGCCGGTAGTAGGGGTCCATCGCCAAGGCTTCGGCTTTTTGCCTGACCTGCTCACGGTACAAGTCATAATCATCGGGCAGAATTTCATCAATATAACCGATGGCCTTGGCTTTTTTCGTACCGATGGGCAACGGCGTTTCCGTCAATTCCAGCGCCTTAACCGGACCGACCCGTTTCGGCAGCGAATAAGTCCAATATTCCGAGCCGTAAAGTCCCATGGTTTTGTAATGCGGATTAAAAATCACCCCTTCGCGCGCCCAGACCTTGTCGGCGGCGAGAATCGCCATCGCACCGCCCGCACCGCAGCCGCCCCATACCGCCGAGACCGTCAATTTGGTTTGCGTGGTCAGGATTTCCAGCACAATATCGTCAATCGCATTGATATTACGCCAGGACTCATTAGCCGCATTTTCCGCCGCTTCGATAATATTCAAATGGATGCCGTTGGACCAAAAGTCACTGCCGCCCATTAACACCAGCACCTTAGTGGGCCGCGCCACGGCCAGACGATAAGACTCCAGCAGTCGTCGGCATTGGGTGGTGGACATTGCACCGTTATGAAAATTGAAGTGCAGATAGCCGACCTGTTTTTTCTCTTCGTACCAGATTTCCTTGAAGGTAAGTTCGCTACCCATGAATAAAGGATCAATCGGCGATTCGGGCGTTTCATCAAGCAGGCTGCCCAAGACTTTTGCCGCCGGCAACTTGAAATCGAATTGTTTATCGTGTGACAGAAAACGCTTGTAAAACGGTACTTTTACAATATTCTTGCGCTTCAGGTGCGATATCCAGACCGCGCCGTCAATAGCGGCGCGACATATCGCACCGTGACGCTGGGCGATGATTTCCCCCGGCTGCCAGCCTTGCAGCAGGCTTTCCTCATGGGCCCCGTACAGGTAATATTCCTGGTTATCGATGACATCGAGTACGCCGGGCGCACTGTCGGCGGCATTAATTTTCTTGATGATGGTGGCGACATGATCGGTCGCCCAATCGATTTTTCGTTCAACCTGCTTCATTAAAGGACGCAGCTCGCCGCGCACATCGGGTTTCGAATAATCCAGCGGTTCCGGTTGAAAGGTTTTCGATTCGACATGCCTGACCGCCTGCAGCATGGCCTTGATAGCCGCTTTGGTCAATTCCCGCCGGTAAATCCCGGCTTTGCTGGCCTGGCGCATCTTGAAGGTCTCGGTCGCCCAGATGTCGCCGGCATCCATTTCCTCAACCGCCTGCAACACGGTAACGCCCCATTCCTTCTCTCCGTTCATGATCGCCCAATCCAGCGATGACGGTCCCCGGTCGCCCTTGATGCCCGGATGAATAATGAAGCAATGATGTTTTTTCCAGACATCTTCGGGTATTTTTTCTTTTAAAAACGGGCAAATAATCAAATCAGGCTGGAAAAAAGTCACGCCTTTCCTGATGTCGTCGGGATTCAGCGCCAAGGTTATCGAAATATCATGACCCAAGGCTTCCAGCTCAACATGAGCACGCTGGCATAAGCCGTTATAGGATGAGGATATTAATAAAATACGCATGGTAAGTTCCTTTATAAAATGGGTTATAACAACACGCTGCTATACAGCAACAGCCTGTCCTGATTCGCTTAGGCCTAAGCAGCTGCGTTTGACTGCGTCTCGGAGAGACCGAAGCGTTCACGATAACTTTGCGGGTTAATGCTCAAATGTCGTATAAAGGCGCGGCGCATGCGTTCCGGATCGCCAAAACCGGATTTGTCGGCGATAGCTTCAATCGATAACCTGGTGCTGCCGAGATAATGGCGCGCCGCATCGATACGCGCCAATTCAACAAATTTGGCCGGCGTCATGCCGGTTTCCTGTTGGAAAAAACGGGCAAAATGCCGGGGACTCATGCACATCCGTTCGGCCAGTATGTCCACACGCAGATCGTCGCTCAGATGCAACATGATCCAGGCTTGTAAATCCTTAAGCTCGGGACGGCTGGCGTTACTGGTCAGATAAGCGCTGAATTGACTCTGTCCGCCCGGACGCTTCAGGAACATGACCAGATAACGCGCCACCAGCAAAGCCAGATCGCCCCCCCAATCCTCTTCCACTATCGATAACGCCAGATCGATGCCTGAGGTAATGCCGCCCGATGTTGAAATTGAGCCGTCACGGATAAAAATCCGGTCCGGCTCAACGTTGACAGCCGGATAATCCCGCGCCAACCACTCGCAATAATCCCAATGACTGGTCGCCCGGCGCCCGTTCAAAAGACCGCTTTCCGCCAGCAGGAAAGCCCCGGTGCAGACCGAAGCCAGACGGTCGACCTTTGGCGCGATAGCTCGAACCCAGTCCTGCAAGGCCAGGTCGCACAACAGACAACTCGGATCCACCGTACCGGCAATCATCAGGGTATCGATACCGTCTTCTATATCGCTGTACGCCTTATTGGCGATAATCTGCAAGCCGCAAGATGTCGTTATCGGCCCCGGTTTTGCAGCCAATACGTCCATTTGATAGGCGGGTTCAGTGAAGGCGCCGGAGCGTTGCAAACCGATATTGGCGAAAGCGAAAACTTCCATCGGACCGGCCAGATCGAGAATCTCAACACCGGGAAAAGTGACAAAAGCAACCGAACGTACCTTCGGCACACGGACCTGCTTAAAGGGGAGATTGGATGGGGGCAAAGGGGTAGTCATAGATCCTCCTAACAGGATAATCCCGGCTTGTATGTAACAGCATACGTAACCGATTCAGTGAATTGCTTTATTCTTTTTATTAATTCTCGAATCCATCTGCAAAGAACTCATCAATCGAATTTTCAGCTGAAAACGAGGGATGCGCTTACATAGTCACCCAATCCCTCATTTTATACAACGACAAGATTCCCTCATTTTCTGCCAATCCATGATGACTATTGATAACGCGTACCTCAGAGCCTCCCTCTAACCCTAAGTTTTATTTACTCTCGCTAGCGACCGTGACCATTCGCCGTTCGGTAGCTTAACGTAGTTGTTGCAAGCAACTGATTGTGGTTTAACGCGCCATTATTTTTCAAGTTGCTAATTTCTTGATGTGTGCCATTCAAACCGGTTTGCAGAGCGCTAATCTTTCCGCTGATACTCTGTTGATCCGATTCCAATGCGGCGATTTTTTTATTCGCATCAGTCAACTGAACTTGCAAAAACTTAATTTGCCGGGGCAAATCGTCGGCGGCCGCTTTGGTAAACAGAAGCAAAAACAACACGACGACAAACAGACTTTCTAAAAAAGACTTATTCGAATAAAACATTGGTGTTCTCCTCATAATTATTTTTTTAATATTTGAATCCACCGGTTCCATCAACTACTCGATCGCTTGATGCAAGATGTCGCGAAAGCAATGGGATCTTTTTTTATACTGTCTTCTTACCCGGCTGAAAATGACAAATCGTCCTCATTTTCTGTCAACAGATAAGCACTGTCATCCACGTCCATCACCGGACATACAGGCGCTTCACCTAGTGAAGGCATGCTCTCCCTTGTATATCGTCGTGGAAGTTATCCGAAAGTGTTATCCATAAGGATCGATGTGTTTTCTTCGCCGAAGCATCCTCTTAAAAATCAGGATGGTCTGATCCGTTATTTAAAAGTATATGACGATGGGTACCTTAATAAAATATCCCATGCGGCGTAGTATTGAATGACGACACTATGTCGTTCGACTGGTCAAATAAGTGCTCGTATCTCTTTTGATATAGATAACGAAGTGAATATAGGCACACAAAGTCCCCTCTCCCTCAGGGCTAGGGAGAGGGAAATTTAAATGCCGTTTAATCAGCTTCTGCTTCTGTATATACTCCATACACTCCGCGCAATTACATGTCCAGGTTTCTTAGCGGTCCTTTTGTTCGATAACAGCAGTGCGGAATAATAAAAAGCCGAAGCGATAACCTAAGGGAGATCATAAACAGGTTCTAAGACCGCATGCGCGTATCTGATTAAATAATCACAAAATCCGCAGCCGTCAAAACAGGATTGCCTGTTAGCGATACGAACTCCACCCGAGCGCCTGCGCCGTTGCCGTCCGCATCATAATAAAGGCTGCCGTCTCCGGTATCGTAAATCAGGTAATCATTACTATCCCGTGCCACGGCCCCTACGCCTGAAACAAAGCTGCCGGACGATAATGCCCCTGTCGCCGTGAACTTGGCAAAAATGGCGTTTTCCAATTTGATGGTGTCATCGACGACCCTGAAATCGGTGATGATGTCATTATTGGTGAGTGCATTCAAAGCGGCATTGAAAACAAAATTATCGACGCCCAAGCCGCCGCTTAAGCTATCATTGCCAGCACCGCCCGTCAGGGTATTGGCAGCGCTGTTGCCGATCAGCACGTTGTTGAGGGTGTTGCCGGTGCCGTTGATAGCCGTGGTTCCTGTCAGACTGAGGTTTTCAACATTGTTGACCAAGGTATAGGTAATATTGGCTTGCACGGTATCGATACCTGCACTCGCCGCTTCGACGACACTGTCACCTGTACCGATTACGTAGGTATCATCGCCTGCGCCCCCGGTGAGTGTGTTAGTGGCGCTGTTGCCGGTCAATACATTGTTGAGGCTGTTGCCGGTACCATTAATGGCCGTGGTACCGGTAAGCATCAGGTCATCTACATTGGCCGCTAAGGTATAAGTCACGCCGGACTGAACCAAGTCAGTACCTTCGCCAAGCAGTTCCGTGACCACATCCGATGTATTATCGACGACATAGCTATCGTTACCTGCGCCACCAATCAGTGTATCGGCGCCCGTTCCGCCGCTCAATGTATTGGCTGCGCTGTTACCGGTCAGTCTGTTGTTGAGGGTATTGCCGGAGCCGTTGATCGCGTTCGTGCCGAGCAGGATCAAGTTCTCAACGTTAGCAGCCAACGTGTAGGTGATACTCGATTGTACGGTGTCGTTACCGGCATTGCTCGCTTCGACGACGCTGTCACCAGTGCCGATCACATAAGTATCATCGCCAACGCCCCCGGTGAGGGTGTTAGCGGCACTGTTGCCGGTCAAGAAATTGTTGAGCGCATTGCCGGTACCGTTGATGGCGGTGCTGCCGGTTAATATCAGATTTTCACTGTTTGCACCCAGTGTCCGCGTTATCGAACTGTAAACACTATCTATCCCTTCATTGGCATTTTCCGTCACGACATCGCTTGTACTATCCACTATATAAACGTCATCCCCGAGGCCGCCCAGCAAGGTATCCGTGCCGGTGCCGCCATCCAGTTGGTCATTACCGGCGTTGCCAATCAGGGTGTCATTGCCGCCCAAACCGGACAGGCTATCGTTACCGGAACCACCGATTAAGGTATCGGCGTTGGCCGTACCGGTCAGGGTGATGTTCTGGACGCTAGCGACAATGTCGAAGCTATCGGTGGCGGATAGGCCGTACATATCGTTGGCGGTCACCAGCACGCTCACTGTGCCGCTAACAGGTGGCGCCCCAGTAAATGTTCGGGTTAGCGCATCAAAACTGAGCCATGACGGTAATGCACTGCCATCCGCCAGCGTGGCGCTATAGGTGAGCGTATCGCCCTGATCCGGGTCAGTAAACGTGGTTGAAGAAAAGCTGAAACTGAAGGGCGCACCTTCCGCAACCGTCTGATTCGGCAGGGCTGAGGATAACACCGGCGCATGATTGTTAAGTACGGCCATAACCGTGTTGACATCCCATAGCGTGCCGTCCGAGCCGAACTGAATCTGCTCAACCGTATAGGCATTGACGCCCTCATTGAGCAGGTAATTGTGAATCGTCAGCGTATCCGTCGTGCCGGTAAGCGACAGCAGCAGATCGTCCCCTGAACGGCTAAGCTGTATCCCGGACGGGGCAATGGCCTGTAAATAAACGATGTCGGTTTTGCCCACCGTTATGTCATAGTTGTTAACCGTGTCATGGCCCGAACCCATGCCAAAGAAATAACGGTCATCGCCTTCGCCGCCTTCAAGATAATCATCGCCGGCCCCGCCGTCAAGTTGGTCATTACCCGTCCCTCCGTACAGGCTATTGGCGGCGCTATTACCGGTCAACTGATTGCTTAACGCATTGCCGGTGCCGTTAATCGCGGCGCTGCCGGTGAGGGTGAGTTTTTCAACATAGTCAGGCAGCGTGAAACTGATGCTGGCGTAAACACTGTCATAACCTTTATAATCGTTACTCTCAATCACTATATCGCCTATATCATCAACGAAATAGCTATCGCTGTATGTGCCACCTTGCATCAAATCTGCGCCCGCGCCGCCGTCCAGCGTATCACTGCCGTCCCCTCCATACAAGCTGTCATTACCGCCCTCGCCAAGCAAAGAACCGTCATAAGTGAGGTAACTGAAAAAATACGCAAAAGTATCTAATTGGAGACTGAGTACGTTATCCAAGGCGTTGCCATGCAAGATGGCATTATTGGCTGCACCGGTCAGCATATAACGCTCAACATTCTGAAAACCTTGCTCAGACAAGTGAAATTCCTGACCTGAATCTGCCGCAGTGGTGAAGTATTGGACGATATCGTTACCTTCGCCCACCGCTTCAATGACATGATCATTGTTACCGATGATATAGGTATCGTTTCCGGCTCCGCCGGATAAGGTATTCGCAGCCTGGTTCTGGCTGCTGTTCAGCACGTTATTCAGAGCATTGCCGCTACCGTTGATGACGTCGGCACCAAATAAGGTCAAGTTTTTTGTGGCGCTGAAGGTATCGTAGATCGTGCTATTGGCAAAAAGCCTGGCAGGGGCAAGCGCATAGTCTATCGAACTCCAGATGACGGTTGCTACGCCGATAATCGTATCACCCGGATTATCGATGTAAACCGATACCTTATCGCCGCCAATAATGATTGCCGTGTCGGCCCCGGCTTTGCCGTCTATGATATTTTCACGGCTACCATTGCCGGGGCTAGTGATAATATTGTCCAATGCATTACCAATACCTGTTCCTGAAAAAGCCGAGTTAACATAAGGGTAATAGCCTGATCCAGGCTCACCGGGTGTTGTCCAGCCTTTATGCATATAACCCATAAACAGATTTTCAACATTATCCGGTAAAACTCCTCCAAGCCGGCTGATCCAGGTATCGATCCCTTCACCGGCATTTTCCACGATCTGTTCTATGTTTATATACCAGTCATTGCCTTGTCCGCCGTAGGCACTATCGTTGTAGCCCTCCTTACCGTCCAGTATATTGCCGCCGGCATTGCCGATCAGGGTATTGTCGAGCGCATTACCGGTGGCATTGATGTTCAGTAGCCCCATCAGCGTGAGGTTTTCGATGTTGTCGGACAGCGTATAACTGCGCGACGCCTGCACCGTATCGACACCGCCGCCGATCGACTCTGCGATGATGTCGCCGGTATTATCGACAATAAAAAGGTCATCGCCTGTCGTGCCGGTCATGGTATTGGTGATAGTGGTCTCGGTATGGGCGATAATGTCTTCCATCAACCAAACCGGTCCGGCGCCGTTATCAAATTCGATACGTTCAATACCGCTGAAATCGACTTGCGTACTGCTGCCGTTAATTAACAGGACCCGCACCGTTGTCGAGTTATACTGTGCGTAAACCGTTATATCTTCAGGCCTTATACCTGACCCCAGACGTAGCGTATTGATGCCGCCGCCGGTACCGCCATCTTGAATAGTGTCATAACCATCCCCCGGCTCAAACAGATAAAGATCCGAGCCTTTGCCGCCATCCAGCAGGTCATTGCCGGCACCGCCGTACAACACGTCATCACCGGGATCGTTAACGGCATCGCTTAAATCGGTATACCAGTTTCCATAGCCCAGCAATCGGTCATTGCCCGCCCCGCCTTCCAACCTGTCATTGCCTACGCCGCCCTGAAGGTCGTCGTCACCCGTGCCGCCCTGCAGAACATCATCGCCTGCTTTGCCATTAATAAAATCATTACCGCCTCGTCCGTCAATGACATCGCTTTCGGCAAAACCTGTCAAGGTATCGCTGTCTTCTGTCGATTTTAGAATAGCAGCCTTAATATCGGTATAATCCCATACCGTCCCATCGGCAAATTCGATCCGCTCAATACGGTTGGCGCTGCTTGATGATAGAAAATAATCCTGGATTTGCACATAGTCGCCGGCCGATGTATACAGACGCAAGCTATCGCCGCCGGTGCTAGGTTGCCAGTGGCTCAACTTCATATCCTGTGCAAGGATGCCGGCTTTAAAGCGCAGCACATCATTATCACCACCCGTTTCAACCAGCGTATCTATACCGTCGCCTATAGCGTATTCGTAGACGTCGTTTCCTTCTCCCCCTTGTAAGGTATCATTACCGCGGTGCCCAATCAGCGTGTCATTACCCGCACCGCCGTAGAGCCCATCGTCGCCCGCCGCGCCGTACAAGCGCCCGCCATTACTGCTAAGCTGCAAGTTCAGCGGCGTAAGTAAGGTATCGGTGATTGCTGCGCCGAGCAGGGTTTCCCAATCCAGCATAGCGCCGCCGGCAAACTGCAAAGCAGCCGTCATGCCGTACAGTAAGTTAATGGTTGTCGAGTCATTCAGCGTTACCCGGACGGCAGTCTCGCCATCTGTTACGCTCAAGGCATTATCCTGAGCCAGTCCCGTGGCCTGATTGAATACGAACAGGCTGCGACCGTCGTAGTCATACACGGTGTCTTCACTGCTGATATTAAGATAGGTGTCATCGCCGGCATCGCCCCGCAGCAGATCTTGCCCAGCGCCACCGTCCAACACATCGTTACCGGCACCTCCGTCCAGCGTATCATCGCCGTCATTGCCCAGCAAAAGGTCATCGCCGTCCAGGCCGGACAGACTATCGCGCGCCGACGTGCCGGTCAGTGTGTCGTTTTGTTCGCCGCCATGAATTTCTATGCCTAATGCCGTAATCAATTGGGCAATGCTCAGCGACTGACCATCGGCAAACCGGACTTCCCGAATACCGGACGTTGCAGCCAGATTGTTGTAATCGACATTGTCGATGTGGATTTCATTGCCTGAATTGCCGATACTGATTTTGAGTGAGCCAAGGCTTAAATTGATCATGCCGAGCGTAATGCCGGCGCCAAATAGCAAGATGTTATAGCCGCTGTTATCAGTGATATGTTTGATCCCCTCGCCCTGCTCGACATAGTAAAAATCATCGCCGTCACCCCCCATCAAGGTATCGTTACCCGCTCCGCCGATTAATAAATCGTCGCCTGCGCCGCCGTTGAGCGTGTCATCGCCGATCTGGCCAAATAATCGGTCGTCACCTTCACCCCCATCAAGCAAGTCATCGCCATCACCGCCCTGGAGTTCGTCATTCCCGATGCTGCCCAGCAGTGTGTCATTGCCTTCCTGCCCAAATAACCGGTCATCGCCGATTCCCCCATCCAGGCTGTCATCACCGTCACCGCCCTGAAGCTGATCATTACCGGCGCCGCCAAGCAGACTATCTGCGCCCGCTTGGCCGAATAACAGGTCATCGCCTGCACCACCGTCGAGCGTGTCATCACCTTCGTTGCCCTGGAGTTCATCGTTGCCGTCGCCGCTAGTTATAGTGTCGTTACCATCGCCGCCGACCAGCAGGTTGTTACCCGACACATCATTGAGTATATCATTGCCGATCTGGCCAAATAATCGGTCGTCACCTTCGCCCCCATCAAGCGAGTCATCGCCATCACCGCCCTGGAGTTCGTCAATCCCGGCGCTGCCCAGCAGAGTATCATTGCCTTCCAGCCCAAATAGCCGGTCATCGTCTGATCCACCATTCAGATTGTCATTACCTTCGTTGCCCTGTAACTCATCGTTACCCGCACTGCCAAACAGCTCATCATCGCCAGTCTCGCCGAGCAGGATGTCATCGTTAGCACCGCCGTCCAGACTATCGTTACCCTCACTTCCCTGGAGTTGATCATTACCGGCACCGCCAAGCAGCATGTCATCACCGGCATCACCGAGCAACAGATCATTTTCCGTTCCCCCGTCCAGGTTGTCGTTACCTTCGCCGCCCTGCAGTTCATCGTTACCGGCTCCGCCAAACAACGCATCAGCACCAATCTGACCGGCTAACAGGTCATCGCCGATCCCACCATCCAGAGTGTCGTTTCCATCACCGCCCTGAAGCTGATCAATACCGGCGCCTCCTAGCAGACTATCTTCACCCGCTTGGCCGAACAACAGGTCATTATCATTACCGCCGTCCAGCCTGTCGTTATCATCACCTCCTTGAAGTTGATCATTGCCGGTACCGCCAATTAACGTATCAATGCCGACATCACCAAACGCCAGATCATCGTCAGCACCGCCACTCAGATAATCGTTCCCATCCTCGCCCAGCAGCGTATCTGCCCCGTTCCCGCCCGACAGATTATCATCCCCGGCGCCTCCGGCCATCGTATCGTCACCTTCACCGCCCGCCAGGTAATCGCTTCCATCACCCGCGCCGCCGGCCATGCTATCGTCACCTTCACCACCAAACAGGCTATCATCTCCACCGTTGCCGTCCATATTATCATCACCGTCACCGCCATCCATCGTATCATTACCGTGGTAATCGATCGCCAGGAGGTCTTCCAGATTATCCCCGACCATCGTGTCATTGCCGGTGCCCCCAAACAGGCTGTCGTCTTTGCCGCCCCCAACTAGCTGATCAACACCGTCACCGCCGTCCAGATAGTCATCGCCGTGATAATCGCCCGAAATATCCGTTTCGACATGACCATCGCCCCACAGCAGGTCGTTGCCGCTACCGCCAAACAGGACATCATTTTTGCCCAGACCAAAAATAGTGTCCGCACCGGCCCCGCCAGCCAGATAATCATTGCCATGAGCAGCCGCATTCAAGGTTTCGAGTACATCCAACGCCAGGACCCCATCGCCATTAATAGTGTCATTGCCGTCACCGCCATCAATAATATCGTTGCCGCCATGCCCTGTCAGCGAGTCATTGCCCAGGCCGCCATCCATATAATCATCCCCCAAGCTGCCGGTAATGGAGTCGTCACCTGCTTCCCCATAAACCGCATCAGGCGCGTTATTATTAACCGGGCCACCGCCATAGATGACGTGGGTATGTTCGTCAATTTGCATAATACCCCAGGTGCCGCCTTGGGCCCACACGGTTCCGCCGGGCGCAACATCATCATAAAAATCCTGCCAATTGTCTCCCGGCTTTTCCCGTTGCGGCACACTCAGTTCCGAGGCGCTCAGGATCGTATCGTTACCGGCGCCGCCGTAGATCGTATCCGAACCTGCGCCACCGCCGATCAGGTCATCCCCGTCGCCGCCCTTGATCTCGTCATCCCCTTCGCCGCCATCCAGTGCATCGTTTCCACCCAGTCCGTTGATCTGGTCATCTTCGCCGGAACCGGTAATGACATCATTGAAATTCTCTTCGGCTACGCCGCCGACAAGGGTGCCGTCCGGCGCCCAGAATGTGCCGCTCCAGTTATAGCTCAATCCTTCCAGAGGCCCGTGCTGGTCGCCGTTGTAAATATGTGACGGTTCGGCAGGCGGTCCGCCTGCGCCCAGCGTGATACCCAATTCACCGGCTGTCCATTGCAGTACTTTCAATGTGTCATTAGCCTTGCTGATAAACAAGGTCGTGCTGCCGTCCGCTTCGGTTTGCAAGGTATAGGTAATATGGTTTTGCTGGTCTTGCCATTGGGTATTACTGAGCTTTTTCCAGTCCTGGAGGCTGATGCCGGTATCGCCTTTGATGATCAGGCCATCCCATTGGATTTTTCCGCTGCCGTCAGTATCGAGAAGGGTGTCAAAGCCATCGCCGCTGGTGTAGATATAGGTGTCGTCGCCTCCACTGCCTTCGAGGGTATCATTACCACCCGCACCTTTTAGTATGTCGTTATCATCTCCGCCATAAAGGATGTCGGCATATATATCGCCAGTGAGAGTATCGTTACCGCCCCCGCCGTAAACAGCGTCAGTTCCACCTATTGCCTGAAGCGTATCGTCACTGTCACTGCCATAGATCACATCGTAATTGCCCTGTGTCGCCCAATCAGCCTGCCAGCCGTCGGTGCCGCCAAATAGGTAGGTATAGAGCAGTTGATCGATGTTGTCGGCATTCCTTGTTGGCACGGCATCTCCGGTTAAGCCTGAATTAATCCCGATAATTTGTAACGCTTTCCAGACAAAATCAATACAGCTATTGGTCAGGACGTTATAGTACGAGCTGAAACCGTCATTTGATGGGTTATTTGCAAGATTTATCAGTTGGTTGTATTGGGTAAGACTGATGTTTATGGTACCCGTGTAGTAGGTGGAGCCATATTTTTGGTCATCATTATCAGGAATGAAGCCTAGTCCATAGGGTGAGTGTTCGATGGGCGCAAAGCCCATGGAAACGGCGGACATAGGGCCTGCAGTTCCATCCTGATCGATAGAAATCCACATATGTCCAGTCAATGATTTTCCGTCGATGTCATAAACGGTGCCGCTTTCTGCTATTTTTACGGTAAGTGTTGGCATTTTATATTCTCTTGTGATTATTTAGGCGCGCGGATGTAACGAATCCAAAATTGAACGGGGGTAGGGAGTAACTCTGGGAAGTCTTCAATAGTTTCTATCTGAATACGATATGTTCCTGACTTAATACTCAGCTCATCAATTAGACGACTTAATTGTGGTTGGGAAATACCTGATAATCCAGTGGTAGAATAAGTTTTATCTAAAACAACTGATTTTTCAGTATTAGATAACTTAATAATCTTGATTTTCAACGGAACAGTTACAGCTTGTGGAACCGAAACTCCGATTCCTGCTCTACGACCTAGAAAATCTAGCAAGCGATCACGATCCCCTGGTTGGTCATTAACAAAAAACCACAACTCAAGAGCAATTCTATCGTCTTGTGCTATTCTGACTTCAGTTTCGGCCACACTACCTGCTTTATGTAAAGCAATGGGGATTTTTATGGGCGGTGTGGGCGTAATATTCAAAAATGAACATCCAGTTAAACTCATAAGCAAACTCAATAGAATAAGGAAATGTTTATTAACCAAGGACTGACTATTCTGATTACTGATTTGCGGAGCTATTTTTACGGTAAGTGTTGGCATTTTGTATTTCCTTTGATTGTTGTTATTTTGGATAATTGGTGTCAGGGACTGAGGTATCCCCACGAATTTACCCCATCTCCAATCGTTCTAAATAACGAATAATCGGGGTCAAACGAATAATTGGAATAATTGGGCTCAGGTACAAATTAAATAGGATAGGCCATCTGCCATCTGCCTTGTCGAGTTGCCTTACCATGCCCCATAGTGGCTTTGCTGTTCCGTTGTTTTTTGTTGAAAAAAGGTTAGTTCATATCGAAGAATAATTGGGGTCAGGAATAATTGGGGTCAGAGTAAATTTAAATACCATCGGTCGATTGCCTTGTCTGGCTGTTTCATCAAGTATCATCATTGTCTTTCCTTGTTCCGCTGTTGTTTTTTTTGATAAAAGAAAGGTTAGTCCATATCGAAGATTATACAAGCGCCGCTCTAAAAGATAGACTGAGGCGACGAGTGGGATGGAATAATTCAAGTCAGAGTAAACTATTTTGGTTTAGAAAAATAACTTATCGCTTTTTGGTCTTCCCCTTTTCCTGGCAGATACTCGCAAACCCGTAAGTTGCTCGATTTGTTCTTTAAACCGTGAATTTCCAATGGCCAAGCCGCTCTGCACACAGCGCCGAATGTCATCAAGAACCTTATCCTCCACATGGACATTAAACAAACACTTATAATTTATCTGTCAATAATTGGGGTCAGTGGGGTCAGAGTAAATTTAAATACCATCGGTCGATTGCCTTGTCTGGCTGTTTCACCAAGTCTCATCATTGTCTTTCCTTGTTCCGCTGTTGTTTTTTTGATCAATGAGAGGTTAGTCCATATCGAAGATAATACAAGCGCCGCTCTAAAAGATAAACTGAGGCGACGAGTGGGAAGGAATAATTCGAGTCAGAGTAAACTACTTTGGTTTAGAAAAATGACTTATCGCTTTTTGGCCTTCCCCTTTTCCTGGCAGATACCCGCAAACCCGTAAGTTCTTCGATTTGTTCCTTAAACCGTGAATTTCCAATGGCCAAGCCACTCTGCACACAGCGCCGAATGTCATCAAGAACCTTATCCTCCACAGGGACATTAAACAAACACGTATAATTTATCTGTCTGGCTAGGTCATTTTCACCCAAAGCCAAATAGCGTTCATGGGGAGTAAGTAAGTCACTTTTCTTGCCTAACGCATTGCATTGATAACTAGACCACCGATAGTCCGACGGGTCTTTGACCATACCCGCCCGTACCGGGTTTAATTCTATATAACGATACAATTCAAGCAAATACTGTTCGGTCTGAACTAAACTCGCCTTATATCGGCCTTCCCATAAAGTGCCGCTACGTTGATAGGTGTCATTAAAATAGCGTACGTAACAGCGACCCAAGGATTGCAACATTTTACTAACACCCCCTTCCGAGTGAGGCGTAGCAAGCAGGTGGACATGGTTTGTCATTAATACCCAAGCATGAACAGCAACCTGATATTGGTCGGCATATTCTTTTAACCAGCTAATATAGGCTGCCATGTCTTCATCAGAACCAAAACATACCTGTCTGTTATTACCTCTTTGGATAACATGTTGGGGAATTCCAACAGGGGCGACACGAGTTAATCTACTCATTTATTAAAAATCCATACTGCTAAATATTACGCTCACAACTATAGCAGATAAATTTTATTTTACTCTGACCCGAATGGCACTAACTTTTCATGCAACATGCTGATTTATAATGCTAAGCAAGTAGCCCTGCTTTAAGTTCGCTCCTGGGTTTGGTCATCAAAGGAAAGGGCTTGGAGCGACGCTTGATGACTCTTGGCTCTGTTCTATCGGGCCGGTCGGGGCCTTTTTCGTTGGCCACCAGTTGGATGAGCTTTTCATAGAGGCCGACGTAATTGGGGTAGCCTGCGATGGCCAAATAAGGGCCAAAACTGTTGAAATGCTGTAAGACACCTTTAAAGCTTATCCTTTGAATATCAATTTGATAGTTCTGCTTGGCAGTCCAGATCAAGGACCGTATCAAGTTGTAGGCGAGCATATAAACCAACACTTCCTTCTTTGCCATTTCCGGGGTTTTGGTGCGTAGCACCTCCATCCCCAGGGTGGTCTTGATGTGGCGGAAGTTGAGCTCAATTTCCCAACGCCGACGATATAGGCTGGCGATGGCGGCTTGGGTGTAGAAATCGGCGTCGAGTAAGGTAGTGACAATGTCGAGTGTCTTGGAGCGGAAGCCTTTTTGCGTCACAATGACACGGACTTCGCGTACGCGTAGTGTGTCCGGCAACTCGGTGTATTCGTCCTTTGACACGCCCGCCGGGCAAACTTTCGGCTTTTCCCAATTGACAACGTGGTCGTGCTTACCCAGTCTCTGCCCCCTCCGGTAATCGGGCTTACGGTTCAAAATGCGAAAAACGCCATCAACACCCTGCTGTTTTAACTTGAAAATGTCGTAAAACGAGCAAAAGCCCCGATCACCCAGAACCACATCGCCGGGCAAGAAGTGCCTAAACAATTCACGGAACCCATGGCGTTCGTGTCCGCCCTTATTGCCGAAGGCCAGCGTCTGGAACAAGCCGGTTTCCAGCGAAAACACGCCGACAAAAGGCAGTACAGGGAAGCCACAGCCGGGCTTTACGTTGCCAGGCAAGCCGAATGCATTGCGGTGGGCCGGAGTATCCGGGGTTTGGCATGAAGAGCCGTCAACCACCCGCACCCTGTGCCGCCCCAACCAGAGTTCCTCCGTCTTAACCTGAGCACTTATGTGCCCGATGCTCCAATCGATCAGCTTCCAGATAAAGGCAAGGGGCAGCCTGAGACGCGCCTTGCAATACGCCGCCGTGTTTTGCGAGGGCTCTGAGCTGCCGGGCTTCAGCGCCAACTGGCTGATAATTCGGCTCACTGCTTGACGGCATGAGCCGTCGCTGTCCAGCAACTGAGCCATAAAAGCCAACAGCGTCACCACGGGCGTATAGAGGCGGCTATAAAAATAGATGTCGCTTTCCTTGGCGAGTGCGTCAAGTTCGGGCATCGCCAACAACTTCGTAAAAGGCAGACAATGGGAATTGCACAAATCTTGTTTTACCGAGGTAACGGCCGTGCGGATTTTTCTGGCCATAGTAGGCGTCTCACTATCAGTTTGAAAACTCCTATGATTTGGACACACACAATAAAAATCAATGGGATAAATGAAAAGTTAGTGCCATTCTACTCTGACCCCAATTATTTCGTAGCAGATAAATTTTATTTTACTCTGACCCCAATTATTTCCTGACCCCAATTATTTCGGACTATTTTGCGTGTTGGTCGGAAGATTTTTGCACATGTAGCTCAATATTTAATTTGTACCTGACCCTAATTACGATGACCCTAATTATTAAGGCTTTACGAACGGTGGGACGTGACAGCTTAAGACTGCGTGCAATTTGCAATTGAACTGATACTTTCGCCGCTTACAAAATGGCGGCGTCTGATTTCGGCAATAAATTCCATCGGTAACATCCAGGGTGGCTCCGGCAAAATGCCGGATGATTACACACATCGGGGATGGAAACTTTTCGATGTTGATTTCCCTGATTCCCTGGTAATTTTTGCATGTTGATTAACAAACCACGAATAACACGAAGCCTTTGTCATATTGAATTACACAGTATTTTTTATTCGTGCTCTTCGTGTCTTCGTGGTGAAAAATGCTTTCGGCCTGATTTTGGATAATACTTTCACAGCCTCTCCGGCGCACCTCCTTTACACCACCCCAAGATTAACCGCCTTAACACTCGGAAACACCTCCTGCAAAGCCTTTGCGGAAAGGCCGAACTGCGCCTGGAACAATCCCCCCATAACGCTGCGGTAATCGTTTAGCACCGGAAAATCGCGGTCCTGGAAAAGCTTGCCGGGAGCGATTTGCATTTGCTCGCCGACAATGCGGCCCCCTTTGATGCCGCCGCCAAGCACCCAGTACACGGTGCCGTGACCGTGATCGGTGCCGCGATTGCCGTTTTCCCTAAACGTGCGTCCGAATTCGGAAATCACCAGCACCACAGTTTTCTGCCACAAGGGCCCCATTTCCTTGGCAAAACCGGCCAGACCGTTGCCCAAGCCGGTCATTTTCTTGGCAAGTTGGCCGTCTGCCCCGCCCTCGTTAAAATGCGTATCCCAGCCGCCTACATCGACAAAGCCGATGTTGAATTTATCCTTCATCATCACGGCCATGCGCTTGGTTTCGGCTGCAAAGTTTTTGGACAGGATCGCGCCGCGGTTTGCCTGCACCATTTCCGTCGCCATGTCTTCGGCTATCTCCTGGTTCAGCTCGAGACCTTCCTTGACGTATTCATCAAACTCGGTACCGCGATACATTTCAGCGAGAATGCTTGACTGCCGCTCGGGAAAGGCCTGCTTTTTAACGGCTTTAAGCGACACGTTGGCAATGGTCGCCTTGCCTTTGCAGGATACCGGCAACGTGTCGGTAAAGGCAATGCCCTGACTCCCCGACAAGGTCGTGACCAGTCTGTTGAGAAAGCCGGAATTGTAATTTTTGTGGCCGCCCAAGGGCTGCCCCAACTCGATGCTGTCCTGGGTTTCGAAATGGCTGCGCGACAAATCTTCTGTGCCTGCAAATGGAATGAAAGCCACCTGCCCGCTCCGGTACATGGGCCAAATACTGTCCTGCAAGGCCGGATGCAAGGCCCAGTCGGCATTAATGGCAAGCGCGGCTTTTTTATTGGCCGGGTCGGGCCTTGCAACGGCAATAGTCGGACGGGACTGGTAATAAAAATCGCTGGAATGCGGGATTAGAATATTAGCGGCATCATAGCCGCCGCGTAAAAACACCAGCAGGAAGCGAGTATCGGTGGCCGGGGCGGCATATAGCTTTGACGAACAGGCCAAGGCGGGCGCTGAGGCGGCCAGTAATTGCAAAAATAAGCGACGATTCATGATATTTCTCCGGTTAGCGGTAGATAAACTCGGGCGCGGACAACAAAAAGCTATTCCATTCCTCGGCGGATGCCGCTTTGGCGAGCGCCGCTTTGGTTTGGGCCGACAGTATCGGTTCGATGGTTTGATACAAGGGTTTATCCGATAGTTTTTGAGCCTTTAAAATCGCAGTTTTATCAGCCGATGACAATTTGCTGTTGACTATTTGTTTGGCAATTTCAAAACGCTTGGTTAACTGCCCCGAACTGATCCAGTCTTTTTCCGTCATGCCGTAACCGTCCGGTGTCAGGTGACCGTACAGCGGCTCGCCCAATTTATCAAGCCAATCGATCGCCGGGCTCAGCTCGGCTATTGATTGGCCGTCATAGGCAAAACGCAAAGCAGCGACGATATAGTGCATCGGGTCGCTGATCTTTTTCCCCAATGAGGCGACAAACTCTTCCGATTCAAACAGGGTATGCAGGGTCGCCGCTATGTCGCCGTCGCTGCTTTGAAAAGTCTTCGCCATGCGTTCCACCAGAGCGGGCGGCGGGATGTCGGAGACAAAATAAACGGCCAACTTGTGACTGATAAAGCGTGCGGTAGACGGATGACGGGCCAGCATATCGACCACCTGTTCGATTTCGCCGAAGCCGTCGCCGCCGATTTTTTTGCCTAAAAACTGTTTTTCGCCAAAGTCATGGCGCTTGGGATTAAAAACAAAACTGCCGTCGCGGAGATAATAGCGCTCCAGTTTTTTATCAAGATGCTTGACTGGCTTGTCGGTCCAGCTGATACCGGCGCCGGTCAGTATCCGCGCCAATTCCTGCACGTCCTGCTGGGAATAACCGCCGTCAATGCCCAAGGTATGTAGTTCCATCAATTCTCGGGCGTAGTTTTCATTGATTTTACCGACGGCGTTATGGCTGTTATCGAGATAAACCAGCATCGCAGGATGGCGCAATGTCGCCATGACCATGTCGCGGAATTTACCCAGCACATGCGGGCGGATAGCCGATGTTTCATAGTCGGCAAGCAGGTAACGCACCGCGCCTTTAGCGCGGAAGATGCTGAAATGGTTAAGCCAAAACCAGGTCATCTGTTCTTTAACCTGGGCCGGAGAATGCACCGCCCTTAACAAATGACGTTGTATAGACTCTTTTACCAGGCTGTTCATAAACCGGTTGCGCGCCTTTTGTGCTTTGGACTTTTCCTTGACAGGCAACTTGCGAATACGCTGCTCCTCCTGTTTTAAATCCCCGACAATGACTTCGACGGGCTTTTGTTCAATGACCAGCTTGCTGATCATATCACTGACAGTCGCCGGGAGCTTATCATCCACCCCGCTATTCAACTGTGCATCCAGGTATGATTTTCTGCCCTGCTTTTGATAACTTTCAACGGTCTGGCTATTAATCCCGTAGGTGATACGGTTAAGCCATTTTACATCTTCGCCGGAAAGCGGGGTTGATAGTGCGCCTGACCAGTGAAAGACGATGAGAAGCACTGCAATAAGGTTGAGCTTCATGGATAGGTCCTCGAAAAAATTTTGTGTGTATTAATCGGCCTCCCCTCCCTGTAGTAGCCACTCTTCAAAAATTGAGATTTTATTACCCATCGCGCTGTCTATTCCTGCACTTGGATGAGCATCACCTAACTTGCCTGATACAGACAGTTTAGGATGTCGTCATTCTACCTCGTATTGCCAACGAATAGCCTGACTTAATCCGAACATAAAGCCGATTCATCTAAAGTTGATCATAGGTTTTTGTGATTTACATCACAAGCGAATAAAATAAAAACCTTACACACTATTAACCGTAAGGTCGGCCATCATAAACACTGTGATTTTTATCGATATTAATCCAAGCGATCACCCATTACATCCCTGGACGGGAATCCAAGCCCGCGCATTGGCAAACAACACAATCCGGATATAGCATGACCACTCAATCAGATCAGCCGCCAAGCGCTGAAGCTAACGAACAATCCAAGTTTGAACTCAAAGTTTCCCGTCATCTGACCACCTGGTTAGCCGAACAAAACGTCAGCCTGGCTTTTACCACGCCGCCGCTCAAATTATTCCTGATTGGTCTGAAAGCCGATAACAGCCTATCGGTGTTTGAGCGTTCCTTTAATCGCTGCCTGGGGATAGCAGCAACCGACAATGCGTTATATTTAAGTACGCGTTATGAACTATGGAAGCTGGAGAACGCTCTGCCCAAAGGCCAACTGATCGACGAGGGCTACGATCGTCAATATATTCCGCGCATGGTCTACAGGACCGGCTTTTTAGGCATTCACGATGTGGCTGTGGACCGGAATGGTCGAGTCATCTTTGTCAATACGCGATTCGGCTGCTTGGCAACCATCAGCGATACCCACAGTTTTGTGCCGCTCTGGCATCCGCCCTTCCTGTCAGGCGTACAGCCCGGCGACCGCTGCCATTTGAACGGACTGGCGATGCGCGACGGACTACCTGCCTATGTCACCAGTGTCGGCAATATCGACAAGTTTGATTCATGGCGCGATCAACGGCGCAACGGCGGCTGTATCACCGATATCGCCAACAACGAAATTGTCGCGACCGGCTTCTCGATGCCCCACTCTCCGCGCTGGCATCGCGATCGCTTATGGCTGACAAATTCCGGGACCGGGGAATTTGGCTATGCCGATCTGCAAGCAGGAAAGTTTGAGCAGGTCGCTTTTGCGCCCGGATTTCTGCGCGGACTGTGCCTGGTGGGCGATTATGCCGTGGTGGGCTCATCCAAACCACGCCACGGCGATATATATTCCGGCCTGGATTTAGATGACAGTTTGCGAAAGTATGATGAGCAGCCGCGTTTGGGGATATTCATCATCAATTTACGCACCGGGGAAATTGACCACTGGCTGTTTATTGAAGGAGGACCGATGCGCGAATTGTATGACGTGGTGGCTTTACCGAATGTGCGTCAACCGATGGCCATCGGCCTGGTTTCAGAAGAGATTCAGCAAACCATCTGGTTCGATCCGCTGAAATCGAAATCCCTGTAGCTTCTTGCAACGATTAAGTGATAATTCTATGCCGCCAATTACATCTGCCCCGCCCCGCTCTCAACTCATTGAGCTGACCAACTATCAAATTACCGTCACGCCTCACTTTACCGACTGGCTGGCGGAACAACAAGTAAGCCTGGCCCTTACCAATACCCTGGGTCATAGCTTGTTTCTCATCGGACTGAAACCGAATGGTGAGCTCGCGGTTAATGAATGCAAATTTGATCGCTGCATGGGTCTGGTGGCAGCCGACAGCAATACCTTATACATGGTGACGCGTTACCAGATCTGGCGACTGGAAAATGCCCTGTTGCCCGGTGAATTGACCGATTCCGGCTGTGATCGCCTGTACATTCCGCAGATGGCCTACACCACCGGCGTTTTAAATGTCCATGACGTCGCGGTTGATGCCGCCGGTGAGGTGGTGTTTGTCGCCACCCGATTTAACTGCCTCGGAAAAGTCAGCGACACCAAGAGTTTTGTGCCCCTGTGGCATCCCCCGTTTATTGCCGACATCGTAGCTCCCGATCATTGCCATCTCAACGGCATGGCGATGCGCAACGGACAGATTGCCTATGCCTCCAGTTTCAGTCAAACCGATACGCACGAAGGCTGGCGCAAATTCCAGCGCAACGGCGGCACGATAACGGATGTGGGCAGTAATGAAATTGTCGTCAGCGGCCTATCCATGCCCCATTCGCCGCGCGTCTATCGGGATCGGTTATGGGTAGCGCAATCCGGTACCGGTGAATTTGGCCGCGTTGATGTCAGGCGCGGGATATTTGAACCGATGGTGTTTGGCGCCGGGTTCTTGCGCGGGCTGGATTTCTATGGCGACTTTGCTGTCGTTGGTTCCTCCAAGCCGCGTAACAGCGATTTTTTTAATGACTTGGTCTTGGGCGAAAGACTGGACGCTTTATCGGTCAAGCCCTTGCGCGGCTTGCATATTATTGATCTTAACGCAGGCGAAATCGTGCATTCGATCAGTCTCGAAGGGGTCAATGGCGAAATCTATGACGCTGTCGTTTTACCGGGGGTGCGTCGACCCAATGCCCTAGGTAATACCGACGAAATTGAGAAGCTCGTCACAGTTGGTTTGCCGGAGTCCTTGTGGTAAGGTGACAGTATCAGGAAGAAAAGTATTATTACGCATAATGTTTTTGATGATTAATATTTTTCACCTGATGGGTAGACGATCTAATCCGTTTAAAGAGGCAAGAGTGAGAGAGATATAATGACTCACTCAGGATTCCAAAACATAGACTTTCAAAAATCAAATTCCTTTTCAGGTTTTTGCCACTGAAATACTTACTCCTCTAAGTTTTATAATTAATTTTATTTTAAGGGTAAACATCATGTTTAAGAAGTTTGACGATGACTTTTATGTACTCAGCAGCCATGATCTCAAAGGCGATGGGCTAGTACCGGAAGGCCGCAGCCCGGTCAACAGGGCCACTGGTTCTGTTGCTTTAATTGATGGCAGTGGTGTCGAATGGTTTGCCAATACCAATATTACTTATGCCACAACATCCTCTGCCAGCGCCGCCATGAGCGATGCGAGTTTTACTCATTCGGTTAATGCCACAACTTCAGCAGGGGGAATGATTGCGACAACTCTAAACGACGCCTTTGATGGCTACAACACGCTGGTCGTTAACGGTGTTGTACCCTTTACTTCAAATCCCGATACTAGCGATCCAAATGATCACTTTTACAATCATAACGGAACAGCCACGACAGAAGATGGCGAGCGCGAAATCGTTTTTGCCACAGAGACGTTGTTAACTAATATTGATGTCTCACGAAAAGTGTTTGTGCCTACTAACGACTCGTTTGCCCGCTGGTTAAATATTTTCCACAATACCGGAGCTACCACTCAGACTTTTTACATAGCCATAGCCAATAATCTCGGCTCCGACGCAAATACCAGGATTGTTAGCAGTTCCGATGGCGATGCCTCTCCCGAATTATCTGATAACTGGATCACCACTTTCCAAAATTACAGCGGCACAACTTCATCCGATCCCCGCCTGGGACATATTTTACAAGGTCAGGGAGCTTCTACTCCGTTATCGCTAATCTATTTCAATAATGGCGACGACAATCCTTACTGGGGCTATACGCTGACCCTGGCGCCCGGCCAAACAGCCATCATCATGAACTTTGCCGTAGCAACGGGATCGAAAGCCGAAGCCGCAGCAAAAGCAGCCGAATTGGCGAATCTGCCGGCCAATGCCTTGCAGGGCATGAGCGACACTGAGATTAATCAGGTGGTTAACTTTGATCCGCCCCCCACCGCCGGCATTGTCGTCACAGATACGACCTTGACCGCAGGTGAAACCTCACTGGTGACATTTACCTTCTCTGAGGCCGTCACCGGCTTTGACAACAACGACTTAACCGTCGCTAACGGCACACTAACTCCGGTGATTACCTCGGATGGCGGTATCACCTGGACTGCAACACTGACACCCAGCCTATATACGATCGATTCCACCAATACCATTACCCTGAATAACACCGGCGTTAACGATCTGGCCGGCCATGCAGGCATAGGTACAACTAATTCCAATAATTACGCCATTAACAACGATGCCCTATTAAGCGCCATCACCGGGATATCTGCCACTGCCGACTATCAGGAAGGCAAACTGCCGGACCAACCTGCACTGCTTTTTCCTGGCTTAGGCTTCCAGGATACCGACGGAGGTCTGATCATGCAGGCTACCGTGACTATACAAGATTTCCAGTCCGGCGATTGGTTGCTGATTGACACCAGTGGCACGTCAATGCTTGCGCAATACAACAGATTTACCGGTGTACTATCCTTATCAGGCCTCGCCAGCGAAGCCGCTTACACAAAGGTACTGCAAACCGTAAAATTCTTCAGCACTCAAGATGTCACCGTTTCGGAAACTCGTGACATCAATGTCTCCGTGACTGATAACCATAACAACGTATTCAATGTACACACCGAACTAACCCTTATCCCCTCCATCATCATTGGCACTGAATTAGCTAACACGCTGAATGGTACCTACGCTCCGGATTTGATTCAGGGTCTGGAAGAGAATGATCAGCTTAACGGACTGGGAGCCAACGATCGGTTAGAAGGCGGCGACGGCAACGACGTTCTAAACGGCGGTGACGCTAACGACCGCCTGTTGGGCGGCAACGGTGACGACCTCCTCAATGGAGACTCCGGCAACGACACCCTACTCGGCGGCAAGGGAAATGATAGCCTGAACGGTAGCTTCGGTAATGACCGCATTTTCGGCAGCGCAGGCAATGACGCGCTTATCGGCGGCGGCGGCAACGACATCCTGATCGGCGGCAGGGGCAATGACACTCTCAAAGGCAGCATTGGCAACGATACATTGATTGGCGGCGCCGGCCAAGACACCCTGACCGGCGGCGCCGATGTCGACCGCTTTGTCTTTAACTCTGTGCCGTCAGACGGTAACCTCGACACACTAACCGACTTCGCCAGCGGTCAGGACATTATCGCCTTATCCGCCGGCATTTTCACCGCCTATGCAGGGCAAGTGGGCAACACCGTGGGCTTAAGCGACAATCTCACTTATGACGCCGGTACCGGTGTCCTCGCCTACGATGCCGACGGACTGGGTGCCGGCGCTGCAGTAGAAATAGCGTTGCTCGGCACTGTCAACCATCCTGCCGCACTGGGTAATGATTTCTTGATTATTGCCTGATTAGACGCAGTTGACGCCCGGATTTTTGATATTTGGGATTTTATGTCCGGCCCTTTCCCTGGGCCGGCATACTTGATATGTATCAGGTTATTGCTTTTTACCTGGATCACCTGAGTTGGTCACTCCTTGCGGCTTCTTTTGCATTTTGCCGTGGTGTTCTTTTTTCATTGCATCCATTTTTGCTATTTGTTCCTGGGTAAGAACGCCCTGTATGCGTACACGGGTTTCATCATGGATCGCTCTCAGTTTGTCATGCTGTTCTTTAATAATAGCTTCCACTTTGGCTTTTTGATCAGGGTTTAAATCCAGCCTTTTAGCCATGCGTTCGATTCTGGCATTTTCATGCGCGTCCATGCCGGCAGGATCTCCACCAGGAAATGCAGCGACGGTTAATGGAAGCGCCAAAGCCAGTGCAATACTTATAATTTTCTTGTTCATGTTATTCTCTCGATTGGTTAGGGTTATAGAACAGTGTTCTTCTCTGTTCTTGGTGAATACTTTAATGCCGAAAAGCGTAAACATTTTGAATAGAATGTGCAAATACTGTGAAAGTTTTATTCGGCAATTTTTTTTTGCGGATCATAGCGATAACCGGCTCCATAAACCGAGTGGATCAGTTCCTGGTCGGGCAATAGATCGATCAGTTTTTTTCTCAGTTTTTTGATGTGACTGTCGATGGTGCGATCCGACACGATACGCTGATCCTGGTAAATCAGGTCCATCAATTTTGATCGGGAAAAGATGCGCCCCGGTTGTTGGTATAAGGTCTGCAACAATTGAAACTCAACGCTGGTTAATTCGACTTCCTGTCCATTGGCAAGCACCCTGAAACTGTCGGGGTCAAGTTTCAGCTTGAACGTATAGGCAGGACTCTCCGTGGTTTTTACCTGCAACCGGCGCAGCACGGCTTTAACACGCGCCACCATCTCACGGGGACTGAAGGGTTTGCAGATATAATCATCGGCGCCCAGCTCCAGCCCCAGCAAACGGTCTATTTCTTCAATGCGCGCGGTTATCATGATAATCGGCACGGTACTGAAACTGCGAAGCTGGCGGCAAATATCCAGACCGTCGCAACCGGGCAACATTAAATCCAGCAGGATTAAATCGGTATGGTTGGCTTTAAACCACGGAATCACTTCCAGGCCGTTATGCAGACAATCGCTGTCAAATCCGGCGTTTTGCAGATAATCCGCTTGCAGGCGGGCCAGTTTCAATTCGTCTTCCACTATCAGGATATGGTTCATGAGCTTATCGGTAATTCAATGCGGACGGCAAGTCCGTTTAGCGGTGAAGATTGCGCTTGTATCGTGCCATTATGCGCTTCGACAATATTACTGCAAATAGCCAATCCGAGACCGGCCCCGCCCAAATGGCGATTGCGCGAACTTTCCACGCGATAGAAACGGTCGAATAATTTCGGCATTTCCTGCGCGGGAACGCCCGGTTCGCTGTCGGCAAAAATGAGCACCAGTTTATCAGCTTCAGAAAAAACGCTGATGGCTAAACGGCCGCCGCTATCGGTATAGTTGGCGCTATTGTTCAGCAGGTTGCGGTAAAGCTGGGACAAGCGGTCCGGGTCGGCGTAAATGCGAACGGGATTCGGCAGGTTATCAGTCCAACTAATACTGATGCGCTTGTTGTCGAATTCCGGCTTTAATGCTGCCAGATCGTCTTTTAATATCGCGACCGGATCGACATGAGCTTTCCGATAGCTTAACGCGCCTTGATCGGACAGCGATAATTGATAAAGGTCTTCCGTTAAACGATTCAGCCGCATCACGTCGCCAAACAATGAATCGACAGCCGCAGCGGTCAGCGGACGGATGCCGTCCTGCAAGGCTTCCAGCTCGCCGCGCAATACCGCTAACGGTGTACGCAGTTCATGCGAAATATCCGCGACCCAGCGCCGTCTTGCCTGTTCGGATTGTTCCAGCGCGGCGGCCATCTCGTTAAAATCGCGCGCCAGTTGACCCAGTTCGTCGCCGGATTCCACCGGCAGGCGAATATCATAACAACCGACGGCCAGCGCCTTGGCCGCGCCGGTAATGCGCTTGAGCGGACGTCCCACGATGTAAGCCAGCAACAAGGCGAGACCCGCAGACAAAACAACCATCAGCAAGGCAATCCAGATAAAGGATTTGGACTGCTTTTCCATAAAACGGATTTCGCTGAGCTGATTGGGCGCCTTACCCGGTAAAAGACCCAGAAAACCGACGACCTGCTCCTGATAACGGATAGGGTGCAGGAGCAATTGCGACAAAGCCGTTTGGCGACCAAAGATAATGCTTTTATCGGCATTCAACAGCATGGCGCGCAGTTCAAATGGCACTTGGCGTTTATTGGCATGCGGTTCGGGTAGTGCCGGCGGCCAAACATCGGCAGCGTCCTTACCCGCCTGTTTAAGCCATGAGGGAGGGCGGCTATGGCGGTGAGGGTTGGACTGCCACAGCAGTTCAATCCATTGTTGCTTATTACCGGCCAGACCGGTCCAGCCCTGGTTGATAGCATAATGTTCGCTGAGCTCTTCAATCAGGTTTGTTACCTGCTCCTGTTGTCGAGATTCGACGAATTCAGAAAAGCCTCGATCCAAAGACCAGCGCATAAATACATACATCCCTGTAACAACAAGCAATGTGGTGACCAGGAAGGTTAAGAATAATTTGACGCGAATGGACTTGAGCATGGACGCACTCCGCTGGCTTGTTCGAATAACTACTGCCGACTATTGTTATCGTCAATCGTGCAAGAATTATGAAAGCCTTGCCGCTATTTTGCAGTGGGCCTATCCGGACGTGCGGGAATCAGAACGAGCTCGTTTTTAGCGTCATCAAACATGAAGCGGAAGCGATTCAGGAAACTCATGCCGAGTAAACCCTTGTTTTGTAACTTCTCATCGGCAATGAAACTGACGGCGACATCATTGACAACGGCATCGCCTATCCGAACCGATGTTAAGGTCCCGTGCAGAGTTTCGATTTGACCGTTGGCCGTATCGCTGAGACCCGCATGAAGATCCCGCTCGGAAAAGCCGAGCGTGTCTTTTTGGGATAAGGGCAGCACCACGGTTGATGCGCCGGTATCGACGATTAACGACGCTTCCAGCGACGTGCCGCCGGATCCTGTCAGCATCGTTTGAACGACATGATGCGGACCGCTCCGTGTCGTACTGATCTTGAATTGCAGCGGATCGTCAGAGGGATTATTAATGGCGACGACGGGCCGGGGAGCATAGCTTTTTGCGCTGGAAATGATGATCTTTTCTATGGCGCCGTTCTCCCCGTTTAACAGCACATAATTATAATCTTTCAATAAAGCCTTGAGTTGCTCTTGAAGATTGCCTTGTACAGGCATAGCCGGTGCGGGTTCAATATAATCGAGATTTTTGATGGCGATGCCATGCTTTCCTGCCAAATCACTGAGCTGGCCGGCCAGGTCCGTAGCGCTTTCAGCAAAACCCCGAGCTGGCGTGATAAACAGGAAGAAAGCGAGTAAGGGATAATAACGGCTTTGCATATTAACGTTTCGGTGCATGACTACTCTGTTTCCATGTCGGTTATCGGGTCGGATAGACAGCCGGAATCGATAATAAACCCAAAGCCGGTTAAAAAATGCGCCGGCTTTTTACTTTTCAAAGCGCTTTTATTGGGTTTTTTTCGGTGTCAATGCTTCCGTATTACGTTTAACCAGGCCATCAATCACGGCGCTTAATGAACCTTTACTTTTCACTTCTTCGCTAAAAGTGGTCCGGTAGTTGGTCACCAGGCTGACGCCATCGATAATAATATCGTAAACCTTCCAATCACCGTGGCTCATCACCATCCGGTATTCAACAGCAATAGGTTGGTTGCCCGGTTGCAGTACTTCTGTTTTGACAATGGTTTTTGTTGCGCCGCTGTCCAGTTCAGTCGGCGTAAAGCGTAGCGTCCAGTTGTTAAACTCAACGAATGCCCTGGAATAGGCTCTAACCAGCAAGGTCTGGAATTCAATTTTAAAACGTTCCTTCTCATCAGCCGTAGCGGTTTTCCACAGTTTGCCCAGAACCAATATCGAGATTTTGTCAAAATCGGCATGCGGATCAATAACCCCCTTAACGAACTGGGTCACCTGGATAAAATCCTTGGTAAATACTTTATCGCGCATCTTCTCCTGTATCGTTGTCGAAACATTTTGGATAATTTGCTGCGGAGGCGACAAATCCGCAGCGGATGCCTTTGCAAGCGGCATTAAACTCAGAAATACTGCTAATAAACTCAATACCGTATACTGTTTAACGTTCATACAAGCCCTCTGAAATTCAAACTAGAAAATAATGCAAAACCGGGTTGCCACCCGGCAGATTTCCATCGACCCATTATTGTTAATAATCCTATGGCTAAAAACCCGGCGCAAATAATAGTGACGGTTCGGTGCTTTCATGGCCTGCACGGGCTTAGCCCGCACAGACTTTAAGATGCACCCATGATATAGACTTCCCGAATAGGCAACAACAACCGATAAAATATAGCTCACTATTTCCTTTGCCGGTTTCACAACGAGTCTTACTCCTCTACGCCTGCTGATTGATGCAAAACGTCTGAAAAATCAATCAACCAGGCCTCAGGAAAATAGTTTGTTATCAGCTACGTAAGCTCAGAAACATCCGGATTGGGTCTGTATCCGTTGTGCCGTTGTTATTCGATAACTTGAAAAAAGGTCTCACCTTCTCTAATCATGCCTAATTCATCCCTGGCCCTCTCCTCCAACGCGTCCTGCCCTTTTCTCAAATCCTCCACTTCGGCATAAAGCGCTTCATTACGCTGCCTTTTTTCTTCCACCTCTTTGGTCAGCTCATCAAGACGCAGTTGATAGGCTTTTATCTCCCGGATGCTGCCGTCCCCTAACCATAAGCGGTATTGAAGATGCGCAATCAACAGGGAAATCACGACAATCAGTATTGTCAGCGGGTTAACATTCAGGGTCATAAGCAAAAAAATCGACAGGGTTGGAAACAGAATAAAGTAGGGCCTGATATATCACATCACTATCGCGACGGCAAATCGTTTGGCTATAAGATCCGTCGATATTGTTTATTAGCACCGGAAACTCATTAACAAATTGAATGTTAAAAGCACTGCGGCAAAAATGGCGAAGGATGCCTTAAAGCAACTGCATGTGAAAAACACCGACGCGTGAACTGTGCAGGGCTAAAGGCGGTCAATAGTTAGCGTCTTAGACTCCCCCGGAAGGAGAAAATAATGAAAACAGATACAAGGCTAACGGTAATTGTAGTGATGGTTTGCAGCTTGTACAGCGGAATTAATTCAGCCCATGGCGTTAAAGGCGGTCATGGTGGCGGATTTAGAGCCGGCTATGGCAGCCACTCCAGTTTTGGTTTTTATTGGGGCTTCCCTTATTATTCTTATCCGTATTTCCCCTATCCCCGTTACGGCTACGGTTACCCCTATTATTATCCACCCACGGTAATCACCGTACCGACAACACCGCCGGTCTATATCCAGCAAACACCGCCGACTTCACGGCAATATCCATCCGGTTACTGGTATTATTGCAACGCCCCGGAAGGCTATTATCCTTATGTCAAGGAATGCCCAAACGGTTGGCAACAAGTTAATCCAACACCCTCTGCGCCTCGTTAAGGAGTTTACTTATGTCCCGGTTTTCAACAGTATTTTCGGTCGCGCTTGCGCTGACTATAAGCGGTTGCGCCACTTTACCCAATGGTCCCAGCGTCATGGTATTGCCCGGCGTCGGCCAGTCTTTCGAGCAGTTTCGTAACGATGATGCGATCTGTCGGCAATTCGCCTACATACAGATAGGCGGTATAACGGCCAATCAAGCGGCAATCAATAGCGGCGTTACCAGTGCCGCTGTCGGCACCGCCCTGGGCGCCGCAGCCGGAGCAGCCATCGGTGGAGGTGAAGGCGCCGCTATTGGCGCCGGCACCGGTCTTCTGGCAGGCAGCGTGGTCGGCACCGGCGTCGGTAGCCGGTCTATGTACGAAGCTCAACAGCGTTTCGATATGGCCTATATTCAATGCATGTATGCCAAAGGTCATCAAGTTCCGGTGTCCGGGCAATTCTCCAATGCAATGCCCCGCAACACAGCACCGGGGACCGCCGATATTCCGCCGCCACCGCCCGGCTCTCCGCCTCCTCCGCCGTTGCAATAATGACAGCATCGGGCACTGTGGCATGCATTTCATTTCCACAGTCCCGATGTAACAAAGTCACAATTATTTGATCACAGCATTTTTATAGTATCGATCTGATCCTAAGCAAAGTCTGTTACAAGCGTTTGGTTAAGATCACCTGATTGCGATGATCAATATAATGGTATTCACAGCTATCCATATAACTGCGCACCAGATATATGCCCAGACCGCCGATCGGTCGATCTTCAATGGCCAGCGATAAATCCGGCGTAGCCATCTGGAAAGGATCGAAGGCATCACCGTCATCAGTAATGTGGATACAGATGGCCTGCCGATTGGTTTCGATCAGAACATCAATGCCGCCATTCCGGCCATCGGAATAACCGTTGTCGATGGCGTTAACAATTAGCTCTTCCAGCACCAGATTGACCTGCATCACGACAGCGTCATCCCATCCGGCCTCCTGACCAAATACTTCGACATCTTCCGCCAGTGCTAACAAGGCATTAATCGTATTGGGCAAATGCCGGGACAGATGCCGGTAATCAGGGGTTTTATCCATCGTATTGCTGTTTTTGTGCTGATTGTTAAACCGTTTATTAATAGCGTCGCTAAGGAACGTGCATGAAATAACTTCGACAACTGGTTCCCTCTCTCCGGGAGAGGGTTAGGGAGAGGGGAATCAAATGATCAGGTTATTTAATGCTCGTTCTCAATCACAAATCGAAAATTCGTCAGGCTGAATTAGATACGTCTCACCGCCGCCATTGCGGATTTCCAGCCGGTTATTTTATCCGCGATAGCGCCACGCGAAGTATATACATTTTTATAATCTTTGTTGGCAAAGATTGATGCCGATATGCGGTTCTGGTTAGGGACAGGAAAAAAGGCCGCGTAATGTATTGATTTCTGCGACCAGTGCGGCTGCCTGATTACCGGTTACATAATTATTGCTGTCCGGCGTATTGTCGGTGTCGATGTACCGGAGTGTACGTGTCAGCTGATGACAGGCCAAACCGGTTTGTTTTGAGTCTTTATAATGGCCTGCGGCCAGCAATTGATTACGCAGGGCGCGACTATGTTGCTGCGGGGTAGTACCGACGCCTTGAATACCACCGCCGCTTAGCTGCTCATCAAAAAACTGCACTATAGCGGTGACACTTGCTGCGACGCCCGGAACCCGCTCGAAAGCGCCCAGGTCGCAACGCGGCTGCGACCTGGCGATAGCGCGCTGATCATCATCAGAACACTGGGAGTCGGCGGCACCCAGTGCAGGACTCAGGTTAAGCAACGCGTGGGTAAGGGTCACTCCGCCGTTATCCAGCAACAGACCCAATTTGGGGCTGCCGGTTAGCGTCGCGCCGCAACTGCCGTCTTTAATAAGATTATTCCCTTTTAAAATAGTGAAGCCGGTATTCCGGCAATCTTCGGCACCGCTATGGGTAATCAGGCTGTTGACCAGCAGCAAGGCAGACTGATTGTTGACGCCTTTGCCGCCATTGTTGGCGATTGTGGTATGGGTGAGAGACAAGCTACTGTTGTTGCTGTTGATAATCGCACTGCCGGTGCCGGCTGTTTTATTGCCGGATAACGTACTGTTGGTGATCGTCAGGCTGGAGTTATTGTTGTTGATCATACTCCCGCCGGTGATATTGGCCTGATTACCCGACACGGTGCTGCGGCTTAAGGTGATGGTGGCCTTGTTGTTGACCAAAGCGCCGCCTTCACGACCCGCTTTGTTATTGTCGAAAGTAGACTCACTGATTGATACCGTTGTCGAGTCATTGAAGATACCGCCGGCAATGATGGCTTTATTGCCGCTGATGCTGCTCTTGAATAATCCGGTACCGCCCTTGGCATTGCCCAGTGTTGCAATGCCGCCGCCGATAATCGCCTGGTTACCGGATACCTCGCTATTGGTCAAGACCAGAATCCCGTCCAGGTTGGCGATCCCGCCGCCGTTATCGGCGCGGTTATTGACAACGGAGCTGTTGGTTAACGTCAGACTGCCGTGATTAAGAATAGCGCCGCCGTGCTGGTAGTAAGCGGACAGATTGCCGTTTTTCAACGTTAAATTGTTAATAGTCAGCGTACCGGTACTGGCAATGTGGAACAGGCGAAAATCAGGCGTGTCGACCTCATCGGCGCGCTGAAGGGTCGCATTGTTGCCGTTAACGGTAATAACACTGGTAACGGACGGCAAGCCGTTTTCACCTTCGCCGTCGGCATAATTATCTTCAGCTGTCAGCGTGTACACCCTATTAGCGACCAGCTTTAGCATATCGGCACCGCTACCGGCGATACAGCCGCCTGCCCCGTCGGTATCGGTATCGCTGTTGGCGTTGTTGATCGCATTAATCAGCGTACAGCTGCCGCTGACATTAATAGTGCTCGCCTGTACGGTACCGGCAAATAGTGCCAAAGCCATTGCCAAGGCGTGACGGCGAAAAGGGAAAGCATAAGTGTTGACAGGCATGGCGTGTTCCTCTTGTTAGGCTTGCTTGATTGATTATTAAACGTCGGCGATAGCCCGTTGCGCTACTTACACAGCCAACCGGTACGCAAGTCGGTAATGTGTTGCTTCAGCTCATCAGCCATAGTGCCGGTAATGTAATCGTTAGTATCAGGGGTCTGGTCCGGGTCGATACGATCAAGGCTTGCGGCCAGTTGCCTACAGGCTTGAACGCTTAACTTCCGGTCCTTATAGCTTCCCGCCGTGAGCAGTTGCCTCCGCATCGCTTCACGCTTGGCGGGCGTGACGCCGACGAGTGCGTCAATGGATACTTGCGCATCAAAAAACCGCACTAGGTTCGTGACTGCGGCGGGTACTGCGGCCATGCGTTCAAATGCGCCCAGGTCGCAAGCCCCTGTCTTCAATAAATCACGTTTGATGTTACGCTGGTCGGTCAAAGGACAAGTGCTTTTCAGCGCTTTATCGATGACCGGACTGCCTGCCAGCACCGCGTGTGTCATGGTTAAACCGCCGTTATCGAGTAATGGCCCAATTTTGGGATCGCCACTAAGCTGGGCATTGCAGGCGCCATTCTCGATAAGATTGATACCGGACAAATTCAGCGCGGCGCTGTTGTTGCAGTCAGCGGTATTGTTGGCGATTAGATTATTTTTCAGCAATAGTATCCCCCTATTGTCTACACCGCTGCCTTTATTACCGGCAATCGTGCTGTTACCGATTGATAGTTGGCATTGTTGGTTGCGGTAATAGCCGCCGCCCCCGCCATAACTGTAGTACAGTGTGGTATTGACGTCCTGGTTGCGAATACCGCCGCCATTATTGCCGGAAATCGTGCTGTTGTTCAGCACGATAAACCCCGAACAATCAAAAGATCCGCCGCCGGCATTAACGATACTGTTGCTTAGCGGGCTGCTGTTACCCGAAACGGTGCTGCCGGTTAACGTAAGGCGACTGTCTTTATTGAAAATGCCGCCGGCGTTAGCCGAGCGATTATTGGCAATGCTGCTGTTAGTTACTGTTGCACTACCGTAAAAATTGCCGATTCCGCCGCCGTTGTTGGCTGCGCTGTTGCCCGTGATAATACTGTCGTTTAGCGTTAAAACGCCCTGGTTAAGAATAGCCCCGCCGGCTATGTCATAATTGGAATAATCAGAAACGGATGCGTTGCCGCCCGTCAATTTAAGTTTGTTAATGGTTAAAGAACCTTCAGGTGCGATATGTAACAGCCGGAATTCGGGCGCGTTTCCGGCGCGCTTGATCGTCGAGTTATTACCGTTGACGGTAACAACGCTGCTGATCGACGGCAGGCCGTTATCACCGCCGGTCACATTATTTATGCCGGTCAATGTATATATCGCACCAGCCTGCAGATTAATGCTGTCGGCCCCGCTGCCTGCCCGGCAACCGGTATTGACGCCGTCTGTATCGGTGTCCGTATTGGCATTTTCAAACGCGTTAATGAGCGTGCAAGCGCCGCCGACTTGAATGGTGGCGGCCTGGCTTGCAGACATTGCCAGCATCAACGCCAATGCGAGGGCGGGACGGTGAAAAGGAAAAGACGTTATGTGAGTAGTCGAAGTGTTATGAGTCGTCATAGCAAAGCCTGATCATGGGTGAATGACTGAAAACAGGCTTATCCGTTCGAGTTCTTTAGCAACGGATAAGTCATATCAAAAAATAACACGTTTTATTTGCATGTCCATGCGACACGTAAGGCTTTGAGCTTTTCGGCTAATGTTCCCGCCTCATTGCCGGTGACATAATCGTTAGCGTCCGGTGTGTTGTTCAGGTCGATTCGATCGAGTGTACGAACAAGCTGGGTGCAGGCTTCCGCGGTTAAACCCCGGCTTTTGTAGTGGCCCGCGCTAAGCAACTGGTTATGCAAGGCATTGCTGTGTTGAATTACCAAACCATTTTGTCCGGTACCGATGATACTGCCGCCACTGATGGCGTTATCGAAAAAGTCAACCACGCTTTTAACAGCGGGCGGTACCGTTGTCATGTCTTCAAATGCACCCAGGTCGCAGTTCCCGGCAAAGGGCTGCGGACGTTTGATGTTACGCTGATCGGTAGCCGGGCAGAGCTTTTTATTGGCTGAATCGAGTGCGTCACTACCATCCAGCAAGGCATGGGTGGCCGTAGAACCGCCGTTATTCAGTAAAGCACCCAGCTTGGGATCGCCACTGATGTCGGCGCCGCAACTACCGTCTTCAACGAGGTTGATGCCCTGCGCAATGACAATCGCGCCGCTGCCGTTGAGGCAATCGCTATTGGCCGGGCGACTGTTGGCAATCAGACTGTTAATCAAGGTTAGATTGCCGGAGTTGACAATACCCGCACTGCGGTTACCGGACAGAGTGGAGTTAATAAGCGTCAGGTTTTTCGTGTTACGGATGCCTCCGCCGCTGAATGCGCTATTGCCGGATACGGTGCTGTTGGTCAGAGTCAGACTGATGGGGTTGCTGTCGATAAAATGCCCCGGCCCGTTATTGATGCCGCCGCCACTGCCTGCGCTATTGCCGGATACCGTGCTGCCATCGAGGGTCATGATGCCTCGGTTACGGATGCCGCCACCGTCGGTTGCTGCGCTATTGCCGGAAACCGTCGTGTTATTCAGGGCCATGACACCATAGTTAATGATGCCGCCGCCGGACGGTCCGTCACCGCGATAACTGCTGCCCAGCATTTTATTGTTGCTTACCCGGCTGTTGGTCAACGTCATGCTGCCGCTGTTAAAAATACCGCCGCCGCGACCGCTCTCGCCGTTAATCGAATAGCCGACGTCAACCAGGTTATTTGCTACCGTGCTGTTGGTTAGCGTAGCGGTACCCGCGTTGAAAATACCGCCGCCGTATGCGCCGAAAAAATAATAATCGCCGGAGATATACGTACTGTTACCGGTCACCGCACTATTCACCATCGTCAGCTTACCGAGATTTTCAATGCCGCCGCCTTGTTGGGCATAGCCGTTTTTTACCTTGAGCCTGTTGAGAGTCAGGTCGCCGGTAGCGCTAATATTAAATGGCTGGTATATATTGCTACCGTCTATCGACGAGCCGTTGCCGTTGATCGTGATAATGCTGGTAATTCGCGGCAGTCCTCCCAAGCCGGGAACCAGGGATTGCGTGCTGTTTAACGGCAAATTCAGTATGTCGGCGCCACTGCCTGCCGGACAGCCGTTGACACCGTCGGTATCGGTATCCGTATTGGCGTTATTGATGGCATTGAACAGACTGCAATCTGAATTGACGTTAATAGTCGTCGCATGAGCCGCACCAACAGCAAATGCCAAGGCTAAGGCGAGAGCATGACGACGAAAAGGCAAGGCATTGCATGGTGGAATATTCATAATGAGTTCTCGGTGGCTGAAATGATGTGGTGAAGAAACAGACCCGACAAACCATAGCGCATTCCTTAATGAAGGTACCATGACTGCCAACGCCTGATATTAAAAACCATGAAACATCGCTATCGTAACTATCTGAAAAGCATTTGAATAAATCGGATTTGCAAAGTCAAGATACGCCATCATCCTTGACTTCCGGTTTTATATAAAAATCTTGCGGCCTTGTATTCAGTAATTCCAAAAAGGCGGCTGCCAGAACAGGGTCGAGCCAACCATCAGCGATTTCCCGGCGAAGAATACCGATAACTTCGTTAACAGGCAATGCCGGTTTATAAGGACGCTCGGATGTCAAGGCCTCATATACATCGACAATTTGAAACACTCTGGCTAAAAGTGGAATTGCCTCGCCCTGCAATCCATCCGGATAGCCGCTACCGTTCCAGCGCTCATGGTGAGAACGAATGATCGGCACGGTCATTTCCATGCCCTTCAAACCGCTACACAATCGTGCGCCGATGATGGTGTGGCTACGCATCACTATCCATTCTTCCTCGGTCAACGGACCCGGTTTCAGCAGAATGTTATCGGGAATACCCAGATTGCCTATGTCATGTAATACACAGGCATTGCGTAGCGCCAGCAGCTCTTCAGGGCGGAAACAAGCAAGGGAGCAAGCAAAGAAATCCACCATGCCTCTGAGCCTCGCAGAATCATGTTTACCGATAGTACCGTTTCTAGCTTCAGCCAGACTCATCAAGGAAAACAGCAACGCATCCGGGTTACCCGATTCCATGGCAATCCGTTCAGGTTCCTTTGACAGTTTTTTCTCAGCAGGAGGCCTTAATTTTACTCCCGCTGCGTGGCTTAAAATCCCCAAAAGATCTTGTGAACTAAACGGTTTAACAAGAAAGGTTTGAGCGCCGGCTTTAAGTATACGAGCGATATTATCAGCGCTCACATCTTCGGTAATGGCAATTATATTGATATGCTGCATAGCAACGTCGCTCTTGATGAGCGAGCAGATTCCAAAGCAGTCTGTATCCGGCAGCATAAAACTGAGCAATATCGCCGTCGGCGCAAAGGAATTCATTTTGGCGCCGGCTTCGAAACTGTCTTGAGCGGTCTCAACCACAAAATCTAAGCCGGACTCTTCAAGAATCTCCCGGATATAAGCCACCATCAGCGGATCGTTATCAACAATCAGAACTCGTGAAACAGACAGATGGCTATCCGCTTGAGCGGTGGCGCTTTCCTGGATAAAACGTTCCACATCGCTTTTGAGGAAACGCCGGTGACCGCCCGGCGTCACTTTGGCTATCAGCAACCCTTTTTGCGCCCAAGACCTGACAGTGACTGGAGACACCATTAATAAGTTTGCTACCTCATTAGGTGTCAAATAGTCTTTATTTTCATCTTGAATTGGAGACATAACAGGGACCCATAAAATAAATCTAATGATAAAAAACCAGAGGTCAAAACCGATAATTGAAACCGATCAATATGGAAAAATAAACCACTCATAGCCATTTTAAATTAAAAAGCAAGGACAAAGTATTCGTATAAATACTTATAGCCATTAGAATTTAACAGTCGAATAGCTGGTAGAAACTCAATAATGAAAGCTATAGCACATGACTTCAGATTATTTCTTATTGTTACGTGCGTATTAAAAAGGCTATTATTTCCCTATGAGAAAGAACATGCGGAACCATACGGGTATAATAAGACATTAACCGATATACGGTCGCATTTCCTGCCTATCCCCCTACGCTCCACTACACTGCTCTACTCATCCTGACGATCTATAATATTTAAAGCATGCCCACACTTGACGATACAACTAAAACCTACCTATCCCCTAATGAAGTAGCCAAGCTATTGATGGTGTCTCCAATCACCGTCAGATCCTGGGCCCAGAAAGGTTGGCTGGTCGCGAAGGTCACACCCGGTGGTCACCGGCGTTTTCTGAAAAGTGATGTAGAACGTTTTATCCAGGAAAGCGGCGCAATTCAGGCCAATGCCCAGCCAAAACCCATGCGGGTCCTTATTGTTGATGACGATCCGATAATAATCGACATTACAAAATACTTTCTTGAACAATCCGGCTTGAACCTCGAAATCCAGGTAGCTCAAAACGGTTTTGAAGCAGGCACCAAGATTTATAGTTTTTTGCCCGATGTCGTTTTGCTTGATCTCCTTCTTCCCGATATTGACGGCTTTCGAGTATGCAGCCAAATTAAAAACGACCCGGCTACACGGCATATAAGGGTAATTGCCATTACCGCAGCAGCGAGCACTGAAAATATACATCGTATACTTGAAGCGGGCGCCGAAACCTATCTTGAAAAACCTTTAAATCCGAAGGCGCTTTTGGAGCTTTTAAGCCAATCTGCCAATTGATTAACAGTAACGCTTTGAAGTCCAATTGGTATCTTAGATAGAGCAAAAAGTGTACGGTAATGAAGAAAAAGTGGCTCTTCCCGATTTCGTGGGGTAACCACTACCTATAGTATTAGGCATAACCGAATAAACGCCGACCTTCGACATCAAGCCAGATATGTTGGAATAACCGGCCTAAGTCATAGATGCCGTAGCAACGCCGCTTG
>SXGU01417194.1_pt1 | contig 50076 bp, 8 predicted proteins | sample 3174531 | NCBI WGS metagenome assembly SXGU01 (sample SAMN11356863, study PRJNA531348) | freshwater metagenome | isolation source: freshwater sample F1-140 | place: China: Fuxian Lake, Yuxi | collected 2017-12-25 | reverse complement strand
GCCTTGCTTAACCATCAGCTGCTTCCCGTCAAACCTGGACATCCAGAGGCTTGGCCTGGCATGCCGGGGATTAACAATGCATTCCCGGCAACTTGTGCGGTTGCCAACTAGGGAGGATGAAAAAACCTACACTTGTAAGGACGGGGGACGCCGGACCAATCACGTAAATATTGGCGTAAGCTTTCCAGCAACTTGCCGGTGCGAGTAGCGTTGTCCGCCAATTCCGGCGTAGCGCTGCCCAGTATGATAACCACCGCATCGGGAAGGCCGGACGGCGCCTGGCCGATGTTGCCAAGACTAGCATTCCAATGTTGCGATAAAGCCGATCCCAGGGCATCGTTGGCGCTTTCTGTGATAATCCAGCTATTTTTGGGTGTCCACATTGCCGACGGCATTGCGATGGCTGTCCATTCCGGGCGTAATAGACGCAAAGGCCATTTAAGATTAGCCTCAGCTAAACTTGAAACCAAGTCTCCTGGACGCTCAACCGTAGCGGAGAGGGCTTGAAAACCGTCTAGCCAGGCGAGAGTGTTGCCACTGTCGTCCAGCAGGAAAAAGTCGGCGGTGATGCCGCGTGAATTCGTTTCGCGGCGCATGGCGACCAGGCTTTTGGCAGCGGTTAAATCTGCAATGACGCTGATTTGCGCCAATTTGGCAGGTAACAAGGCTTGCCCTGACAATTGTTCCGGGATTAATGCGAAGCACAGTTGAAAAGCGGCATCCAGCACCGCCGGAGCCGAACAGCCGTCACGTAAACGGGCGACGGCGATACCGTCACCGCAATACACGGTATTCAACGCTTGTAACGAAGGCCCGTATTCGGCTCCGGCAGAGGCCAATGCGGCATAGATGGCTGCGGCGTCGATGCGACGCGGACAGATGGCGATGATACTGGAAATGTCGGCGATATCCGGTGCAGTTGGAATAGTGGCTGTAGTAGCTTTCAGCAACTGTTCCTGCTTATCCGATAAAACCGTCACTTGTCCGTCTTTATATTCGCAATGGATGGTCAAGGCTTGACCGGATGCGGCGATACCGGGCATAGGCCAGCTTACGTCGCGTAACGACGGTTCGGGCGCGGTTTCCAATGCGGCTAACAGGCTGAAGGCGCCGGGTAACAGGGAGCGTCCGGCAATCAGGTGATCCGATAAGGGCGGTTGCCCGGCAAAAAATTGCCGTGCTGTGTCAACCAATGGGACTTGGACAGCTTGGGCGGTACTGATTTTGACCCATAATCGCCGTTTGGCGAAAGGATAAGCGGGCAATTCGATACGATGCCCTGCCAATGGTGGCGGGGGCGATCCGGCAACCCAAGCCGCCGCCAGTGTGGCGGGATCGTTGCCCGTTGCAGCCGGGATATTTTTACCCGCGCGACCGCGCCAAAGATTGGCAAGTTCGGTGTCACCTTGGGCGAAGCGATGTAACAAGCCCGCCAGATCGTTTTTGTCAGCACCGATGACCGCTAGCCGTTCGCCAAAGGCTTTGCGTCCGTTGCTAAGGGTATGGGCAATATCGGCTAAAGATTGTAGTTGTCCGGTTTCACCGAGCAAATGCGCGGCGAGTTGTCCGGCCCGTTGCCGCAATGCGTCCTCATCACGGGCGGAAAGCAGCAAGAGTTGCGGCGATGTGTCGGTGTTGGCGGAAGCCGTTGCCCGTTGTTCGCCGGCTTCGATGATGAGATGCGCATTCGCGCCGCCGGCCCCGAAAGAGCTGATGCCCGCCCGCAACGGCGAGCCTTGCCATACTTCTTGACGGGTGGCGAGCCTAAAGCCGGTGCCGGACAAATCAAGATCAGGGTTTGGCGGATCGGCATAAAGCGTCGGCGCCAGCGTCCGTTTACGCATTTGTAACAGCACTTTGGTCAATCCGGCAATGCCCGCCGCCGATTCCAAATGCCCGATATTGCCCTTGACCGAGCCGATGGCGCAATTTTCCGGCATGGCTTCCGAGAAGGCGCGCGCTAAGCCGCGAATCTCAATCGGATCGCCGAGCGGCGTTCCGGTGCCATGCGCTTCCAGATAAGAAATACTGCGCGGATCAATACCGGCACGATCCAACGCCGCCGCAACCGCATCGCCTTGGGCGACAGGGTTGGGGACGGTGTAACCGCTGGTGCGGCCGCCGTGATTGAGGGCGCTGCCGAGAATGACGCCCTGGATACGGTCACCGTCCGCCTTGGCGCGAGACAGCGGTTTGAGGATCACGGCACCGATGCCTTCACCGGGGACATAACCGTCTCCGCCTGCACCGAAGCTATGGCAACGCCCATCCGAAGCCGCCATGCCCGCCTTGCTGAGTATCCAATGGCGGCGCGGATGCAGGCAAAGGTTGACGCCGCCGGCGACGGCCATCACGCAATCACCGGAGCGGATGGATTGGCAAGCCAGATGGATGGCGGACAATGAAGATGAACAAGCGGTATCTACCGCCATACTGGGGCCGTGTAAATCCAAAAAGGCCGACACCCGATTGGCGATATTCCAATAATCGGCATTCGGGCCAATCAGATTGCCTTTTTGCGCCTCTTCCGGGCCGAATAATTGGTAATCGCCGTACATGACGCCGACGAATACGCCGCAACGGCGTTGCAGGACTTCCTTGTTGCCCCAACTGTCGAACATCCGTTCGGGGTCCAGACCTGCGTCTTCCAAAGCATTCCACGTGGTTTCCAGAAACTTTCGGGCCTGGGGATCTATGGTTTCGGCTTCCAGTGGCGAAATGCCGAAGAAGCGGGTATCGAAACAGTCGGCATCGGCGATGAATCCGCCCCATTTGCAATGGCTGGTTGCCGCCTTATTCGGATCAGGGTCGTAAAATCCTTCTAAAGGCCAACGTTCGGAAGGTATTTCGTCGATACAGTCACGCGCTGATAGCAGATTGTTCCAGAATTCATCCAGATTAGCCGCCATCGGGTAAAGTCCGGCAACGCCGACAATGGCAATTGCCTCCTGCGTGACAGGAACTGTTGTCGCTGCCGGTGCAAAACGCGGGGAAGCTATCGCCAACGGTTGCTCTGGTGCCATCGCCGGGGTTTTTGCCTGAAAATAAGCCGCCAATTCTTGGGCTTTGCGGTCTTGCAAATGCGCGGCCAGGGCGCCCGGCGTACGGTATTCGAAGAACAGGGTTTTCGCGACAGGCCCTAAATCGTTTTCCATTTGCCGGTTCAATTTCATGATCGCAATCGAATCGATGCCTAATTCTTCGAAAGCCAGATCAGCTTCCACGCGTTCCGGCGGCAATTTGACGATACTCGCCAAGAGTTCGCACACATAACTCAAACCGGCATTCGCGGCTAAAGCTTGTCCGCTGGAATTCGCGGTCTTGCGGCTTGCCGTTCCGCCATGCAAACGTCCGAACAAACCGCTATCGCCATAGAGCAACAATGCCGAACCGGTTTCCGCCGAAGCGGCCAGTTGCGCCAATTGTTCTAAGCCTAATGCGCTTGGCAAGGCTTTCATGCCTAATCCTGCAAGAAAAGCGCAGGTCTCGGCGGAAGGCTGCATGCCGCCATCCGCCCAAAGCGGCCAGTGTACGCACAAGGTTTTATTGCCCCGCGCCCGACGGGTATCGGCGAATGCCGCCAAAAAGGCGTTGGCGGCACCATAATCGGCTTGGCCGACCGAACCGAATACAGCGGCAGTGGAGCCGAACAAGACAAAGTTATCCAAGTTGTCGTTGCGAGTTAACTCATCCAGTAAGATTGCCCCACGGACTTTGGCGTGAAATACATCGGCCAAGGCTTGCTTGTCTTTATTGAGTAAAAAGCCGTCATGCAGCACCCCGGCCAAATGATAAACTGCGGTAATCGGCCCTAAGGTATCGCGGACAGTGTTGAGGGCATTGCTCAACGCGCGGGGGTTGCCGACATCGACCGCCAACGTCATGACGGTAGCACCTGATTTTTCGATAGCGGCAATACGTTCCCGATGTGTAGGGTTGACGGCTGAGCGCGATAGCAGCGCGATTTGCACTGCGCCTTCCTCCGCCAAACGCTCGGCTAAGGCCAAACCAAGGCCCCCCAAGCCGCCGCTGATCAGCACCGTGCCTTGCCCTTTGGGAAGCGGCGCGGTTGCATCGGTTACAGGCAGGGCCTGCCAAGCGCGAACTTGGCGTACTAATGCCGCATCGTAGTACAGCAAGGGGTCTTGCCCGGCTGGAATAGTGATTTCTCGCACCAACACGGCTTCCAAAACGTCCGTAGAAGCCGACAGCAGGACACGGGCATCCACACCCGGTGCTTCGAGTTTTAAGGTCCGGTATAGTCCGGCAATTGATGCGGCGGCGTTCCAGACAGGCGTGTTGACAGCGGCGGCGCCGACCGTCAGCAAGCGCACATCATCCTGTTGCCCCGCCGATAACAGTGTCCGCATCAGTTCAAATGCCGTACGTACTATCGGTAACGGGTCGGCAGCCGCCAGAGCGTTGGCGACAGTTGCCGACGGCTCTGTCTGCGTTGTTTGTTCCGGCAAGGCCTGTATCACCAGTAATGGCGTGGGCAGCGCCGATAGCGTTTGTAAGGTTTCCGGCGTGATGGAATCATCGGTGATTATCCTATATTCGGCGCCTGGAAAGGCCTTGCGGACTATGCCGAGTAATCGCTCGGACGTGTCATAGAACACAATCGAAGCCGGAGCTACAAGGCTTGTGGCGGCAGAGTCTGGCCGCCAAATCGGACGGTATATTTGCGGACGGCTGTCGGGCAAGGCGAGACGGTGCGCAGTCATGCTTTCAAAGCCTGCCAATACAACACCTGCATCATCGTGAACAATCACATTGAAAATCAAGCGGTCTTTATCGCTGCTGTCTTCCAGCCACGCCGTGGCAGTACAAGGGCCGGACAGACGATGCCGGACACGCAACGCGCCCAGCCGATATGGCACCCATTGTCCTTCGTCACTCTCTTTTACATCGCCGTGACGGCTATAGCCGATGGCGGCGGCTGTTTGTAATGCCCCGTCGAGCAAGGCTGCACCCAGTAATAAGGGATCATCCTGCAATTCGGCGGGAGGCAGTAAACGCGCTTTAGCAATGCCACTCCCGATTTCGACAAAGCTGATAACGCGTAAAGGTTTGCCATAGTCAAAACCGCCTGCGGCCAGACGCCGGTACAGCTCTTCGCCATCTAGGCGGATATTGGGAGCAAAATCGGGCGGCGGGCTTGCCAAGCTTGTGCTGCTACCCAAACGGCCTTCGGCTAAGCGGCTATTATCGTCCGTCATCAGTCCGCGCATTTCCGTGCCGACCAAACGCATTCGGGCGGGCGTGTCGGCAAGGCTGAGCGGACGTAACCAAGCAACGTTTTCGATTGCCGGGGCGTCGCCGCGCATCAGTTCCAGGCTTAACGTGCCGGGCAATATGGCGGTGCCGCCGACATAGTGGGCATTGAGTAATGGATGGTCTGAATCCACCCGATAAACGTCGGTTTGCCCGTCTGATGGTGCCGCCATCGCCCAAAACCGCTCCCGTGCAAAAGGATAGCCGGGTAAGGCCAAGGGCGGTTTTTTAGAACCGAACAACGCTTGCCAATCCGGCATATCGCCTTGTTGGTAACGTGCCGCCAGAACCGGCAAATCGTCGGGTCGGGCAGTGGCTGCAATGCTTTGGGGGATGTGGTCGTTCGGCACGGCGATCGGCTGCAACCCGGCCGCTTGTTCCAAGGCGCTTGCTAAAGTCAGTCTATCACCGGCTATGATGGCGCATCGATAGCGCCAATGCGCCCGACCTCGAGCCAGGGTATCGGCGACCCTTGCCAAATCCACCACGTCGCTTTGCTCGCGTAACCAGTCCGCCAAATCCAGTAAACGCCGTTTTAACGCGTTGGCATCGCGGGCCGATAAGGCAAACAACCAGGGGCCTGAACCCGCTGACGCTTGCGATGTCGCCATAATGCCTGCTTGCAAGACGACATGGGCGTTAGTGCCGGAAAAACCAAACGACGATACCGCGGCTTGCGCGGCGCGGCCTTCGGGCCAGGGCACAGACTCTGTAGGGACAAAAAACGGTGTATTGGCAAAATCAATATGCCGGTTGGCGAGTTTAAAATTCAGCGAAGCGGGAATCCGACGATGGCGTAATGCCAAAACGGCCTTGGCGATACCCGCCATCCCCGCCGCCGCCATCGTGTGCCCGATATTGGTTTTTATCGAACCAATAGCGCAACCGCCGTTTCGCTCGGTATAACGGCGGAAGGTGTCGGTTAACGCCTGGACTTCGATAGGGTCGCCTAGCGGTGTGCCTGTGCCGTGGGCTTCAATCATGCCGAAATCGGCAGGGTTCAGGCCGTAACGTTGGTAAATGCTTAGAGTCAACGCGGCTTGGGCTTCGCTGGAAGGCGCCGTCAAACCGGCGGTGCGTCCGTCCTGGTTAATGCCCGACCCGATGATGACCGCATCAATACGGTCTCCGTCCGCGAGCGCGTCGGCCAGCCGTTTTAACACCACCATGCCCGCACCTTCTCCGGGGACGAAACCGTCGGCGGCATCATCGAATGTACGGCCGACACCTTGCCGGGAAATCATCCCGGCATCGGATAAATAAAGATAAATGTCCGGTGAAATCAGGTTGACCGATACGCCGCCGGCCAGCGCCAGATCGCATTCGCCGCTGCGCAGGCTTTGGCAAGCCTGATGCACCGCGGCCAACGACGACGAACAACCGGTGTCTATCGGAAAATTAGGGCCGTGCAGGTTAAGTACATAGGCCATCCGCGCGGACAGAATCGCCATTGAACTGCCCAGGGTGCGCAAACCGGAAGCGCCTTCGGTTTGGTAGTTGTTGGCCGAAGCGCCGACAAACAAGCCGCAATGTTTCGCAGCCAGACTGTTGGGATCGAGTCCGGCATTTTCCAGGGCTTTCCAGGTTTCTTCCATTAACACCCGTTGCTGGGGGTCCATGACTTCGGCTTCAGCAGGGGTGATGTTGAAGAAATACGGATCGAAGCGGTCATAATCGTCCAGAAAACCGCCCCATCGCGCGTAGGTCTTGTCTGCGCCGCCTTTTTCGTCGAACCACGGATTGATGTCGAAACGATCCACCTCACTAATCGCATGACGGCCTTGATCAAGCAATTTCCACAGTGCGTCAATATCCGGCGCGCCGGCAAAACGTGCCGAAAGGCCTATAATCGCGATGCCATTCTGAGACGCCAAGACCGGTGACGTAACGGCTTGCGGTGCAGGGGCGGCTTCTTCCGGCATGGAAGCAAGGAAGCGTTCTCCGTAACTGCTGCCAAGATGGTTGGCGAGCGCGGCCAGATTGCCGTATTTGTAAATATCCGTGACACGCAGCGGGCAGGCCAATTGAGACTGCGCTTCTTCGGCGATTTGCGGGGCGATCAGCGAATCAACGCCCATTTCCATGAATGGGCGTTCGCGCTCTATGCGTTCAGCCGCCATGCCGAGGATTTGCGCGAGGATGTTCCGTAACGCCATTTCGCATTGGCTTTGTACGTTGGCCGATGCTGCGGCAGGCAAGGGCTGCGCCGTCGCGGGTTTGGCTGCTGTGTCGCTGATGGTAGCCGGACGCGGTGTAACGGCCATGCCGGAAGGTTTAAAGGCCAACAAAATGCTTTGCCCGCCGTCACTGCCGTTCGCATCGCCGTAGCGGTCATAAGCCCATCGGCCTTGCAAGCCGACGCTACGCAAACGCTCTTGCCAACCCGCTATGCCCAGTATCGGGCCATCGGCCAAACGGCACTCCAGGTCTTGGCTTTCCCACCAGCCATCCAATAAACCGAAAGTAAGCGTCGCAAAATCGTCCGGTTCGACCATTTCATTGATCAGCACGATGCCGCCCGGCGCCGACAGTGCGGTGACATGGGCAAGAGTTTGCGAAATATCCGCCGTGGCGTGCAGGACATTGGAGGCGATGATAATATCCCAAGCTGCAAGCTCAAAGCCCTGGTTTTCGGGTGGGCGGGAAATATCCAGCACCTTGGCCTCGGCCAATCGCCGAGCAAAACGGCTTTGCCCATGATTGACAAAAGCCCTGGAAATGTCGGTATAGACATAGTGGCTGTCCGCTGCCAAGCCCGCCGCGTCTAATGCATCCAACACCGGTCCGGCGGTCGAGCCGGTTCCGGCGCCGATTTCGAGAATGCGCCGTCCGCCTTTGGCGACGGTCGCCACAACCGCCGCCAAGCGACGGCTGCAATCGGCCAGTACGGGCTGGTCGCGGTAAATCGGCTCCACCCAGTCCATAGACCCCGCCGGGAAAAGAATGTCAGTTCCCGAACATTCGCCGGCCAACAATTGGGGGAGGGCGTCAAGACAGCGGTCCAGTAAACGTAGGCTGGCTTCCAAGCCCGGCATGGCATCGAATTGTTGAGTTACCGCCGCAGCAGCAACCGGGCCGAAGAAGGTAAAACGGGGTTGATGTGCGTCCCAGGCTCCTAAACCTTGTCTTACCGCCATATTCAGCAACGCGCGGGCGATTTGGCGGTGATTGCTTAAAACCGCCAATTTTGCTTCGGCTTCGTCCAGGCTTAACGACAAGCCGGCGGTAAAGCCGCGTGCTGTGAAAACGGCGACAAGGCCATCGCTAATCTTCTGCGTCAATAGGGCTTTGGCGGCGGCCAGATTATCAGGCCTGTCCTTGATCGGCGAAGGACTCGCAAGCGCTTGTCGCGCCGCTTCGGCAAATACCGCCGCGACAGCCTGGGTCGGCGGCGCGCCCAAATCCAGCCAGGTTTGCCCGGCCAATTGGGCATGGACAAGCTGCGGATACGGGGTGTGCAGCAAAGCTTCCAGCGTGTCGCCGAGTTGTTCCAGCGCCATCGGTTCAAGTCCGCCCGCTTGCAGACGCGCCAAGGCATCCTCGCCATAATCGCCGCTATCCCATAAACCCCAATGAATAATCCTGACCGGTTTGGACAATGTCCGCATTAATTGTAGCGCGTGGCCGGCTTCGAAATTACAGCCCGCCGAATAACTGGCTTGTCCGTCGTTGGCGGGAAATCCCGTGAAGGCGCCTATCGAAGAAAACACCGCCAATGCGGCTATGGGTCGTGTCGCCAACGCCAGGCCGATATTCCTTAAACCGACGGTTTTGGGCGTCAATGCCGCTTCAAATTCTTCTGGAAGCGCGCGTTCCAGTCGTGCAAAGGCTGGATCGACAGTCGCCTGAATCAGCAGGGCGGCCGGCCCGTGGATCGCCAACGCACTATCCAAAGCCTTTTCCAGTTGCGTCGCATCTCCAATGTCGGCGATAAAATAGCGGGCGTTACTGCCCAGAGTGCGCAGCTCTTCGAGAAATTCCAACTGTATGTCCGTTTCCGGGGAACGCCCGATAAGGCTTAAACGGGCCTGATAACGCCCGGCAAAATGGCGGGCGCAAGCACGTCCCAAGCGTCCCATGCCACCCAGGATAATGATGTGGTCATCGCGGGAAAGCCGGACGGTTGCGGCTGCGCCATGCTCATCAAGCGCCGCCAAGCGTTGCAGGAACCTGCGGTTATTGGTGCGTAAGGCGACAGGTTCACCCAAAGGGTCGCCGGGTTCACTGAGTAAGCGGTCTATAATGTCGGGATAGTTTGCCGTTTCAGAGTCATAATCAACTAGCTTCACGCGCCAAGTCGGAAATTCCCGTCCGGCCGCTTTAGCCAAGCCAAAAACGGCCGCGCCGTTGGCGTTGATTACGCTTTCATCGCCCACCGCGACGGCATTGTTGCCTATAATCCGCAGGCTGAGTTCGGCGTTGCCCAATCCGGCTTTCGATAAGGCTTGCACCAGACGGAACAAATCCATAACTCTGGACGCTGCGCCATCATCAAAAAACCAAATATTGGCGCGGCGCGGCAAGCCCTCAGGCGCCAACGCCACGTCGGCGAACGGTAGCCGGCGCACGACCGGAACCACATCCGCAAGTTGTTTCGCGAGGCCGTCTTCAGCATCCGCGATCAACAAATCCACTGATTGTTGGCGATAACAATGGCTGGGTGCAGGTGTTTCCCGCCAAGTAATGCGCCAACTGGAAGGCGACTGGGGCGGTGAGGTCTGCGCCGTGATGTCCGATGCCGGCTCTAAAGCGGCGGCTAAAGCCAAACCGTCGAGATACAGCAACGGCGTCCCGTCCCGGTCATAAACCGTGACGTCCACGGTTTCGATGAAACGCGGCAAGCCTCGGTTACGGCGGCAGGCGTGGAAATAAAAGCCTTGTTTTGGCAACGGGGCAAAATGGCGTAATTGCGCCAAGCGGGTCGGGAAGCGCAAGCGGAAGCCGCCGGTTTCCGCCGAACCACTTGCCGCCGCTGCCGCGCGGATGGCGGTATCCAGAACCGTGGGTAAGCGGGATGCGTGTTCCAGAAAAGCCACGGCCTGACATCCATCGGCGCGAATTTGGTCGGGGCCGGGGAAACTGGGGCCCAGGAAAATAGCATCTGAGGCTTGTCCTGCGGCAATTTCCGTCGTTGGCAAACTGGCCAATAAGGCGGCAGGATCGTTCAGGGTTTCAGGCAGATCGGTTTGAGTGATTGCGGATACTTGCGCAGTGGCATAAATCGTATCCTGGCAGACGATGCTCAACACACCGTCATTGATGCGAATGCCGACTTGCGCCGTGCCTGACACCGCCAACGGTTTTAGCCAGGTGAATTCGGATAAGGCTGAACAGCCAGGTCCGTGGCGGTCAATTGCGGCCTGGCAAACTTCCAACAATACGCCCGCATGTAAGATTGTCTGTCCGCCCACTTGGTGATCGGCAACTAACGGGTCTGTGGCGTGGAATTCACGCAAGAAACTGCCATCGGCTTGCAGGCGGCCTAAAAGCGGGTCTTGTTGGGTTAAGTGATCGGTTTCCGGCAATACCGCCCCGCCCCAAAGCCTCGGGCCGTAGAAAGGGTAGGTGGGCAAGGCTAAAGGCGGGTATGCGGGAAGCGCTAACCAGTCTGCTTGCGGGGTTTGACCGGCCAACCAAAGGCCAAGCACGGGGTCATTGGGGTCATTATCGGCATTGACCAGTTTTTCCCGCAATTCAGCAACCGAATGCGCATAAGCGCCCCAACGGCTCGTCATAGCTTCTCTGTGCCACAGTAAGGTGTGCGCCAAGGCAGGTAGAACGGTATCGCTTTGTTCCGACAACCAAAGGGCCAAGTCCTTACGACGACGTTCCAAGTCGGGAGACGAAGCGGCCGATAACACAAACAGGAAAGGCCCGGACGGTGCCGGTGGCGACACGATAGGGGTTGGTACTTGTTCGACGATCAGATGGACATTCGTGCCCGACAATCCAAATGAGCTGACGGCGGCGCGGCGCGGATGCTGGTCCGACTGTGGCCAGACGGCGGCCTGGCCGGAAAAGGCCAAAACATCGTTCCCGGTTTCGGGCAAGCTGATATGGGTATTTAAGTATTGAAAGCCGACAATCGGCGGGAAGATGCCGTAGCGCATCGCCGTTAACGTTGAAATTAAACCCGCGATACCCGCCGCTTCCGAGCCATGACCAAGACACGATTTTAGCGCGGCGATCCGCAATGCTTTCGCAGACGGGCGGTTCGCATAAACCTCGCGTAATGCCGCCGCTTCAATCGGATCCCCTAAACGGGTGCCTGTGCCGTGGGTCTCGATTAGATCAATACTGTCAGCTGCGATTTGGGCTTTTGCCAATACTTGGCGTAACAGTTTGGCCTGCGCCAGGGCGTTAGGTGCCGTAATGCCGTTACTACGGCCATCCTGATTGACACCGCTGGCGCAAATACATGCTTCGATGCGGTCACCATCGGCCTGGGCTTGCATCAGGGTTTTGAGGATCACGCAACCGGCCCCTTCAGCAACGACGATGCCGTCGGCACGGTCGTCGAAGGCGCGGCAAGCGTGGCTGGCTGAGGTCATGCCCGCCCGGGCCATTGCTTCGAAAGCCCGTTCGTCAATGAATAAACTTGCCCCGCCTGCGAGGGCGATGTCGATTTCACCGCTGAGCAGGGCTTGGCAAGCCAGATGTACCGCCGTCAACGACGATGAACAAGCCGTGTCCACGGTGACAGCGGGGCCGTCCAAATCCAGAAAATACGCCACCCGCGCCGCTGTCATCGACGCCAAATTGCCCGTCATCACATAGGCATCCACCGCTTTGCCGGAAATCGGCACACTGTGTTCATAACCACTGCCGGAGGCGCCGACATAAACCCCGATTTTTTCCCCGGCCAACTGTCGTCCTGTCAATCCGGCGTGTTCCAGTGCGCACCAGGCCTGTTCCAAAAAATGCCGCTGTATCGGATCCATAGCGGCGGCTTCGCGTGGCGAAATGCCGAAAAACGCGGCATCGAAACGCTCGGCATCGGTCAGGAAACCCGCCAAAGGAGCGGTGGCGGATCGATTTTGTCGGCGGTAATCGGGCATCCTGGAAATCAGCTGCCGGTTTTCTGATAGGGCTTGCCAGAGTTCGTCGGGATTGGCGGCACTGGCGAATTTTCCGGCATAACCGATAATAGCCACCGTTGGCTTATCTGTCGTTTTGTCAGGATCCGGTTTTTGCGCTGCCGATGTTGGAGTAGCGGCGGCTGAGGGCGATAAGGAAGCGATATGGGCGGCCAAACGCAAGGTGTCGCCGTAATTGAACAAAGCTTCCACGCCCAATCGCAGGTTAAAACGGCGATTAATACGATCCAATAAGCGTACCGCCAACAAGGAACTCAGCCCCAAATCTTTAAAGCTGCGCTTCGGATCGAAATTCCCGTCAGGCAATTGCAGCACGTCGGCGATTAAACGGCAGAGCGCGTCGAATATGGCGGCGGTATCGGCCGTTGCTTCGGCAGATGGGGAAGCCGAAACGTTTTTAAGTTGGCGCAAGCGTTCTCTGTAGGGAATCATGAGTTCTCCATCATGCTCAAATTGGCTGTCAGCGTGTTTACGGAACCGCTGGGACGGGCATCGACCAGTACATAAAGCATCAAGCCTTCGCGCAAGGCCACGCCAAAACCGTCCCAGGAGCGTTGCACGGCAGCCGCCAGTGCGAAATTTTCACCGCGCCCCAATTGTTCAGCCGCCAAGGCTTCATTTGCCAACATGCTGTCCAATTGCGGGTCGATTAAAAAATTGGCGATGTCCGGTGACAAATCCACACAACTGACAATTTCCAGGCCGTGACGGGCAAATAACCGGGCGTAATCGTTACCCGGCAAGGTATAGCTGCCGACGGTCGCCAACTCGACCGGGGCGACGGTTCCGGCAACGGTGTCGGCCAGGATCAGATGTCCGCCCGGCGCCAATGCGGCGGCGATATTGGCGAATAAAGCGTCCTTGTCGGCAATGTGGTGGGCGACCTCGAAACCGAAGATCAGCTCAAACCGTCCCGGAAAAGGCTCAGCGGCGGAGTCCCGGCAACGCACGGTCAATCGCGAAGCCAAGCCGCGTTCAGCAATGCGTTGGTTCGCCGCCTGCGCCTGCGCGGCGGACAAGGTATGGCCGACACCATGCAAATGGGGATGGGCTTCCGCAAGCATAATCAAATCGGTGCCAAGACCGCAGCCGATGTCCAGTATCCGATGGACTTTGGAGAAATCCACCGAAGCAAACGCCACGGTGCGCATTTCACGCTGTTTGTCCAGCATGAGCCGGTGGTGTTCGGGATGCGCGGTCGGATTTTGCATGGTCGATGTCCAGGAAAATCCGGCGACCGGGCTTTCGAAGGGCGCCAGAGTCAAATAGGTTTCGGCAAAAGTATCGTGACGATCACGGGTGACATAATCGTAAAAGTCGCCGACCACCGAGGGTTCAGGGTTGGCTTTGGCAATGCCGCAAACTTGGGTTTGGCGTTCCGCCGGTAAAGGAAAACGTAACGGCTGTTCGGGCGGTAATTTGGCGAATTCCCTGGCTTGTGGCGGCGCCTCGACGATAACATGGGCGTTAGTCCCACCCAAACCATAAGCATGGATGCCTGCCAAGCGCCGTCCCGCAGTGGACCAAGGTTTGGGGGTGGGGTTTAAGTAAAACGGGCTATCCGACAAAGGGCTATCGGGATCGTGGGGGATTTCTGTCGCCATGCCCGGTACGATAGCGTCACGGACGGCAATCACCGCACGTACCAGACCCGCCAAGCCGCCTGTCGCATCCAGCGAACCCATCGCGGCTTTACCGGAAGCGACGGCGATGCCCGCATCGGTTTGTCCACGGCCCTGGCGTCGCCAAAGTTCGGCCAATGCCGCCAATTCGGCGCGGTCACCCGCGCCGCCTGCGCCGTGGGCTTCAATATAAGCCAGATCCGCAAGCGAAAGGCCCGCATCACGCAAGGCATCGGCAATACAATCGGCTTGACGGTTGCTGTTCGGCAGTAATAAGGACCCGCTGGCGGCGCCGCCATGATTGGTCGCAGTGCCGCGAATCACGGCATGAATGGCGTCGCCTGCCGCGAGGGCGGCATCCAGGGGCTTTAGCAACAGCGCGCAAACGCCTTCACCGCGGGCTTGTCCATCAGCGTCGGGGGCAAAAGGCCGGCAACGGCCATCTGCCGACAACACACCCAAGCCTTGCAATGCCGCGGATTCCCGGTCGCTCAACAGCAAGCTGGCGGCAGCCACCAAAGCCGTTGCGCATTCACTTTGCCGCAATGCCTGTACGGCCCGGTGGACGGCCACCAATCCCGATGAGCAGGCCGTCGCGACAACTTCGCTGGGACCCGACCAATCGAACAGATGTGACAAGCGGTTGGCGGCCAGGGCATGGATTTGCCCGGTGGCCGCCAATGGGTCGGGGGCTTTGTCCTGTGTAGCCGCATGGCGGTCTTTATAACTATCGGAATACAAGGCGACAAATACTCCAGTATTAGAAGAGCCTGTTTGTTCCGCCAATAATCCGGCATCGGCCAGGCAACGGCGGGTCACTGTCAATAACAGCCGCTGATGGGGATCCATTACGGCGGCTTCGGCGGGCGCCAGACGGAACGGAGCAGGATCGAATGCATCGATATCTTCAATAAAACCGCCTAAAGCCAAGGACGGGCTTGCCGCCGCATAACGGCCGGAGGGCGGCGGGCTCAGTGCGCTGCGGTTTTCGGCAATCAAGCCGGCCAGTGCGTCCATATCCGCTGCGCCGGGAAATATCCCGCCGACACCAATAATGGCAATGGGCATCGACTGATCTATGCCGATTTCGGCAACGGTGGGCTTGGGTATCGGAGAGGATGCGGCAATATGCGCGGAACCGGGATTCCATGCGTCGCGCAGAGCGGCAAGATGCGGCAAGCCTTCCAATACCAATTCATCTTCCGGGCCGAAATCAATCAAACAAGCGATTTCATCGACATCGGCGGCGGCAACATCCTGCAACAGCTCCCGGCAACGATTCGGGGAACCAAACAGCGCGGCGGTGCGGGTATAACGTTCGGTTGCGTAACTGACCATTTTTTCGCGCTGCTCTTCCGTCAATGCCTGCCCTTCGGCACTGGCATGGCGTTGGGCATCCAGCGATTGCCGGACATAGCGGGTGAACGGTTCATGCACCGCCGCCATGACCCGCGCTTCGTCGGTATGCACCAGGCAATGCAGCATCAACGCGACTTTTCCGGCGGCAGGGTCTAATCCGGCTTGGCGACGGGCTTTACGATAAATAGCGATGCGGTCGGCAATATCCTGGAGCGTACCGCCGATTAACATGGTCAGAATGTTAAAGCCTTCACGGCCCGCCCACTCAAAGGTATCTGGGTTGCCGGTCGCCGCGATCCAGATCGGCGGTTCAGTTTGCAACGGTGACGGGAAGGTGCGGACATCGATCCGGCGGCCTTCACCATTTTCAAAAGGCAAGGCTTCACCACGCCATAAGCGCCGGACTTGATCGATACGGTCATGCAAAATTTGTTTACGGTTGCTGAAACATTCCGGCGCCAAGACAAAATCATTAGGGCTCCAACCGCTGCCAAAACCCAATTCCACGCGCCCGCCACTAAGACGGTCAACCATCGCCCAGGCTTCGGCCACCCGAATCGGCGAATTAAGCGGCAGGGTAATGCTGCCCGCACGCAAGCGTATGCGTTCGGTCACGCCCGCTAAAGCCGCGCCCAACACCGCCGGAGCGGGATAAGCGCCGCCGAAAGGATGAAAATGCCGTTCGGGCATCCATAGCGCCGTAAAGCCCAAGCGGTCGGCACTGGCGGCGGCGCGTTGGGCGAGTCCGTACAAATCCGCAGAAGCGGTTTCGTCGGCGGTGGCGGAAAAAAACATGATGCTGAAATCCAGCGTTTTGTTATCAGGCCCGGTCGTTGGCGCTTGGCGCAAAGCCACGAATTGCTCGGGGGTCAGCCATTCAGTGGTCGAAGTCGCATCGGTTTGCGCCAACAAGTCGAGGATTTCCCGGGCCAAATCTTCGGCGTTAGGCGTATTCCGGGTATAGGGGGTGTCGCTCACAAGACCTCCTCGTTTTTGCCCAAAGCCGCCGCCAGTTCAGCGACCGTCGGGTTTTCAAATAGCATGACGGGTTCCACAACACGTTGCAAACGGCGTTGCAAGCGCTCGGCAAGATGCAGGGCGCGGATGGAATCCAAGCCCAATTCGGCAAACGAGGTGCGGTTGAGGATGTCTGGCGGGATTTTTAAATAGTCCGAACAAATGGTCAACACCGATGCGTTAAGTGCTTCGGCATCCGGCACGCTATGCAAAACTTGTTCGGGCAATGGGGGCTTAGCGAAACGGTCTCGCAAATAATCCCGGTAGGCGAGCAAAGTATCGCTATCGAGTTTCTCCAGTTGCGTTGCCCAATTTGGCATTTCACCCTGCAAACGTCGGATAATCGTTCCGGTAGCTTCCGCATCGCCATGCAACAGGCTGTAGGCCCCGGTGCCGCAGGCAAGCAGATATTCCAATCCGTCCAGACCGGCCTCCGCGTCCAACGCTGTCAGTCCCATAGCAGACAAGCTTGAATGTTTCGCCATGTCCAGAAATTTGTCGTGTCGCCACTGTGGCCAAGCGACCGATAATACGGGAAAAGCGTCGCCATTAACCGCTAATCCGTCTTGAAAACCGCAAGCGGCGGCGTAATCGGCCCCGCCCGCCTGACCGGCCCAAGCCGCCAAGGAAGAAAACAAGACCAGCCAATCAGGACGATAGGGCTTCAATGCCTGGAGTAAATTCAGGCTGCCTGCGACTTTAGGGGCCAGGCCTGCCGTGACGTTTGCCGCCGTCAATCCACGCAATGACGAGGGTGTGACCTGTCGGGCCAAATGCAGTGCGCCGGTAATGACGCCGAAGCGCCGGATAATATTGGCAAGTACCGCTTCCAGCGCCTGCAAGTCGTTAATATCACAGCAAAAATAATGGATACCCTCAGCCGTTACAGACATGGCGGCCGCACGTCCCAAAATACTGACGCTTGCCTGATAGCGGTTCACCAAGGCTTTAGCCAAAGCCCTGCCCACTTCGCCATTCCCTCCCACCAACAAATAATGTCCTCCTTTGCGCAAAGCCAAACTCGCTGCCGATTGGTCTGTCGACAAAGCAAAGGTTTCGAGTTGTCGGCGGTCTTGACCACGCCGTTGGATTTGTTGGCTGTGGGACACTCCCAAGCCGGCCAATTCTTCGGCAATGATTGCGGCGAGTCCGGCGTCCGATAAATCCGCCGTCAAAGTGGCGGTTTGGCAATCGGGCGCTTCGGCAGTCAGCGAACGCAATAGCGAAGCCACAGCAAACGATGCTGCTAAGGGTTTGCCGTCGTCACCAAAAGGCGAAACGTGCAACAGCCGGACCGGAATCCCGGCATGGCTGACGCTTTGCGCAATATCCAGGGCGCTTGTGATGATCGCTTCGGCATCGTCAGCGTGTTTGCGTGGGTCGATAATCACCAGGCAATAATCGCTTTCTCGCCGCTTTGACAATACCGCCGGCAGTGTTGATGCGGATAGCGCAACGGCCCGGTGTCCGAGTTTGTCCAACCCGGATACCAGGTTATCCGTGCCTCCGACAAGCAAGATGTTTAACGGTGTTGCGGGTGCTTCCCTGCGCGGTGAATGGAACCAACGCCGTTGTAAATAGCGGGTTATCGGCGCCGCTAAGGCAGAAACGGGCTCCGCCGGTCGGGTCAGGTCCTGTCCGCATACGCCGCCTGGGGGCGCGGGTTCTATATTTAACCAATAGCGTTGGCGGGCAAACGGGCTGTTGGGAAGCGACAGCGGACGCGCATTCGGGTCGCTGTGCCCGGATGCCTGAGCCTCCAAAGGCGGCAGGGTTTCACCACGCGCCAAACGCTGCAAAGCGTCAAGCAGTTCATCAAGGTTATCGGCTTTGATCCTGACGCAATGGGCTTGTTCAACGCGCCCTTCGCGTAAGCTGCGGCCTATGTCAGCCAGCAAGGTGCGTGAATCGCTGTTGACGGATTGCCGGCTAAGCTTGTTAATGGCGGCGGCCATTTGTAAGGCGAATTCAGGCAGTTGCTCGGGACTACGCACCGATAACGGGATGATTTCCAGTGACAACGGCACGGCATGACGGCGCAACACCGGGGCTTCTTGGAGGATGATATGCGCGTTGGCGCCGCCTGCTCCGAATCCTGATACGGCGGCACGACGGGGTTGTTTGTCGTTCTTCCGCCACGGTTCCGCTTCACCGGGCAAACGGAACGGTATTTCCGACCAACGGATCAGTGGATTGGGTGTTTCCGAATGACGCGCCGGAGCAATGGTTTCGTGGCGCAATTGCAGCAAAACTTTAATAACGCCGGCAATACCGGCGGCTGACTCCAAATGACCGATATTTGCCTTTAACGTGCCTAACGGTATTTTCCCGTCCGCCGGCACGCCGGACAATCCGCCCAGCAATCCGGCGATTTCAATCGGATCGCCCAGAGCCGTGCCGGTGCCGTGGGTTTCAATCAGAGAAATGTCATCGGCGCCAATACCCGCCTGCGCCAAAGCGGCGCGGATCACGGCACTTTGTGCCCGTGGATTGGGGATTGTGAAACCGCCCGTTTTGCCACCGGCATTGACGGCACTACCTAAAATCAAGCCATCAATGCGGTCACCATCCGCTAATGCCCGCGACAGCGGTTTCAATACGACGACACCGACACCTTCGCCATCAACAAAACCGTCGGCGGCATCGGAAAAGGCGCGGCATTCGTTGCCGTTGGAAATCATGCCTGCCTGACTGAGATTCACCAATTGCCGGGGATGGGCGATAAGGTTGACACCGCCCACCAAAGCCGCACCGCATTCGCCGCGCCGCAAGCTTTCACACGCCAAATGTAAGGCGGTCAGCGATGAAGAACAGGCGGTATCGACCGCCAAACTGGGACCGTCGAAATCAAATAGATAGGAAACACGGTTGGGAATCGACCAAAAATGGCTGCTCGCGGCTTGATCTTCGCCGGCCCGCCAGGCTTCGGCGGCCAACCATTGATAGGCGGTGTTCATGACCCCGCAAAAAACCCCGACTGAACCGGTGCAATTCAAATGCTGTGTTTGTCCGACGAGACGGGCAGGCGTGGTGCCGGCATCTTCTAGTGCTTGCCAACAGGTTTCGATGAACAGGCGTTCTTGTGGGTCCATTGTGTCGGCTTCGAGTGGTGCGATTCCAAAGAATAGGGGATCGAAACGGTCAATATCCGAAATAAAACCACCCCAACGTGAACCACTATGACCTGGGGCCGGCACATTTTGCGGCGTGCTATCGACATAACGGGAATGGTCCCAGCGCTCGGCGGGGACCGGACCGATGGCGCAACCGCCGTCGCGGAGCAAATCCCAAAACGCTTCCGATGTGGGTGCGCCGGGAAAACGTCCGGCAAAACCGATGACCGCAATGGCTTCGTCAGCGGGTGGCTGGCTGGGTTCTGTCTGTGTTTCAATCGCTGCGTCGATGTTTAAGCCCACAGCTTTTGCAGGTGGCGCAAAGCCCGACAAATGCTCAGCAAGCCGTTGCAAAGTCGTGTGTTCAAACAGTAAAGTACTGCTAACGGCCGGATAATCGACAGCGATTCGGTTACGGATTTCCAAAGCCGATAAGGATTCGACCCCGTAATGTTCAAAGGTTGCGCCATCACGCAGTTCGTCCGGGTCAACGCCCAAGACTGCCGAGAATATGGCTTTGAGATAGTCAATGATAGTGCCCCGGTCTTCTGATTTCGATACCGGAGCTGTCGGTGTTGGTTGGGCATTACTGGCTGCGCTATCGTCAACCAATGGTAACCAAGCATCGGCAAGCGCACTGATCAGGCTTTGGTTGCTATTCGCTGCCGCTTTTTCAACGCAGACCAACACGGTATCGGTAAACCCGCTTTCGGACAGCAGATCCAACCACACCGACGGAGAAATCGCCGGACCATCAGCCAGTCGCATGTCGCTATCGTCGGCATTCCACCATTGTGGCGTAAGGCCAAAAATCAACGTCCCCAAATCGCGGTTGGCGGTCAGTTCAAGCATTACCAAACGTCCGCCAGGAATCAGGCGGGTTTTCAGATGGGCAAGTGACGCTCCGACATCGGCTCCGGCATGGATGACATTAGCGGCGATAATAAGGTCGTAGCATGAATGTTCAGAGACAGTTACGGGATTGCCAATGTCCAAGGCCGAAGCGGAAACTGTCCAGTTTGCCGCCGCACAACGGTCTTGTAAGGATTTCGCGAGATACGGCGAAATATCGGTGACGCGATAGTCAATCCGTGCTTGCCAAGGCCGCAATGCTTCCAGCAAAGGTAAGGTGCTGCCGCCCGTCCCGGCACCGACTTCTAAAATACGCACCGATGCTAAACCGCTTTGTAAACGGCTTTCGACTTCTGCCACCACCGTTCGGCATAACAGATTGTTGGCGTAATCAGAGACAGGGTTGCCGCTATAGGCCGCCGCGACTTTGTCACCCGTGCCGTTCGGAAACAGCACCGATGAGCCGGAGACGCGGCCTTGAATGACATCAGGGTAGGCGTCCAGGCAATGCTCCAACAGTTGCCGGTTCGCGCTTAGCCATGGATAGCGGCGTTCAGTCGCATCCAAACGGTCGCGTTGCCCGTCAAGCAGAGCTTGCAAAGTTTCGGCTGTCGGCAAACGCCATAAGCCGTCACGATTATCCAGCCAGGCTAAATCCGCCAAGCGCGCCAATAAGGTTAAGACCAAACGGCGATAATCTGCGACCACCGCCAATTCACGCAACAAACGTTCGGTAGTGACGCGCCGTTGTTGCAACGTGCCGGCCAGCGTCCGAAAAATCCCGGCGACGCGCAACAGGCCGTAAGTTTCCAAGGTTTGGAAAGCGGCGGCGGCCTGGTCGGCTTCGCTATCGCCCGCTGTTTGCCGGAGCAAAGCGGCCAAATCGGCACTGCACAGACCCGTCCGTATGTTACCGCTTTTACGTAACACGCTGGGAAGCACCAAGCCAAGGCTGGCTATCCGTGCCGGAGTGATTCGCACGGCGGCGATTTCCGAAGCGTTCGCCAAGGCTTGGGGTAAAATATCGGCCCCGGTTTCAGGGGTGATCGGTAAAATGCCTTCCGCGGCAAAACGGGCTTGAGTGGCCGCGTCGGCAACGGCGCCCACTTCGCCCCATAAGCCCCAATGCAATAAACGGGATGGCAGTTGTTGCGCCAATGCGGCCTGATGCAAAGCCGCCAACGCGGCATTACCGGCAACATAATTGCCCTGGCCGTGTTGGCCCAGGAACAGATTGGCCGAGGAAAAAAATAAAAATAGCGGCGGCGGACGGTTGGCGAATGCCGCCAGCAACGATGCGCCAACACTCGCCCGTGGCGCAAACGCGGCGCGAAAATCCGCCGCCTCCATGCGCGCCATAGTTTTATCCCGCAATACCAACGCACTGTGGACGGCCAATTGGACAGCGCCGAATTGGGCTTCCGCTTGGCCGATAGCCCTAGCAAGCACAATCGGGTCAGCGGCGTCGGCTTGAATATAGAGCCCATCACCTCCTAACATGCGCAATTCGGCTATAAATTGGCTGGTGTCGGCGTCCCACATTTTTCGTCCGACCAACACAATTCGCGCGGCATAATGCATCGCCCAATGCCGGGCTAAAATCCGTCCGACCCCGCCGTTGCCGCCTATGATCAGGCAAGTGCCGCCCGGTGTCAGCGGAAGAGTAGTCGTGGTTTCGTCGCGAACAGTTTGCAAGCGGCGCACAAAGCGTCGTCCGTGCCGATACGCAATTTCGGCGCCTTCTCTGTCACCCGCTTCGCCCGCCAATTGCGCTACGGCGACAGCGTCCGGTTCGAGCGGCATATCCACAGCGATAAGGGCAAGATGGGGCAGTTCACGGGCGGCGACTTTCGCCAAACCCTGCAGTCCGGCTGCATCGCTGGAAGCCGCGGAGGCGTCAGATGTATGCACCGCATGGAGACCGGCGGTCACTATCAATACCCGACGCATTGATGCGGTGGTTTCGGTGCTCAGCATACGCAAAAGCGCCAGTAATTGAAGGCTACGCTCGCTTGCCGCTTCGGCCCACTCCGTCGGATCGCCTGCCATTGGGGGTTGAGCCCCTGGGGCGACATCCAGGTAATACAGGCTTTCCACATCCATCCAGGTGCGCGTTACTGCCCATTCATCATGGGAATAGATTCGGGCGGTGTTTAATTGTTCGCACAATACAGCAGCGAGATGTTCCGAACCCGGAACGGTCAGAATCGCACAGCGACCGGGATTGACTTGTTCGACAACAGAGTGCATCCACAAAGGCCGCAGTAACGTGATCGGCAGCGTTTCCTTGCTTGGCAAACGGCGGCGGGCGGTCAATTCGCCAATCTGCACCAGTATTTGGCCTTCGTTGTCAGTCAAAGCCAATGTAAAACGCTGGACAGGGTCATCATGCGTAGACAAACGGCTGGCGAATACCTGACTCGCTCTGTTGGTGTCGCCCAAAACCCGCAATGCGCCCAAGGTATAGGGAACCGGGATACCCTGTCCGCGTCCGATTTTATTCCAATCAGCTTCCTCCCAATCCCCCATAAGTCCGGCCAACGTTTGGAAAATGCCGTCCAACAAAGTCGGGCTTAGGTGTCCGGCAACCGATTTGTCCTGTGCTTGCAGGTCCGCGCGGGCGTATTCATTATGCCGCCATAAGCGTTGCAGAACCTGGAAACGCGGCCCGTATTCCAAGCCCAAACGGGCCAAACGCTGATAGAAATCATCGGCGGATAAAACTTCAGCGGTGTTCGGGGTGATAAATTCGAACGGTTTTGTCGATGCGGCCCCCAATCTGCCGGATGCAACCAAACCGGCTTCCGGCAGATCAAGGCGATGGACGGAGAAGGCAATGACGTTATTGCGTGGACGTAACGAAAAATCTAAACGCAACGCGGTGTTTCCGACGGCGACCGGGCTGACCCAAGTCAGCTCACCCAGACCGTCGGGGCCTAGTTCCAGGGCCATCACCGCGATGGCCGCGCCCGGTAACAACGCTTCACCGCCGACCCGATGCTGGCTCATTAAGGTCGAAGCGGCGGCAACGGTGAAAATCCAACCGCCGCATTCGCCTTCTTGCAAGGGACGGCTTACGCGCGTCCAGTCGCTGTAGGCAGGTTTGGCTGCGGAAGTGCTTTGTGCCTGGGTTTTTAACCAATGGCGAGCGCCTAAGAAAGGCCGGGCGGCCAGAGGATGGCGTTTGCCTTGATGCGGCCATAAAGTCTCGCCCCCTTGGCACCAAAAATCGGCCAAACCGGGCAAGTCGCTATGGCTGGGACGTTGGGCTTGCAGTTCATCGTCAGGCGCTTCACCCCAGAATACCCCACCACCTTCTTGATTGGCAGCGATTTGCTTGAGCAATCGACAGGCGTGAGCGCTGTTGTCGGCGACAAAGGCGCAGCGCCAGCGTAAAGCTTCGCGGCCTAGCGTCAAGGTATGGCAAAGATCAGCCAAGCCGACAGGAGTTCGGGCATTTTCCAAGTGTTCGACAAGCGCATTGGCTATTGCCCGCACTTGGGCTTGGGTACGCGCCGACAGCGGGATCACGCGCGGCAGGCCATCATCGGGGGTGACCGCTTGCAACGGCGCATTTTGAACGACGACATGCGCGTTAGCGCCACCGGCGCCGAATGAACTGATGCCTGCATAACGGTGGCCGCTGCTGTCCGCAGGCCAAACCGCCGACTCGCTTTGCAAACGCAAAGGGCTTGCGGAAAAATTGAGGTTAGGGTTGACTGGACCGGCCATAGGCATAGCCGCGAATCGGCCATGCCGCATTTGCAACAGGACTTTGAGCAATCCGGCAAGACCGGCGGCGGCTTCGAGATGGCCTATCGCGGCTTTGGCTGAACCTAACGGAATCGAGCTGACAGCCAAACCATCCCCTAATGCCTGTTGTAAACCTTCGATCTCAATGGGATCGCCCAAACTCGTACCTGTGCCGTGCGCTTCAATATACCCCAGTTGCCCGGCCTTCAAACCCGATTTTTTTAAGGCACGGCGGATTGCCGCCGCCTGTGCTGTCGGACTGGGGACGGTATAGCCGTTGGTGCGTCCGCCGTGGTTGACGGCGCTGGCGCGGATCACCCCTTGAATAGGATCGCCGTCGGCGAGCGCGGTTGACAGAGGTTTCAGCAGTATGGCGGCAACACCTTCGCCCGGCACATAACCGTCACCGCCGGCAACAAAAGATCGACACAGGCCATCACTGGAGGCAAAACGGCCCTGGCTCAAGCCTATATATTTGCCCGGATGCAGGCTTAAATTGACGCCGCCGACCAACGCCGCACGGCAATCGCCCGTAGCGATGGCCTGGCAAGCCAAATGCAGGGCGGTCAGCGATGAAGAACAAGCGCTGTCAACGGCAAGGCTGGGCCCTTCCAGACCCAAGGTATAAGACACTCGATTGGCTATGGACCAATACGGCGAAGCGCCGCCGATAACGCCTTGCGTGGCGGCGGCTTCCTGCGCCAGCAATTGGTAATCGCCGTACATGACGCCGACATAAACACCGATGTCACGCTCACCCGCGGAACCTAAATCAGAGCGTTTCAGGCCGGCGTCTTCCAAACATTGCCAAGCTACTTCTAGGAACAAGCGTTCCTGCGGATCCATACGCGCGGCTTCGTCCGGGGAAATATTGAAAAACAGCGGATCAAAGCGGTCGATACCGTCAATAAAACCGCCCCATTTGGAATAACTGAATCCCGGTTTGCCCGGTTCGGGATCGAAAAAACCGTCCAAAGACCAGCGCTCGATCGGAATTTCGTCGATACAGATACGCCCGGCCAGTAAATTCCGCCAGTAGGCATTCAGGTCATTGGCTTGGGGAAATCGGCCCGCCATGCCGATAATGGCAATCCCGTCGGTGTCGGGTGTTGTTGTGGGTGATTGAACCGAAGACGTTGATGAAGTCGAAGTCGTCAGGATCGCTCCGCCGTGATGTTTCGCCAAATGCTCGGCTAAGGCTCGAAGATTGGGGTATTCATAAAACAGGGTTTTGGAAATCAGGCCAATATCCTGTTCCAGTCGCGTGTTCAAGCGTGTCACCATGATTGAGTCGATACCGAATTCATCCAGGGCGCGGTCCGGTTTCAGCCGCTCTTTAGGCGTATGCGTAATGTCGGCGACGATGTCGGTCAAATAGGCAAGAAATGCATTGGCTTCGCCGGGCTTTTGCGTATTTGCCGTTTGGGTCGGTTTGGCTTCGGCTTGAGACAAATTTTTCGCGCTCAGAAACGCCTCAAAAACCCGACGTTTCCCCAAAGCGAGCAACCAGACGCCTTGTTCGCCCAACAGCCGGTCCAACATATCGAAAGCCTGGCTATGGGGAAAAGGCAACAAGCCGGTTGCGGCGCTAATGGCAAGCGTGTCTCGCTGATGGGCGACCATGCCGCCTGTTAATGTTTCAGGATTCCAATAGCCCCAATCCAGATGCAATATTCGCCGTTGCGGCATAGTCAAGGAGGCTTGCGCCAATAATCCGGCCATTGCCCGGTTCGCCAGCGCGTAGGCGGCTTGTCCGGGTGCGCCGAACACGCCTGCTAAAGAGCCGAATGCGACCAATAAGGCATTCGGGTTGTCGTCCAGGGCGGCCAGTAAGGTTTGTGTGCCGGTGATTTTCGGAATCAGCACCGCGTCCAGATCGACCGGGTTCGAAGCGCTCAGGAAGCCGTCTTTCTGCACACCGGCCAGATGAAACACGGCATCGAGTTGCCCCCATTGCCGATTAATGGCGGCCATGTCATCCCGCAAGGCAGCGCTGTCGGCCATATCGGAACGGATTTCTATGATGTCCGCACCGGCGCCGGTCATCGTTGCGAGGATTCGCCGGGCCGCTTCATTGGGTGGGTTACGGCCCATTAACACCAGTTTGGCTTGGTAACGATGCCATAAATGCTGCGCCAAAGCCAAGCCCAAACCTCCGAATCCACCCGTCAACAAGCAAACAGCGCCCTGTCGCAAACCTTTTGCCGGGGGTAGCGCGTCAACGGCTTCATAAGTGCATATTCGGCGACGGCCCGAGGCATCGTAGCCGACTTCAACCGCACCGTCAGGCGCTTCAAGTTCGGCAAGCACATACGGCCAAGGATTAACGGTATCGGTCAAGGCCAACACTTTACCTATAAAGCGCGGCTGTTCATCCGCCACTGAGCGCAGCAAGGCGGCGCTTGCTTCATGGCAAAGATTATCGGCATGGCTGATTTGCATGACCGATAGCGGGCGGGACTGATCCCGGAACGGCAGCCATGCGGCCAAGCCATGCAGCAAGGTCAAGGGGCCTTGCGCCAGGACATCGGCGGTATTTTGGCTGGCCAACAACCAAGCATTTAGCCATAAGTCAGGATGGTAGCCTTGTCCTGCCAGGGTTTCCGCCAGCATCGCCAGGTCTTCAGGATTGCCGGGGCGGATGGCGTAACGCTGACGGCCCAAAATACGGAAATCGGAACCACTTGATACCAATATACAATTGTCACCGAGTTCTTTGGGTGCCGGTTCGGCATCGCTGAACAATAATACGGTGCGGTCACTGAAAATGTGCGGCTTGCCGGACGGCAATGCGGCCTCGCGCCAAACAGGCCGATAAAATAAGGGGCTTGCGGGAAGGTCCACTTCCGTGATTCGGACCATCAAGCCATCCAACTTTGCAGCCGTTTCACCGTCGGCATTCCATGCCGTGAAATTAAGCCGCCGTTCGCCGGGATGCGGCATACCGGCGTCTTCGGTCACTTCAACGCGTAACGGAGCGCTCAATTTAGCCATATCCAGCCAGGCGCGTTCCAGGCTGAAAGGAATGACGGTTTGCGGACGGTTGCCGGAGCCGATTGACAAACCGATAGCGGCCTGAATCATGCCGTCCAACAGGCCGATTTGCGGTAAGCGCCCCGTTGCCGTCCCGGCTTGCCAGTCCAGCAGTGCGATGACCCGCTGATCGTTGCCTGTCAGTTCCCGGATAACGCGGAATGCCGGGCCGTAATCAAAGCCCAAGCCAGCCAATTGCCGATATACTTCCGGCTGTGACAGGGTTCTTGCCGACATCGCGCCAAATGTCGGCGTTTCTGCGGAAATGCTCGCTGTTGCCGAAACCGTGGCTTGAGCATGGCGTCCCAAATCGCTTTCCAAGCTGATGCGCCCGTTGCCGGTAATCCGTAAAAGGGCTGAACGGTTGTCCGCAGGTAACGGCGACGACCAAGTCACCGCAGTAATCAGGCAAGGCGATTGAGCAAAACTTTTCGCCGCCAACACCAGCAAGACGGTGGCGGGTAAGATGCTCCGACCATCCCAGCGGTGTTCGCTAAACACCGGATCAGAACCGGGTAGGAAAACGCCCAAGGATTCGACTCGTTCAGCGGGGACGACGGCGCAGGGTAAAGGGAAACGGTCTCGTGCGAAAGGATAACCGGGCAAAGACAGTAATCTGCCTTCTCCTGTCAGACTTGCCCAATCGGCCAAGCCGCCGTTGACGAAATAATCGGCCAGTTCGGACAAATCGTCAGCGGGACGGATAGGTCTCAAACGGGTGTCGGCATCCGGATTTGCCCTACCTTGGCGCAGGTTCGGCGCTTGGCGGCTCTCGATCAAGGCTTGCAAGCCACGACGGAAACCGGCTGGGCTATCGACGAGGAAGGCCGCCCGTTCGGCAAAAAAAGCACGGCCCGCATTGAGGGTACGGTTCAGGTCGGCAAGTCGAACGTCAGAGTGGCAGTCCAGCCAGTCAGCCAATTGTCGCGCCAAACGAATTAGAGCGTCGGGATCGGTTGCCGATATTAACAACAAACCAATCCCTGTCGCAGAACCGTTATCAGAAATCTCAATCGGTGCTTCTTCAATCAGTACATGCGCATTGGTGCCGGAAAAACCGAAACTGCTGACGGCGGCACGGCGCGGGCCTTCCGCCAACCAAGGACGGGCATGATTGGGTATATAAAAATCGGTACGATCCAGCTTTAAACGTGGGTTGGGTGTGTGAAAATGCGGGCTGGGCGGAATCGTGCGGTGCTTTAAGGCCAGCAGCACTTTAAGCGCCCCCGCCACACCAGCCGCTGTCAAGGTATGGCCGATATTGGGCTTGACCGAACCCAATGCACAAGGTTGTCGCAGTGTTCGTCCGGCCAATGCCGCAGTTAGCGATTGCACTTCAATCGGGTCGCCTAAGGGGGTCCCCGTACCATGTGCTTCGATCAGAGTCAATGTGCTTGGATCAACGGCGGCGCGTTCCCAAACTTGTTGCAATAACGCGGTTTGTGCCGGGCCGCTGGGTGCGGTGATGCCGCTGGTGCGCCCGTCCTGATTAATGCCGCTGCCACGAATCACGCCGAGAATACGGTCACCGGCCGCCAAAGCCTTATCCAATCGGCGTAATACCAATACGCCGACACCTTCGCCGGGTACGAAACCATCGGCATCGCGGTCGAAAGCCCGGCATTGCCCGGTTGGCGACACCATACCGGATTCGACCAAAAAACGGGGCAGGGCGTCATTACATAACAGCACCGAAACGCCGCCCGCCAAAGCCGTATCGCAATCGCCGTTGCGCAAGGCGGAAGCCGCCAAATGTATCGCCACCAGTGATGACGAACACGCCGTGTCGACAGGTACCGCCGGGCCTTTCAGGTTGAGATGGTAAGCGATACGGGCGGCGAGTATGGCGTTGGAATTGCCGAGCGCAGCGCGCGATTCGCCGTTATTGGCCGGATGGTTTTGCGCGGCGACCCCGACAAACACGCCACAGGCTTGACCTTCCAGGGTGGCGGGCGTCAACCCGGCATCTTCGAGAGCATGCCAGCATTCTTCAAGAAACACGCGTTGCTGTGGATCCATCACCTCGGCTTCGGCGTGGGAAATGCGGAAAAAATCGGGATCAAAACAGTCAGCTTCCGGCAGTAAACCGGCTTGGATGGCAAGCCCATCAGCATCCCAGCGCTCGCCCTTGAGGGGGCGAGTGGCATCGCCACCACTTTCCAAAAGCCGCCAAAAAGCGTCGGTATCGGCTGCGCCTGCGAAACGGCAAGCCATACCGATAATCGCGATAGCATCGCCGGGCAGGGCCGTTGCCGGAGCCGATGACTGTGTTGCGGCGCTTGGTTTGGCGGGTTGCCGGAGTGACAGCGCGTCTGCCAACATGGCGACACTGCCGTGGTTGTAGATGTCAACCGCATCCACTTCCAAACCTAAGGTTTCCGATAAATCGGCGGCGAATTGCGGAGCGACGATGGAATCCACACCCAATTCGGCAAAGGGGCGTTGCCAATCGATTTCAGTTTCGGCAAAGCCTAAGCGTTTCGCTAAAAGACCGCGGATTTGCCGTAGGCCCTCATCGCTTTGGGACGCAACAGTTTCAGGTTTGGATATGCCGGAAACGGTTTTATTTACGGCAGGGCGGCTGCTTGTCCTGATGGCCGCTTGTGGCGTGGCGGCGCTGACAAATAGGCATTGGAAGCCGTCTTCCTTGCCGTTCCATCCATAAACAGCGGGTGCGCTGAACCCATTCGCCAACAACGCCCGTCGCCAGCCGGAAACGGGAACAATCGGGCTGTGTGGCAAACGTATCTCGGCGTCATCGAAACGCCACCAGCCATCAAGCAAGCCGAAGGTCAAGGCCGCGAAAGCGTCGGTGCGGGTTAGTTCATTCAGCAACAGCAAGCCATTGTCGGCCAGTAAAGCACGGACATTGGCCAAGGTTTCGTTAATGCGCCGGGTTGCATGCAGGACATTGGTGGCAATGACAATATCAACCGAACCAAGCGGAACGGCGCCCATAGCCGGGTTCTGCTCGATATCCAAACGCAGAAAATCCATCCGATAGCCCAGTTCACCAAAGCTACGCCAGCCATGCTGGACAAAACCGGAAGACAGGTCGGTATAAAGATATTCGAAAGCGTCACGCTGATTGTCCAGCCGTTTCAGGATAAATCCGGTAGTACCGCCGGTGCCTGCGCCAATTTCGAGAATCCGTGGACGGCGTTGGGGTTGTTGATTACGCCATGTTTCCACGGCGCGGAAACAGGCTTCGGCGGTCAGACGGTTAAAATAATCGGCCCAAGGGTTGTCACGGTAAATGCCTTCTACACGTTGTAAGGAACCGTTCGGAAACAACACTTCGGTGGCGGGGATTGTTTCCGACAAAACAGCCGGTAGGGCCGCCACGCAGGCTTCCGCCAAGGCAATGTGAGTGGCTAAAGCCGGTTCTTGTCTTAACAGCGTTTCCCGCAGGGTTTGGGCATCGGCGACAACGGGTTCGCGCAGCAAATCGGCATAGACCCCGAGCAATGGCAGGAATTTGGGCGAAGCTGCAAATGCATTGGTTAAACGCTGGGTGTCAGGCCGCGTGTTTGGGTCGCATCCGGCTTGCCGCACTGCTTGTGCAAGCAAGGCGCGGCACCAGGGATCAAGCAAACGCGAAGGATCGTCGTGAAAAGGCGTGGCGGACATGCTTAGCTCTCGGCGTTATTCATCGAAAGCAAATCCAGATGCTCGGTAATGTTGAGCAAAATGGACTTGGCTGCGGGATTGGGTTCCGAAAACGGCTTTTCGGGTGTGCGAGCAGATATTGTATGGCCGGCAAGCGCTGGTCGGCATAGGCGTTTTTCAAAAGGGTAGCCCGGTAATGGCAACGGTTTCAATCTGGCTTTGGGCCATAAGTGACGCACCGCTTCGTTGTCGCCTTGTAAATAAGCGTTGGCGGCAACGGCAAGGCTGCTGTTCTCCGAAACCAACGTTGTGAGGCGCCCGGCGGCGATGGCATCCAGCCCGGCCAATAGCGTTTGTCGGTCACCGGCGATCAGTGCGGCCCTGATTTCAAAATGGGCTCGGCCCGTCGCCAAAGTGCCTGCCAAAAGCCCAAGCTCGGTTTCGGTATGGTTTTTCAACCAGCAGGCCAGTTCGGCGGCGCGGCTTTGCAGCGCCGTTTCGGTTTTTGCCGATAACACGAACAGCCACGGAGCTTGGGGCTGAGCCTCTATGGACAGTGCTATGGCCGGAGCTTCCTCGACTACCAGATGGGCGTTAGTACCCGCAAAACCGAACGCGGAAACGGCGGCGCGGCGTGGTTTATTGGCGGTTCGCGGCCACGCTGTCGCTTCGCCGACCGGATAGAAGGGCGTGCCGTTCAAAGTTATATCAGGATTAAGCTGCGAAAAATTTACGGTAGGCGGCAAGGTTTCCGCGCGTAAGGCCAGCAGGACTTTAATCAAGCCGACCGCACCTGAAGCCGCTAGCGTATGTCCGACATTGGATTTCACCGAGCCTATGCCGCATACGCCGGACACGTTTGCAAAACCGCCAGTAAGGCCTTCAATTTCGACCGGGTCGCCCAAACGCGTACCGGTGCCGTGCAATTCGACATAATCAATGCTGCTTGGGTTAATAGCAAAGCGTTGCTGGACGTTGCGGATCAAGGCTGCCTGGGCAGGCGCACTGGGCGCGGTGATGCCGTTGGACGCGCCGTCTTGGTTGACCCCCCAGCCCCGAATCACGCCGAGAATACGGTCATTATCGGCAACGGCCTTATCCAGCCGTTTCAGCACCAATACCGCGACAGCCTCGCCAGGCACAAAGCCGTCGGCGGCGGCATCCAAGGTATGGCACTGACCGGTCGGCGAGAGCATGCCGGCGTTCGACGCGACGATATAAAAGTTCGGTGTGAACATAGCCGCCACGCCGCCCGCCAGCGCCAAATCGCAACGTCCGCCATGCAACGCTTCGCAGGCTTCTGTGATGGCGACCAGCGATGAGGAACAGGCGGTGTCGATGGAAATCGCAGGCCCCTTGAGATTGAGGTGATAAGCGATACGGGCGGGCAACATGGAAGCCGCCGACCCCATAAAAGTACGGGCGTCCTGAGGTTGTCCGGCGGCTTCTAACAAGCGTTCGTAATCACCGGCGACATTGCCCGCATAAACCCCGCATTCAAGACCGTTTAAGGATTCGGGCGGCAATCCGGCATCTTCCAGCGCATGCCAGGCGGCCATCAAAAACAGCCGTTGTTGGGGATCCATGGCAACGGCTTCGGCGGGTGACAAGCCGAAAAAAACCGGATCGAAACACAATGCGTCATTAATAAAACCACCTTGTCCGCACACGCTACGCCCCGCTTGCAAAGGCCTCGGATCATAGATAGCCGTATGATCCCAACGCTCGGCAGGGACAGGGCCGACACCGCTACGCCCGGTCAAAAGCAATTGTTCAAATTCGTCGACATTATCGGCGCCGGGGAAACGCCCCGCCATGCCGATGATTGCAATACCATCGCCAAGCTCTGTAGGTATTGTGGGGGCGGTGGGCGTTGCCTGTTCGGGGACGGTCACATCGCTTGTTGTTTCGGATGTGAGGCCATGATTGGCCGACAAATACGCCGTCAGCGCGCGGACTGATGGATGGCTGAATAACGTGGTGGGTTTCAGCGCGATACCGAAGCGGGTATTGAGGTTGCGCACCATTTGCACACCGAGTATCGAATCCGCGCCATAGTCTGCCAAACCGCGGTCAAGGTCGATTTTGTCCGGCGGCAGTTCCAGGGTCGCGGCTACACAAGCCAGCACGGCCTGTTCCAAGCCTTTATTACTTTCAGCCGCAGTCGACGGGGCGGTATTAACGTCTTTGCGCAAGCGTCCGCGTAACAGACCGTGGCGTTTGCCGGATTCGGCAGGGGCCGGTTGCCTTCGCCTGGCGACAATCAAGGCATGGGTGGCGGCGGTTTCATGTTTCGCCTCCGGTTGTCCGTAAATCCCGATTTCGTCGAAGCCGTTTTCAGTCAATAGACACCGCCAAGCGTCGGGAGACAGCAAGGGACTATGCGGCAAACGCGAGTCTTCAGCCAACCACCAACCCGGCAGCAAGCCGAAGGTAAGCGTGACGAAGTCGTGATTGGCGACCATTTCATACAACATCAACAAGCCGCCTGGGCGGATCAGGCCGGCGACATGCCGCAGCGAACGGGCCATATTTTGAGTGGCGTGGATAACATTAGCCCCGAACGCAAGATCATAACTGTTGGGGGCAAACAGGGCGGGATCGGGTGGATTTTCCAGGTTGAACAATTTGAAATTGACAAATGGGTAGGCCGCTTTGAATTGCTTTTTACCGTGCAATAAAAAGCCCGTGGAAATGTCGGTGTAATCATAGTCAGCGCCCGCCGCCAAAGCAGGCAAGACGCGTTGGCTGGTTCCGCCTGTGCCTGAGCCGAATTCCAGCACCTTAAAAACAGCGCCGGGGTTAGCGGTTTGCGCGGCAGCTGCGGCGGTCGCCAGTTTTTCGTTGAAATGATCGACCATGCGGTTGCCACGATACATACCTTCGACTAACGACATCGACATATCGGGAAACAAAACTTCAGTCGGCGCGGTCTTTCCTGCCAGTATGTCGGCATACGCTTCGATACAGGCATCCAGCAAGCGGAAATGCGCGGTAAAATGGGCGGCACGGGCCAAAAATGCGTTCCTTCGCGCCAACAGTGTTTGTGAATCGGGAAGCCGGTAGGCGTCGAAGCGCGCATATTCGCCATCCCAATGCAAAAAGCCACGTCGGGTCAGCATGTCCAGCAGCGCGTCGAATTGCCTGCGATGATCGGCCGCCAATCCCAGATGTTGCGCCAGTGCGTCACGGTCAGCAATTTTGGGGCAATCCCTGCTTGCCCACCAGGCCGCGAAGCTTAATGCCGCCAATTCGTCCAATTCCGCATAATCGGCGGTCACGCCCAGCATATTCGCGGCATCAGACGCGGTTTTTGTCAGCGCGGCTTGTTTGGCGGCGGCGAATAAATCTTTAGACGCCGGTATATCCGCTTCCGGTGTTGGCGCTTCGGGTTTTATTTGCGTAGTTAAGCCTAATTGTTCCAACACCGCCGCTTCGGCACGGATAGCCAAAACTTGCGGGGCTTGGCCATCAAGGATGCGCTCTAAAGCCTCAAAACCTTCTTCAACGCCAATCGAATGTACGCCGAGCCGCGCCATGCGTTTACGGTAATCCTCGGTGGCGACCCGGCCAATATCGCCCCAATATCCCCAATTGACAACGCGCACCGGAAAGTCGTAACGCCCGTCAAGATAAGCACCTAAGGCGTCAAGCACCGTACAACCCGAGACATAATTGGCCTGACCGGCATTGGCGATGAAACTGTTGACTGAAGAAAAAAGGCATAACCAGCGCAGTGGACGATCGCGCAAACATTCGGATAGATTCTGCAAGCCCAGCCGCTTGACTTCAAAAGCCGGTAAAAAATCGTCCGGGCGCATATTGCGGATGGCGCGGTCTTCCATAATCAAAGCGGCGTGGATAGCTCCGGTAATCGGCCCTTGCCGCGCTTCGGCGGTGGCGATGGCAGCGGCCAGAGCTTCGGCGTCCGTTACATCGGCTTGCAGATAGAGTGGCGCACCCTGTATTGACGTATCGGCTGCCGATCGACGGCCTATTAAGGTAAAACGAGTGCCGTGGCGTTGTCCCCAGCGTTCGCACAGGGCCAAACCTAAGCCACCGGCACCGCCGATGATCAAAATATGGTCGTCACGGTTGACCGGCGAGGGTACGGGCGTGGCGGTTACCGCCAAATCCTGTAGGCGTAAGGACAGCATCCGCCCGTTCCGCCATGCCAACGGCAATCCCAACGGGTCGCAATGAGTTTTCAAGGCCGATGCTAAAGCCTGGGGATCGTCTAAATCCAGGCAAATCACTTTCAATCTGGCGTTTTCGCGCATGGCGGTGCGCGCCAAGCCCATCGCTGCGGCGGCCCAAGGCCATGTCTGTTCGTCGCCGGCGGTTTTATGGACATTCAGGGTCAATAAAAGCAGATTGATCGGACGCGAGGCGACACTCAAGACTGCCAAAATTTGCAATAGCATCAAGATGTTGGGTGGATTCGAAAACTGTTGTTCAAGAGGGTGGATATAAACAAGGTTTTCAGGAAAATGTTCTTCCGGCAAAGCCAGGATAGCGTCAACAGTGAGATGTTTGAAGCTACGTCCACTAATAGCTTGCTCCAATCGAGCCAATAAGGGGTTATCGGTTTGCGGAGAAACAATAATCAGCGTTCCGGCAGTCAATATTTCCGATGCTGCTGATGGCGGATGGATAAGGGCCAGCCAGCGCGGCACGAACAGCGGCACGGGAACACGCGCAGGATTTAGGTTGAGCAAACGGGCCATCAAACCCTGCATCAGGCAGAGCGTTTTGCCCTCGGCATCGCTCAAGGTAAGATCGAGTTGCGCATAGCCGGGGCTTTTTTCTTTCAGGCGGGCATTGACAGTTATCCGTTCAGGCCAATGTTGCTCGAATACAATCAGGCGGTTGATTCCCAACGGCAAGGGCATGACCGGTTCGCTACCGGACAGTAACAATAGGCAGGCGGCTTGTAATGCACTGTCTAACAACGAGGGGCAAGGATTCCAGGCCGCGAGTTGTTGCCGTGCGGCTGATGGGCGTTCAAGTTCAGCGGACAGACTGTCCTCGTTCATCTTTAAGCCGACGATGGCGCGTAACACCGGGCCGTGATCCAAACCGGCGGCAACCAGACGTTCGCGTACTTGGGCTTGCGTGAAGGTCTGTTGCCACACCGATGCTTCCAAAGTGGGCATGAATCGCTCGTCAGGGGAGATTTGCCCGGCATCCAGTAAGCGGCCTTCGACCATCGTATCGCCAGCATCCGTCAAACCCAAGCTGAAGCGTTGACCGCTTAATTTCAAGACCACTGCCAAGCCTTCACGGCTTAGTGTGACAGGCGTTTTCCAAATGACATCGGCAACGCCGATGACCGGCATTTCGTTGGCATCGGCGGCGGCCAGTGCCAGCAACGCCGAAACCATACCCGGTAAATAGGGTTTGCCGTCAACTTTATGCTGATCCAACAAAGGCTGGTCGGCATTAATCATGAAGCGCCAGCTGGTTGCCGACTGTGCGGTCGTTGCGCTAATCCAAGGACTACGGAATCGGGCGGTAGGCGGTATGGACGGTTCGGAAACTTGCAGGCGCAAATCGTGTTTGGCAAAGGGATAAGTCGGCAGACGCAGGCGATGTCGAGGTTCACCTTGCCAATGGCTGGCCCAATCGACCGCTTGTCCTGCCCGCCATTGTTGGAAATGCTGCTCCAGTGCCTGATCGCCGCAAACGGGATGATTACCGTTAGCCAAATCGGCCAAGCCATCCAGCAAGGATTGACGGTCATAAGCGGCAAAACCGCAACGGACAGCCAATGCCACGCGCCCGGTCGCCAAGGTATAAGCCATATCCGCCAGTTGCGCCGGATTGCCTGCCAGTGTCGGGTTGGTATTGACATGGGCGATCAGTTGGTCCAATAAACGCTGTAGGGCTTCGTTATCGCTTGCCGACAACACGATTGGTTGCAAGCGGTGACGGGGAGGATGATCGCTAGCGGCAACAGGCGGGGCTTCTTCCAGTACCAGATGAGCATTCGCGCCACCCGCGCCGAAACCGGACAAACCGGCCCGACGCGGATAAGCGTGGTTGGTGGCATCAACAGGTGGATGCCATGCTGACAAGTGTGTTTGGACACGAAAGCCGGTGCGCTCCAAGTGCAGTTCAGGATTGGTCGGTTCTGCGTTGAGGCTGGGCAATAAGCTGCGCCGGTCAAATTGCAAAAGAATTTTAGCCAATCCCGCCATGCCCGCCGCGCTTTCCAAATGTCCCATATTGGATTTGATGGAACCGATGGCGATTTTATTGCGATAAGATTGCTTGAAAACTTCGGCCAATCCAGCGATTTCTATCGGATCGCCAAGCGCCGTCCCGGTACCGTGACACTCGATGCTGCCGATACTGTCAAGCGGCACCGCTGCTTGCTTCAGGGCATGGCGAATGACCGTCGCTTGTGCTTTGGGATTGGGTACGGTATAGCCGCCGGTACGGCCGTTGGCATTGGTCGCACTGCCCCTGATTATACCGAGAATACGGTCGCCATCCGCCAAGGCATTGGCTAATGGCTTCAAAACCGCTACCCCGACACCTTCGCCCTGGACAAAACCATTGGCTTTAGCTCCGAAGCTATGGCAAACATCGCCGGGCGACAGCATGCCCATTAGCACCAGTTCGTTTTGCTGGACTTGATCAAGAATCAAATTGACGCCACCTGCCAATGCAGCAGCGCATTCACCTCGCCGCAGACTTTCACAAGCCAGATGCAAGGCGGTTAACGAAGCCGAACAGGCTGTATCGACGGCAAGGCTGGGGCCGGTGAAATCCAGGTGGTAAGAAACCCGGTTGGCGACAGACCAATGGTTGGCTTGTACCACTTTACGTTCGGCATCGGCGGCATGAGCCAGCAAACGGTAGGGCATATTCATGACCCCGGCAAACACCCCGACATCGGCATCATTGCCCAATGCCTTGCGGGCCGACTCTTTCAGCGCAGCAGGCGTCAGTCCGGCATCTTCCAGGGCGGCCCAGGCGGTTTCCAGGAAAAGCCGGGCTTGCGGGTCGATATGACGGGCTTCTGCGGGGGCGATGCCAAAAAATTGTGCATCAAACGCGTACGGGTTTTCGATGAAAGCGGCTTGATGACGGGTACGCTCGGTGAAAGCGGCTTGATGACGGGTACGCTCGGTGAAAGCGGCTTGATGACGGGTACGCTCGGTATTGCTTGACCAGCCGCGATCATCGGGAACGGGGCTGATGGCTGTCTGTCCGTTTTTCAGCAGTTCCCATAAGTCTGTCCAAGATTCACCGCCGGGAAAGCGTCCGGCCATGCCGATAATGGCGATAGCGCTAACGGCTGTGTCAGACTGAGGCGATGTGTCCGGTTCGGTGGTGTTTTCGGAATTGGTTTCAGCGTTTGTTTCGATGACTGGCGAACGTGTGGATGGGTTAGTCGCCAGTTCATCAGTTAAAAAGTTTGCCAATTCATGCAGGGTTTTCTGTTCGAATAACAGTGAACCTCTAACGTGGGGAAAATATTCCCGTATCCGTCCGGTCAGCGAGACGACCAGCAAAGAGTCTATGCCGAGTTGATCGTAAGTAAGGTCAGGGGCGATGGATTCCAAGGGCGCTTGCAGCACATCGGCAAACAGTTGCCGCAACCAGGCCAATAAATCGATTGGCTGTGACGCGGGTGTCGGGATACTTACTTTGGCGGCTGACAGGGTTTGCATATCATTGGCGACTGCGCCCAAGGGCCAACTGGGATATTGGTCGAGCCAGTGGCGTTCGGCTGTAAACCGGTGTTCCGCCAAGGGCTGGCGTTGTCCGATCGGGCACAGTGTTTCCGTGGCTTGTTCAAGCACGACATGGACATTCGTGCCGCCAAAGCCGAAAGAACTGACGCCGGCGCGTCGCCAACCTTCCCAACCAACCGGTTCGGCGCTCATGCACAAGGGAGAATCGGCAAAAGGCGCGTCAGGATTCGGGCTATGGAATCCCGGTGTACCGAAAATAATACCGTCACGTACCGCCAACACGGCCTTGATAAAGCCGGCAATACCACTGGCGACGTTGAGATGGCCGATATTGGCCTTGACCGAACCGATACGGCATAACGCAGGCGGCGGGTTACCTTCGGCGGCAAAATGGGCAAATAACTTGTTCAAGGCGCTGATCTCTATCGGATCACCGAGACGAGTTCCGGTGCCGTGCGCTTCGATCATACCCAAGGAGGCCGGGTCTATACCTGCCACCGACCATGCTTCGCCGACCGCCCGCATTTGCCCCCGTATGCCCGGCGCAAGGTAATCGACTTTACGGGAACCGTCGTTTGCAATCGCAGAACCCAAGATCACAGCATGGACAGTGTCGCCGTCGGCACGGGCTTTATCGAGGCGTTTCAACACGACCAGACCGGCGCCATTGCCGGGAATGGTGCCGGTCGCCTCGGCATCAAAAGGCAGGCAACGCCCGTTAGTCGACAGCATCAGGCCGGGCGATGCCAAATAGGCGCCTTGTGGCAACAAAATCGACGCCCCACCCGCCAGAGCCATATCGCATTGCCCGGACAACAACGCTTCGACCGCCATATGCACCGCCGCCAGTGAGCCGGAACAAGCCGATTGGATATTCAGGCTGGGGCCGGTCAGATCCAGTGCATAGGAAATGCGAGTAGCGCCATAGTCCTTGTCGCTGGCGGTCAGGCTAAAAAATCCTCCCGCCGAATCCGACGCCAAACCACTGCGGTAGGAACAATGCGCCAAAGACACATAAACGCCGATGCTGCCCGCTTCGCTTTCGTCCTTATAACCCGCATGGGCCAAGGCATTGACGGCCAGCTCCAATAAGACCCGCTGTTGGGGGTCCAGGGCCGCTGCCCGTGCCGGTGGAATACCAAAGAACTGCGCATCGAAGTTTTCAATACCGGCCAAGACGCCAAATTGATTGATCAAATGGGGATGCCGAAACAGTTCCTCAGGGATGCCATTGGCGCACAGGAAAGCCTCCGAGCTACTGACGATACCCAACCGTCCGTCGGTCAACAGCCGTCGATACGCTTCCAAATCGTCGGCGCCCGGAAAACGGCAGGCAATGCCAATGACGGCAATGCCGCGTTCGGATTCGGAGATTTCATTCATATAATCCGTGTATTTTGTTCATATTGGCTTTTTTTATAATTGCAGACAGGCGATAGACTGACATTAAATTGTAGCAAAGATAGTCGATTTTGTTAGTCAACATGGCCGATTTCCTTGTTACCCCATGCTTGACCGGAAGGCGCGGCGCATATCGGCCCTGGGTTTATTCGGCTGTGTAGCGGTGACGACGGTGATTGTCTGCGCCTGAGGGACTCGCCTGACCAATGCTTGCGCCAATCCGGCAATCGTTCCATGTTCGAAAATTTCCGTGACTGAACAGGCTATACCCAGTTCGTTGGCTATGCGCCGACTGGCGACAACCGCCATCAGGCTGTCAGCCCCCACTTCAAACAGGTTGCGTTGAGGGTCCAACTGATGGCAAGCTATGCCGTGATTGTTGAGGACATTTTCCCAGAGAGCCAACAAGCGTTGCTGCAAGGCATCGGTATCCTGCGGTTCGGCACTCGTGGCGATTGGCGTTGTGTCATCCCGGAATGCCCAATTTGCCAGAGTGCGGCGGTCAACTTTTTCATTTTCGGTTAACGGCAGACGCTCCAGTACACGAAGCTCCCTGGGGACCATATAAACAGGCAAACGTAGCCGCAAATGTTCAAGCAAGTCGCCGGTACTGATGCTAGCGGCATTGGCTACGCAGAACACCGCCAAGCGTCTGCGGCCTTGCGGGTCGGCAGGCGCCACCGCCACCGCTTCACGCACTAACGGATGGGTGCGTAATACCGCCTCGATTTCGCCCAGTTCAACGCGGAAACCGTCGATTTTGACTTGCCCGTCACGTCGTCCCAGAAATTCAATCAAACCGTCTTCACGCCATCGGGCCAAATCGCCGGTGCGATACAGTCGTTCGCCGGTTTGCGGATGGGTGATAAAGGCGGCGGCAGTACGCTCTTGGTCATCCCAATAGCCCAAGGCCAAACCGATGCCGCCGATATACAGGTCACCGGCAACAAAGTCGGGGCAGGGGGCAAGCTGCGCATCCCAAATCTGCATATCCTGATTGTCCATAGCCCGTCCATAAGGGACAGATGTCCAGCGCGGCTTTGGCACGTCATCAATAGGATAATGGATGGACCAAATAGCAGCTTCCGTGGCTCCGCCTAGTGAATGGACACGGGCTTGCGGGGCGAGGTGACGTAACCGTGTCGCCAAGTCCAGCGCCAGCCAATCGCCGGACAACATCACCGTGCGTAAAGCCGTCAGATTTTCCGACGCGGGTTGACCGGCGAGAAACAGCTCCAAATACATCGGTACGCTATTCCAAATGGAAATGCGGTGTTCGCGCATCAGTTCGGCCAAGTGCGCCGGATCATTGGCTGATGCCGGCTTGGGTAAGACGACAGCTCCGCCGGCGGCGAGCAAGCCGAAGATGTCCCAAACCGATAAGTCAAAGCTCAATGCCGACAGCGCCAACACTTTGTCATCGGCGCCGACCTGGAAACGACGGTTAATGTCCAGGCAGGTATTTAGCGCGGCGCGATGAGTGAGCATGACCCCTTTCGGTTCACCGGTAGAACCGGAGGTAAAAATGACATAAGCGAGGCTGTCAGGATCAATGGTGGGCATTGTCGGCGGTGTCGCCGCAGGCTGCGCATCTGCGCCAACAAACAAAACCTTGACCTCAGCGGGCCAGGCCAATTTACGGTCGGTTTCGGTGAGTCCGAGGTGAATCCTGCCGCGTTCAGCCAAGCGCGTAAAACGCGCGGGCGGCAGGTCGGGGGCGAGTGGCAGATACGCCGCTCCCGCCATTTGTACGGCGATAGCCGCCATGATTTGCCGCCACCCCTTGTCCATCGCCACGGCCACCAATTCCCCCGGACGGACATTGAACTCACGCAGGCGGGCGGAGAAACCGGCGCAAATCCCCAGCAATTCGCCGTAACATAACCGGCGGTCCGGGGCGATGATGGCGATGCGCTCGGGATGGGCCTGGGCTTGGCGTATAAAAGGGGCGAACAAGGGTTCGTCGGGAATAGGCCCAATGTCGCTGTTGGCAAGCGCCCGCTGTTCGGCTTCACGTTGGGCGATTCGTGCCGGAATATCGGCATCCCAACCGATGGCCGAATCCAAAGCGGCAATGGCGTCAACCCATGCTGAAAACACGGCATCCGGCAAGCCTTCGGGGAAAATCCCTTCCGCCACATCCCAACTGAGTAACAAGCCGTGGCTGTCGGTTTGGACTTGGGCATCCAGAGTGACTTGCGGTGTCCGGGTCGAGCCGTATTCAAGCACACCGAACGGGGATGCCAAGCCGTGGCCTTGGCGCAGGCCTTCGTAACCCAGCATACTGGTAAAAACCACCGGCATAATGCCTTCACCCCAACCCAAGGTTGCGGCCCGTTTACGCATAATCTGCACACTGGGGTAATGGGCGTGATCGAGATGTTCAAGCAGACGCTTGCCGATACGGCCGGCCAATTCGCGGAAGGTTTCACCGACACGGACATCCATATCCAGCAACACCGTTCCGGTGAAATTACCGACCACCCGATTGATGTCGGGATGAATGGGATGGCGGGTGTGAGTGGTCAGGTTTAAAGTGAAACAGGGTGTGTTAGACCAGTGCGCGAGCGTACCCGCCAGTGCCGCCAAAACGACCACGCTTTGGCTAAGGTTATGGTTTTGTGCGCCGGTGCAGATGTGTTGCCATTGCATCAGCGGTAATCGGGCTTGCAAGCGTCGTGTCGATAAACGCCCCATGCTTGCTAAAGGTTTAAGCATCGGCAATTGCGGTGCTGATGGCAAAGTCAGGGCGCGTTCAGCCCAAAATGCCGCCGATTCGCGCATTGCTTCCTCACCTATATATTTGTCCATCGCCTGTAGGCATTGTTTAAAGGTAAGCGGCGGCGGTAAAGGCATTGCGTGCGGATCATCAGCTAACGCCGCCAATTGATCGAGCAGCGAATACAGACTCAGCACATCCATAACCAGTAAATTGATCGCACAATGCAAGCGGCGACTATTACCGACCGTACTGAAGGCCAGACGGAAAAGCGGCCACTGTCCCGGATCAATTTCAGCCGTGCGTAAACGTTCGCGCATTGCTTCGCGCTGTTCGGCAGCGGTCATCGCGGTCAACGGCATGACTTCGAATCGGTAATCGGGAACATCAGGCAATACGCGTTGCCGGGCGTTGGCATCGACTACCGCACGCAACATGGGATGCAATTTCACCAAACGGTTCCAAGCTGTTTCCAGTCTTTCCGACGACCAGTCTTGGGCGCATTCGAATTCCCAATAGACTTGGCAATCGACACCGCCTAACGGGACATCCGCTTGGCGACCACTCCAATAAGCAGCCTGGAGTTCGGTCAGCGGGAAGGCTGCAAAAGGCGAGGGGTCGTCGCTGACAGGGTTTGGACGTTCATGGCCAGTTACCACCAGTTCCGCCAGCAAGGCGTCCATGCGCGATGCGCCCAATAATTGCGCCAAGCTCAGCGAGACGCCGAAACGGCGTTGCAAGCGATGTTGCAACTCGATAGCCAATAAACTGGAAAGGCCCAACGCAATCGGTGATGCGCCAAGATCGAGACTGTCAGCCGGTTCTTGTAGCACGGCAGACAATTCCTGGCGAAATAGCCGCACCGTTTCCTGTTCGTGGTTCGGCGTTTCCGAACAGGGTTCCATCAGCGGTTCGTCTAGCCAAAATCGCCGTCGCTGCAATGGTGGTGTATTTGGCTGTTGTAGGGATCGGCTCAATCCGACCGGAGCTTCTGAAACGATGGTTGCGCCCTGATTGCCGTTGATCGCGAAGGTGTCTATCAGAACGCGGCGTGGCGAGCCGTCACGATGCGCTAGCCAGGGTCTGGATTCGGCAAGATAAAAACGGTCACCGGTGCATTCCGGGATGGCAGATGCGGCATCCAGGCCGACTGCAAGCAAACGGTTATGGCGTAGTTGCAAAATTGCATGGACAACGGCTGTCAAACCTGCGGCGGCCAGCGTATGACCTATTACCGGCTTGACTGTCGTCAGCGGCAGCGGTTTCGATGGTTTTGCAAAGGTTTGCGCCAATGCCGCGATTTCGGCGGCATCCCCGCCGGGAGTTCCGACGCCGTGGGCTGAAATCAGGTCGATTTGTCCGACATCCAGCCCCGCTTGTCTTAATGCATTGGCTTGCAAATTGGCCAAGCTTGCGGAGCTGGGCAGGGTAAAACCCTTGCCCTGTCCATCGTGTCCGAGTACCGTCGCATCAATGACCGCCAGCACGGTATTTGTCTGTTCGCGGGCATTTGCCAATGGTTGCAAAATTAACGAAACACAGGCTTCGGACGGGATCAGTCCATCCGCCAATCGAGTGAAGGGTTGGCATTTTCCCTGCGCGGACAAAAGGCCGGCGGCGGCGAGTTGGCTTGCCAGCAACGGTGTCGAATGCAAGCTGACCGCAGCAACCACGGCATAATGGCAATCGCCTTTCGCCAACGCTTGCTGGGCCGCCCACAACGCGCCCATGGATGATGCACAGGCCAAATCGACAGTCAGGGTAAGGCCGTCGCAATCGAAAATATGGGCAAGCCGTGCCGCCAGCGAAGACGGCAAATTGCCCGCTAACGCCAATTGGTCGCTTTTTGCGCCATTGACGGCGCGTTTAAATCCGTAATCACCGGCATCGGCGGCGACAAAAATGCCGATGCGGGCATTGCGCAAACTGTCGCCCGGACCGTTCCAGATCAACCCGGCATCGTGCAAGGCTTTCCAGGTTTCTTCAAGCAACAGGCGTTGGCGCGGGTCAGTGGCGCGAGCCTCACGCGGCGAAAAACCAAAAAAGGCATGGTCGAATTGTTCGGCATCGGCCAGGAAGCCTCCCCAATTCAGTGAGTCGGGATCGGCAATATCGTGCGCACACGCGGCAAATTCGCGGGCTGTCCAACGGCCTTCAGGCACCTTGCCGAACGTCGGTTGACCGGTTGCCAATACCTGCCAAAGCGTATCGCAATCTCCGGCGCCGGGAAAACGCCCGGACATGCCGACCACCGCCAATGGCATTTGCGTATTGGGAAAATTATCGCTGTTGGCTTGGGCTCTGGCCGATACTGATTGATCATTTAGCAAGACGATTTTGCCCCGATGGCGCGCTCTTGCCATGTGCTGGAACGCCATATTGGCGAGGCTGAACGGAAAGGTCTCGGTAGCCAATACGCCCAGTGTCTGTTGGTTGATTTGCGTGAGCAAAGCCCGTAGTTGTTCGCCGATTGTTTCCGGTTGGCTGCGGATTTCGGCGACGAGATCGTAAATGCGGTAATGAATATCGGGGTATTGCCGTGCGACAACTTGCCCATCGCGGATGTCGGTTTTGCCGACTTCGATGAAATGACCACCTGGCGCCAGACAAGCCAAACCACAGTCAACCGCATCGCCTGTTAAGGAATTCAGAACCCAATCAACACCATGCCCTTCGGTAATACGCATAATTTCATCGGCGAAGTCCAAACGGCGCGAGTCCATGACATGCCGGATGCCTTGGGTTTGTAGCCATTGCCGTTTTTCCGGGCTACCCGCTGTTGCGAAAATAACCAGATCAGCTGCTTGGGCCAGGTGCACTGCCGCTTGACCCAAACCGCCCGCCGCCGCATGGATCAGGATGGATTGGCCGGATTTGATACCTGCCAGGCAACGTAAAACAGTCAGATAAACAATCGGCAAACCCGCACATTCCGCATCGCTTAATGGTAAAGGCGCAGGGGCGATAAGCGAGGCAGGAGTGACAATCCTGTCTGATAATGCGCCCAAAGCTATCCCCAATACCCGATCTCCGACACGATAGCCGGTAACGCCGGCGCCCAAGGCTTCAATTTCACCGCAAAACTCCAACCCCATGGCTTCACCACGGGCTTCCGGCAATGCGTCCAAGGCAATCATCAAATCCCTGAAATTGAGTCCGGCGGCTCGAACCCGTATTTGCACTTCGCCGTCATCCGGTGGGAGAGAAAGCCGTTCTACTATAGTGATACTGTCCAATAGTCCGGGAACCGACGCTTGTATTTGTCGTGTGCTGGCAGCGGGGCGGGTAGCTGTTTCGGTGCGGCTAGGGGGAGGCGGAGCCATTACAGGATTGGATTGGGCAATCCGTGCGGCAATTGCGGCCACGTTTCCTAGTTCCTCAAGCACTGCCGGACTGAGTTTAACCCCGGTCTCACGTTGGATACGCACCGATAAATCCATAGAAATCAGGGAGTCTATACCTTGGCTGGCTAAAGGGCGTTCAGGGTCTATTTCTTCCGGGTCGGCTTCCAAGGTGACGGCAACGCAGGTTCTGATACGTTCCAGCCAATCGGGTGCATGAGCGGTCGTTGGCGTTAAGGTGATCAGGTTTGGCGAAGGTTCTGTCGCCTTCCCGGCGGAATCGCTTGCCTGATAGCTTCGCCCCGTTTCCCATAAAACCACGGTGTCTGCTTCCGGCAGACGGGGTAACCAATACGCTTTGCGGTTGAAGGGATACAAAGGCAAATCGACAGGAGGGCAGGGCAGTTCCAAGGCGCGCTGATGGACAGACATGCCGTGATGCCAAAGTTTCGCCAGTAGCGACTCAACGGCGTTGCCGCCTGTTTCAGGATCGAAGTACAAAAGGTGTTTCGCAGTTACGCTGGCATCAAGCGAAGGCGAAGATCCTATGACCAGGGCAATGTCGGTCTGACTGTCGGGTGTCGGTAATTTTGGGCTATCCAGCGGCGATTTTAGGTCCGCCAATTCGGGTAGGTAAGCGCGTTGCCGATCTAACCAGGGATGCCGTCCAGGGTCGGGTCGGCGGGATAACTCTGCCAAAGCTTCGGCTATTGTGCTTAAAGGCCGCTCTTGGTTGATAATGTCCAAAGCGTGTTTTCTATCAAGCAAACCATCGCCAACCAACATGGCTAAAGGCCAAGCCGACCAACGTACAGCAACGGAGGGCGGTCGTAATGACCAGCGCGAACAGGTGGTCCACAAAGCGACTGCTACGGCCAGATTCAGGCCTTTAGACCATGGTGCCGCCAACATATCTGCCCCGGCACCACAACCCAGCAATTCGCGCCACTCTTCCAACAATGCACGAAACGTATAATTACCGCGCCATAACTGCTGAGCCAATTTTATCAATTCCAGGTTTACATCGGCTGTTGCCAGTGTTTCCAATTCAGACGGATCGATACGCACCGGTTTTAATTCGAGTCCGGTATCGCCATCACGATAAGTCGTGGCGGGTCGTTGCCAATGTGCGGGTGTCACTTTGCCGTAATAGGCGAGATAAGCCGCTTCGGCGTTACCGGCGACTCCGGCGGCGGCCAGTACGGCAGGGCGTGCCGAACCAAAGGCGCACCATACAGCCGTTTCAACGCCGCTGAGTTGTAACAATTTGAGAAAGGCGCGCAAGACAATGAATTCATTGACAGCGGGAAAGGCAATATCGATTCCGGCTGTTTTCAATTCGATTGTCAATTCCCTGACGAGACGCTCAAGGCCGGGTAACCGGTGGCGTAAGTTTTGCCAATGTTCAATTGCGCTGTCGCCATGGACGTGAAGCGTCAAATCCGGGGCAGTAGCCGGTTGAGTATGAATCAGCAGGTCGGGCCGTTGCAAAGCGGCGACAGCTTCCGTTTTGTTGCGGGCCGTGATTGCCAAACGTTGTGTCAGTGAGCTGCGTTGTAGGGCCAAGGCTCTGGCCCATGTTGTCAAGTCCGGTGCTGTCGGCTGTTGGAGCTGAATCGCCAATGTTGAGGCAAGCGCCTTTAAGGTGATGTCATCATGAGCGGAAAGCGTGAGGGTAACGGGAAAGCCAGGATCGGGTGGCGCATATTCCGCCGTAGTCGCAGAAACACGCGGCGGTTCGGCTAATATCGCATGTCCACCCGCACCGCCGAAACCAAACGCACTAACGCCGGCCAACTTCGGATTATCCTGCCACGGTGTTAATGTTCGGGCAGGCTGTAAGGATATTGAGGAAAAATCAATCAGCGGGTTGTCGGCTGCCAAATTGAGCGTGGCGGGGATTTGCCCGTGCCGTAGCATCAGTAACACTTTAATAATACCGGCTAAGCCGGCCGCCGCTTCGAGATGTCCAATATTGCTTTTGATCGAGCCAATCAATGTTGCTTGGCTCCGGTTGCCGGAAACCCCTTCCGATAAGGCTCTGACCAGCGCTTCGACTTCGATGGGATCACCAAGGGCGGTACCGGTACCGTGGCATTCGACATAGGAAAGACGTGACGGGTCGATTCGTGCTTGAGCCAAGGCGGCCCGAATCACTTCGGTTTCGGCTTCAACCGAGGGCGCGGTAATGGCGTTGCCGGAACCCATGTGGTTGATGGCCGTGCCTAATAACAGACCGTGGATACGATTGCCTGATGACAGCGCATCGCAAGTCCGCCGTAGGACCAGAACAACGGCGCCTTCACCTGGGACATAACCGTCGGCATTGTCGGCGAAAGTTTTACATAAGCCATCGGCGCTGAGCATACCCGCTTGTGAGAAAGAAACGGTTTTCCATGGGCTGATTAGCGCATTGGCTCCCGCCACGATGCAATAGTCTGCCGTGTCGTTTAACAAAGCCAGTCGCGCCTGGTGCAAAGCGGTGATGGAAGAGGCGCAAGCAGTATCGACGGTGACGCTTTCGCCCCGCCAACCAAAAAATGCAGATAAGCGGTTAGCCAGTAAGGCGGCGGAAACACCTAAGGTAAAGTAAGCATCGGGAGGTCGGAATGGAGAGGCGGTATGTTGTAAGTAGTCGTTCGCCATGGAGGCGGCATAAACACCGACCCGTCGGCCATGCAACGCTTCCGAAGACAGCCCGGCGTCCTCCAGGGCGTGCCAGGTTTCTTCCAGTAACAGCCGTTGCTGGGGATCCATTGACCGGGCTTCACGCGGGGAAATACCGAAAAAAGCGGCATCGAATGCCTGGATGTCATCAAGCAATCCTGCTTGGCGGCTGACTGTGGTGCCTGGATGTTTACGGTCGGTATGATAGAGATAGTCGCTATCCCAGCGTTCCGAAGGTATAGGTCGGATCGTCGATCCGGCAGAGCTTAAAACATCCCAAAGGGCATGGTAATTTGAAGCGCCCGGCAGCCGGCATGCCATTCCGATAATCGCGATAGAATCGCTTGTAAAGCTCTCTGGGCTCTGGCTATTTTTTAAGGAATTGTCTGGCAACCGAAAATTTTCCATATACCGCTAGAGACATACAAAAGTTATAGCATTGAAGGGCAGTCGTATCTTGAGACAAAGAGTCAACGCTTCCGAAATTGTCCACTAATAATACCCACTATTGAAGATAATGCAATTGCTCGCAATCCGTCCATCCGGCAATTGCGATTAATCTCCAAAACTTCTTGCTAACACAGGTCAATTTTGTAGATAATTCAAAACTATCCGAGATGGTTAAGAATCCAGAGCATTTTTTTCCCGGACAGTTCAAGCGACATCACTCATAAAACCAAAACCATTGAGGCAAAGACTAATATGGAACCGATTGAAATTGATAGCGTTGTAAAATCCATTACTTTTTTAAAAGCCAAAAGTGATGGTCATTATGTTTCTGAGCGCCTTACCGACGTTGGACCGCGAAAAAAACAATCCAAAGCATTAAAACCACTCGAGCGTTTCGTCAGAAAACTGGTAAAAAGCGAGCTGGCAGCCGCTAAAACCTATATCGAACGGCATGAACAATCCAACCAGAAGAAATCTAACGGTTGGGTAAAAGATATTGGGAAAAATCTTAAAAAAGCCGCAAAAGCCGCTGAAAAAAGCGCGAAAAAACCTAAGCTGACAGTCGTCCGGTAAATCCGAGCAGTGTTTCTGAAATATTTTTAACTTGTTAGAGGAATCAATTATGGTAGCGAATAGCCCAGACTCCGGTCTGAAAGAAGAAACGGTGTCAGCGAACGATTTGGTCGTACTGGATATAGGTAAGCACGATACCGATTCCATCAAGAAATTGCGCAAAGGCAAAGGCAAACTGTTGCGCAAGGTCACAAATGCGGTTGATCAATTGCGTGAAGCCGGCAGCATTAATCACGACGCTCAAATAGTTCTGGTTATTGCCAGAGAGAAGAATGAGGGATTTCTGGATATTTTAGACTAGTACCCAACTTTCAAAGTAGATCCGATAACTTAGACAACGAGAGGCTTGCCAATATAAGTCCAGCGGAACGGCTTTGCCAGGGCTTCATTGAAGAAGGTGATAAAGGCGAGGATACGCTGATTCAATTGCTCAGTTGAAACAAAACTGCCCCGCTTGAGCAGGCGGCGGCTCAGGATGCCGAACCAGATT
>SXGU01384919.1_pt1 | contig 50363 bp, 34 predicted proteins | sample 3174531 | NCBI WGS metagenome assembly SXGU01 (sample SAMN11356863, study PRJNA531348) | freshwater metagenome | isolation source: freshwater sample F1-140 | place: China: Fuxian Lake, Yuxi | collected 2017-12-25 | reverse complement strand
TCCACTTTGCCGTTCTTGTTTTTGTCCTCTAGCCCGTCGGTCAGGCCATCGCCGTCGGTGTCCTTGACCAGCGGCTTGGTTTCGCCCGCGTCGAACTTGCCGTTCTTGTTGGTGTCCTCCGTGCCGTCGAGCAAGCCGTCACCGTCGCTGTCGGGGTTGTTCGGGTCGGTCTCGCCGGTGTCCACCGCACCATTGTTGTTCAGGTCTTCTTTGTCATTGGGCAGACCGTCGGCGTCACAGTCGGTGGTCGAGGCGCAGCCGGCGAGGCACTTCTTGGTGGTTCCGTTGCAGATGCCGCTGTCGCAGTCCTTGCCGGTGGCGCAGCCCTTATCGGCCGCGCACTTGGTGGTGCAGCTGCCGCCGCAGTCGACATCGGTTTCGTTACCGTTCATTTCCTTGTCGGTGCAGGTCGGCACTTTGACGGCAAAGGTCACGCTCGCGCTTGCGGCGTTGCCCTGGGCGTCCTTGACGTCAGCCTTGGCGGTGACATTGCCCACGGTTGGCAGGCCAAACAACAACGGCACCTCAAACGACCACTTACCGCTAGCGTCCGCCGTGACGGTGGCCGTCTGTGAACCGATGGTGATCGTAACCTTGAGGTTGGGCTCGGTGGTGCCCGACAGCGTTGGCGTCACCGTCTCGACTTTGGCGCCGGCGGCCGGGGCGCCGATCTCGACGTAGGTGCCGACGATGATCGGGTCGACGGCCGCTTTCGCCAGATCCAGGGGTTGCCCGTCGTCCCAGCAGGTAAAGTCCTTGTCGATCGAGACGCCATTGGTCGAGGTCCCCGCCCACACCAGGTTCTTGCCCCACTTGAGCGGCTTGGGATCGCTTTTGGTCGCGTCCAGCGCCTCTTGCATGGGCACGGCCACGGTCAAGAAGTAGTCGTCCTCGCCAAACAGCGCACTGCCCGCCTTGGTGACGTGCACGAACCCGGCAATTGGGTTGGGCGAGGCAGCGGTCAGGGTCGGCGACCACTCCTTGATGGCTTTACCGTCGCTACTGCGGACCAGCGAGACTTTTTCGCCGATGCCGTTGACCACGATGGTGTACTCGATCGAGGTATTGACCCCGTCGCTGTCCAGGCCGATGCCCCAGCCGAACTGCGCCAACGGAGCCGCGCCGCCGCCGACCAACGGATTGGCATCCAGCCGTAGGCGAAAGAACACGTGGGTGCCGTCGTCGCGCACGTACATCGCCGGGTTGGCGGCGTCGCCGACGATGTCGCGCTCGTCTTTGGCGGCGTTGGCGTCTTGGGTCGGGTCGAACGCGCCGCCGCCGGCGCAGGTCACCGGCGTGTAGTCCGTGTTCGCGCCAAACGACGCAGGTACAGCCAAGCCAGCTGCAGGCAACAACAAACCGAGCGCCAATACGGCGCTGCGTGACACATTGACTAGCATGTTGGGAACACCCGTGCGCCGCCCAAAGTGGCAGGCGGCGGCAGTGTAGCGACGCCCGGGCCGCCGTCAACTCTTTGGCCCGCCGACTTTTGCCTGCCCGACCACCTTGCGCGACGGCGAGCGCTAATTGCTGCGCGACCATGAATCGGTTAGCGTGCGGCCGACGGAGGTGCGCCATGCAGGTGTTTCGCTTTACGGCTCAGGTAGCTGTGCTCTCGTTGGTCGCAATGGGGGTCTGCGGGCACCGCTCCGCTTTGGCTGCAAGCTTACCGGTGCAGGGCACGCTCAAGGGCGCTCCTGGCACCGTTGCCACAGACGGCAACTACGTCATGATCGCGGCCCTGTACGACAAAGCCGACGCCGGCAAGCCCGTGTGGCAAGAACTGGAGAAGCAAGTCGTCGTCGCCGGCGGCGTTTTTGCGCTCGAGCTGGGCGCGACCGATGTCATCCCAGATGCGCTGTTGCTCGCGGGGCAGCCGCTCTGGTTCGGGCTGCAGGTCGGCGGCGACACCGAGCTGCCGCGCGTGCCGCTCAAGTTCGTGCCCAAGGCCTACTTCGCCCAAGCGGCTGCCAAGGCCGCGGTCGCCGACGTGGCCGCCAGCGCCAAGCTGGCCGACAACGCCACCAACGCCGAATTTGCGGTCAAGGCCAATCTGGCCAAGCAAGCCGAGTACGCGCAGCTGGCAGAGCTTGCCCAGGACCTCAAGTGCACAGGGTGTATCCAGCCCGGAGCACTGGCGCCGGCCACCAGCGCACTGTTTCTTTCGGCCAAGGGCGGCACGGTGGCCGGCAGCGTCGTCATTGGCGGCGACCTGGACCTCGAGGGTGGCCTTAAGGTGGCCAAGGATGCGGCCGTCAAGGGTACGTTTTCGGCCGCCGGCATCGTGTCGTCGGCCGGCCTCGCAGTGTCCGGCTCGATTGCCTCCGGCGGCGGTATCAAGGTCGGCGCCCAAAATGCCAACTGCGCCCCCGACCTGGCCGGCACCTTGCGCTGGACAGGCAAACACTTGGAAGTGTGCATGGGCGACAAGTGGCTGCAGCTCGACAACGCGCCGGTGCCGCAGGTCTCCAGTGTCGCTCCGACTGTGGTCACTTTGGGCGGTGGCGCCGTGTTGACCGTCAAGGGCGCGAACTTCGCGACGGGTATGGTGGTGCACATCGGCGGGGTCAAGGCGGCGACGGTCACCGTAGTCTCGCCTGCCGAGCTGCAGGTCACGGTGCCGCCACAGACATCGGCCGGCGCGAAGGACCTGACGCTCACCGCCGCAGATGGCACGCAAACCACGCTGGCTGGCGCTGTCGCCGTGGAACTCGACGGCCTCGCCATGTGGTTCGACGCCAGCCGCAAAGACAGCTGGCCAGGCGGCGGCGCCGCGTGGAATGACGTCAGCGGCAATGGCGCCCATGCCAAACTGCTCAACGGCGTCAGCTTCAACACGCTCGGCGGTGCGCCCGCCATGGAGTTCAACGGCACAGGTGGCGGAGCCCAGTTCCCCAATGCCAAGCTCAACACCCAAAAATTCATGGGGGTCTACTGGCTGTGGTCGCAGGTGCCCAACGCCGACACCAACACCGGCGGCCTGTACGTCAACCGCGACGCAGTGACCGCCAACGCCGGCGACTGGGTGTGGTTTGGCAAGTATTCGAGCGATGTCTGGTATTTCCGTGTCAATAACGGCAATTGCTGCGTCGACATTGCCGGATCCGGCGGCCAATCGTGGTCGGCCAAGGTGCCGATCGGCAAATGGAAGATGGTGCACTTCGGCTACGAAGTGGGCGTCGCCAGCAGCTGGAAGTGGGGCGTCGACGGTGTCAACGTCGCCACTGGCACCATCGACAGCCACCCCAATTCGCAGTCGTCCGCGGTGAGCACGATCGGCTGGGGGCACGAGGGCAGCGGCAGCTACTGGAAGGGCGGCATTGCCGCAGCACGCTTCTATACCCGCGCGCTCAGCGACGCCGAGCTCGGCGCCGAATACGCGCGTACCAAAGGCCAATACGGGTTATAGTGTCTGCCGTTGTTGCGCAATTGCCAGCCCCAAGCCTTGACGAAAACCCACTGCCGGCCAACCATCGCGTGGATGTGGCGGTGTGCAGGCGCCGCGACGGGGGCTCGACCATGAGTGACGGCAATGCTGCGCCGCAGGACGGTGTCGGTTCGCTGCAACGCCGCGCGGCCAAGGCTGCCGCGTTGCTGATGCTGCTGGCCATGCTGGTCGGGCTGGTGGTGGCGCTGGCCATGACTGGCAAGCTCGACGCCGACCCGCACGCACTGCTCGCCGCGCACGTCAACGCCATCACGGGCTCGGCGTGGCTGGCCATTTATGGCTGGTCGCTACCGTGGGTGCAGTACAACCACGTCGGTCAGGCGCGGATTCTGGCATTGACGGTGCTGGCCACCTACAGCAACTGGCTCGTCACCGCTGCCAAGGCATTTTGGCGTGTGGCAGGCGTCGGCGTGGACGCCAACCCGGCCAACAACGTGGTTTTTGGCTTGTTGGGGGTCCTTGTCGTCGGGCCAGCACTGGTCGCGACCTCTGCCTGGGCCTATGGCGTGTGGCGGACGGTGCCGAAAGCTTGAGTTCAATCAGCCGGCAGTGCCTGTAAAGTCCTCGATTTCTTCCAAAATCTTGCGCCCTGCGCTCGCCAGTGCCGGGTCATTGCGCAATTCGCCGAGGCCGGTCAAGGCCCAGCCCCGCTCCCAACGCAAGCCATCGCGCTCGGCTCTTGCCGCCGCCTTTCGAAACAGGTTGGCGGCAGTGCTCGACCGTCCTTGCGCCCAAGCCAGCTGGGCCTGGTGCAAGGCCAGGCGTGCGCGCGCAAACGGAAACAGCATCGCGAAGCCGTCAAACACCTTGAGTGTCGCGTTGGCCAGGCGCAGCCCGCGCGCAGGGTCGCCGCCGGGACGCCGCATTTCGCTGACCGCCACTTCCATCAAGCCGGTCAGGCCCGGCATGTAGATGTAGCCGGCAGGTGGCGCTTTCGCGAAGGCCTGCAGCGCGTCGTCGGCGGCATCAAGCGCAGCCGCGTGGTGACTGCACCGCCAGCGGGTCTGCGCCTTGACCCCGTGGTAGATGGGCACACTCAACGGGTCGCTGGTGGCGAGCCGGTCGCCGGCGCCTTGCTCGCAGCGTTCGGCGTCGCGGTTCTCGTTGCGCATCAAGAGTAACGGCACCATCAGCGTTAGCGCCCACGATTCGTGCTGCAGGTTGCCGCGGTCGCGCGCGCTGGCCAGCCCCTGGCGCAACGTCGTCAGCGCGACGCCAGTCGGCTCCGTGCAGTAGTGCAGGTAACCGACGATGGTAATGCCAATGCCGAGCTCGTAGTGCGCACCGCTCGACTCGCCAAGTGCTGTGCCGTGCTGCAGAACTTCGCGCGCGCCCGCCCAGTCGCAAAACGTCAACCGGAATACGCCATCGGCCCAGTCCGCGGCCATGCGCGCGCTCGGGTCGTGGCTCAGGCGCGCTCGCAGCAGGTAGCGTCGCATCAGAGCACGCAGCCGCAGGGTGCCCGCCAGATTGGCGAGGCCGCTGTAGGCCCGCGCCGCCAGGGTCAGGTCCCCCGCCATTTCTGCGCGGTTGATCGCCAGCAGGCTTGCAAGCGCCCATCCGCCGATATCGGTCCTGAAGTAGCTGATCTCGCCGAGCAGCGCCCAGGCACGGGCCACCTCGCCTACGCTGTCGTCGCGCCGCGTCACCGCTCTGCGCAGCAGGTGCCACGTCTGGCGCACGATCTCGCCCAAAAGCCGCCGGCCCCGCCCAACCAACGCCGTCGGCACCGACTCGCCCAGCCGGCCTAGCGCCTCGCTCAGGGCTTCAAACGCGCCGTCAAGGTCGCCAAGGCCCATGCGCGACTCGCCCAGCCGGCTGGCCCAGATGGCGCGCCGCATCGGCGTCAGCGCGCCGCGCTCGGTGGGCGTCGCATGGTCGGCAATCGCCCGCACTTGCGCGAAGAAGTGGATGGCTTCGCGGTTGGCGCCTTGCTGCAGAGCGTGCTCACCTGCCTTCTCAAACCAGTGCAGCGACCGCATCGCGTCGCCGGCCATCTTGTAGTGCCAGGCCAGGATAGCCAGGGCGCTCGTGCCGACTGCCGCCAGGTTATGCTCGTACCATTGCGCGACCGCCAGGTGCACGCGCTGGCGGGCCACGAACGGTAGCAGTTCGTAGGCCGCTTCGCGCGTTACCGCGTGGCGAAAGCTCCAAATGCTGTCTCCCTCTTGCTCGGTCAGGCGCAATTCTTCGAGGTGGCGCAACTGCGCCAGCAGGCCGTCGCGACTCAGTCCGCCGGTGTGGATCCCGAGCAGCACGTCGACCGCGAACGTGCGACCGATGACCGCGGCGTACTTGACGGTCGGCTGCTGATCGGCGGGCAGGCGGTCCAGGCGCGCCGTAATCAAGCCTTGCAGCGTAGAGGGAAAGCGCACCTCAGATAGGGCCTGCGCGGACAGGGTTGCCACCCCATCGACGACCGCCACTGCGCCGGCGTCTTTGAGCACCAGCGCCATCTCTTCAGCGACGAACGGGTTGCCCTCGGCCCGGGCCACGACCAGGTCGATGACCTCGGCAGGCACGGCAGTCGCCACGCCCAAGCGTCGCGCAATCAGCTCTTCCAAAGCCAGACGGCCAAGCATGCCCAGGTCGAGCGTGGCCCCGATCGCGAGTTCGCGCAGCCGCCGCATTGTGGGGTGGTTGGCAGAGTCGCTTGGGCGCAAGCCCAGGACCATCAACAGGTGCGTGCATTTGCGCTGAATCTGGTCGAGCAGGTCCCAGCTTGCCGAATCCAGCCACTGCACATCGTCCAGAACCAGCAGCACCGGCGCGCCGTGGTGCATGGCCAGGAACAACTCGGTGGCGTAGGCGATGGTGCGCGAATGGCGCACGACGCCGGTCAGCTCTTGCAACTCGGGCGGCTCGTTGAAGTCCAAGTTGAGGATCGGGTTGAGCAACGCCGCGTACGTTGGATCGACGCGCCAGAACATCAGCTTGGCGTGAACCTGCGCGCGACGTTGCGGCTCACTGACCGACGTCGGCACGTCGAGCAGGCGATAGAACAGTTCCGACCATACGTAGTAGGTCGTGTTGGCTTCGAGGCTGTCGGCGCCGCCGCTCGCGGTCTGCACCGCGCATGCGTCGGCCGACGACAGCAATGCCGCCAAAAGCGCGCTCTTGCCAATGCCGGGCTCACCCTGCACCAGCGCAACGGCAGACTGCCCCTCGAACATCAAGGCGTTCAGCCGTTGTTCCAGGAGCCGCAACTCTTCGTGGCGGCCGACCAACTCGCCGGGTCCGCTGTTGCGCGAGATGTAACGCTCGCGCACACCGATGCTGACCTTGTGCAGCGGCTTGTGCGCCGGCAGCGGCTGCGCCATGCCTTTGGCGATGACGGGCGCCATGGGCTTGAATTGCACAAAGCCGAGCGCGCCGTGTACGGTCGCGTCGTCGCACAGAATGTCGTTGTTGGCGGCCTGCATCAGCCGCGCCGCCTGGTTGACCACTGGCGCGACGACCGTGTACTCGCGCCGCCAGTCGTTGCCGATGATCCCGCACCACGCGCGCCCGGTGGTGACGCCGATGCCGTGGTCGATCCCCAGGCGTTTGAGCCGCGCGTGGACCTCGATCGACGACCGGGCGCCGCGGGCCGCGTTGTTCTCGTGGCTGTGGGGCGGCAGGCCGAACACTGCGACAACCAGGATGCCCTTCTCGTCGGTCGTGACCTTGTGGACGCCGCCGCCAAACCGTCGCAGCACGTCTTGGGCTGCTGCCACGCCTTCCCGCACCATGGAGCGTGCGAACGAGTCGGCGACGTCGAGGTTGCGCAAGTTGATGAACAGCGAGGTGATCGACCGCATCTCCGCGACGCCGCCGCGGTCGCCTTTCTCGAGCGACGTCAGCGCCTCATCTGCGGTGTAGCTACGGAGAATCGAAAGAAGGTTCTCTGAGGCCTCCTCAACGGGCAGCGGCGCCTGCGTTGAGACAGGCTTCGCATCCAGCACCCGGGCATGACCCTGGTCCGCTGGCTCGAGCTGGCAGGTGGTAATGACGTTGCGCGCTGCGCCAGGCGACAGCACCACTTCACCGCGTTGCGCGATTTGCGCAGCCAGCAGCAGGTCATCGACGACGCTGCCGGCGGCCACGTGGTGCCATCGGTCGTCGATGCCGCCGACATCAAAGCGACTGCCCACGCCGGCGGCCACGCCAACCCGCAGTTGCAAACGCAGGCCTTCGACCGGTTCGAGCGCATGGATGGCGGCGCACGCGCGCAGACCGGCAGCCACCGCGGCCGCTGTTGCCGCGTCGATGTCGCGGGCCGGCCCGACCGGGAATACTGCGGTCAGGGCATCGCCCGCAAAATTGAGCACATCACCGCCGTGGACGGCCACCGCGTCGAGGGTCGCACCGAAGCAGGCGTTCAAGATGCCTTCAATCCGGTCTTCGCCGCTTGGCCCCAGTTTGCCCAGGGTCTCAGACAGCGCTGAGAATCCCGCGAGATCGGCGAGAATGCACGCGAACTCAACCTTGTCGTGGCAGATTTGACCCGCTCGCACACCTGGTTGGCGCAACTCGGCCATCAACAGCCTTGGAACAAAGAGCGCGAGCAATGGCAATCCTGCGGTCGCTTCGGGACCGTCCGTTCTAGCACGCGCTCACTGCTGACCGCTTGGTGGCCTCGGCAGTTGGCTGCCGTTTGCCTGTGCGCTGGTCGACTCGGACGTCTAGTCCGATGACAGCGGCAGGTCAATGTTTACATTGAGCACGTGGTGGAGCAAGTCGTGAACCTGCGTGCCTTGCAGCAGTCGGCCATGCAGCTGGTTGGCGCCCGTGCTGAACTTGCTGCGGTCCAAAAGCGTCCACTCAGCGCGGGCGGTCTGGCCGGCCTGCCACGGGACGAACGTCGACATCAGTTCGGGGTCGGCCTCGATATGTCGCGACAGCCCAGCCATCAGGGTGCCGGTTTCGGCCGGCGGTATGCGCTGTTCTTCCTCCAGTGCGTTGCTGATGAGCCACAGCAGCGAGCCGCGGTACACGCCCGCAAAGCCATCGGTTTGTTCCATTTCGTCGGCCAGCGTCACCAGGTTGCAGTGGCGCAGGCGGCCATTGTGGACCGCCGGCAGGATGTGCTCTTTGAAGAACGCCATGGTGCACGCCGGTCCGCACAGGGTCGCGCTCGCGACGGTCCGGCCCAGCCCGTCGTCGGCTTTGGTACGGGTGATGCACGAGACCATGTGGCCGATGATCCAGGCCGCGCTCGACTCGCCGACCAGGTGCACATCGAACGGCCAGTGGGCGGTGTCGGCACTGTTGAAGGCGAGCGCCAGCTTTGCCAGCGTTTCGGCCATCGCGCCTTCCCTTTGGACCGTGCGCTGCGCCATGCGTTTGACATGCTCCCACTCGACCCAGCCGCCCATGCGGCGGCACAGCGACTCCAGCGAGCCGTCGAGGCGATCGTCGCTTTCCCCGGCCGACAACTGCACACCGGCTGGTGGCTGCCGGGATTGCCATCCGCCGCGGATGATGCTGGCAAGCCGCGCGGCGAAGCCGCCATTCCAAAGCACCAGAATCGGATAGACTTCCTGCGCCATGAACACGTCGCGCAGACCGACGACCTTGTGCACGGTATCGTCCACCGGGTAAATGCCGCTCGACACGATAAACAGCAAGCGTCTGCGCTTCCACGTCTCCGTCTGCATGCGGAACTCGTCCCGCAAGATGCTGCCGACGTCCTTGGCCGATGTCGCAAACGTGCCGTACTCTTGCAAGCGACCGTCCACGCCGATGGGGATGATGTGAGGGCGAATTTCGCCGTAGTCCTTGGCAGCGTTGCGGTTGATACTGCGGTCGGTGGTGCCTTTGGCCCGCGCATTGCCGACCTTGATCGGCGCACCAAGCCGCAGCACCCAGGCGTCTTGGGCGTTGTCGATCCAGTCGTCCCAGGTCAGCCGCGCGATGCCCTTGCGGCCCCAGCACGGGCCGAGCGAGTTTTGGATCCAAATGCCGTCGGCGTCGTAGCCGATGACCGCAACCGCGTGCATGCCCAGGCTGAGGCTGTCGGGTGCCGGGTAGGGGATCAGACCCTTGCGCGGGTCGACATCCCGCTCGCGCGCGCCGTCCGGCCCGATGGCAGGCTTGGCCGGCAAGGCGGCCGCCATGTCGCGCATGGAAGCCAGCACCGCGTTGGGTTCGGCACCGGGAGCGTCTTCGGGAAACAGGTCGAACCAACCGTCGTGGGTGCGCAGCACCGCAATGAGGCAGCCGACCTCGCTCAACGCGCTGTGGACGGCCGCGATTTCGTGGACCGGGACGCGGAAATAAGCACCGAGCGGACGCTTACTGGCGTCTTCGGCGCGCGCACGCGTCAGCACGCCTTTGGTGCCATAGCGCTCATCGCCCCAGGACTCGTTGTCCCACACCCGCTTGCAACAAACCCCGTGGCGGTGCCAACCCTTGACCGCGCCGCGGATGCTGGAGCCGTTGTGGTTGGTGCCCGGATACTCGTCGTAGCGCCGGGCCATCGCATACAGCATCTCAGGGCTCACCTCGTCGGGCATGCTCCCCGAGGTGCGCGCCCGGCTGCGCAGCAGAAAGTTGGCGACTGCCGCCAGTGCGTAACCAGTGCAGGCCATCTGCAGCCCCTGATCCAGGACCGGACAGTCCGCTTCCAAATAGCGCTCCGGCGGCAATGTCGCAGGGACCTCGGCCAGGCTGGGCTTATACATCGCGTCGCGAAAGTCGACGGCATCGGCACGCGCGCCCATCACCAGCTTGATCTTGGTTTCCGTACTCATGCGGGAGCCACTCCGATCAATTCCCCAAAGACGATGGGTGCGAAGGTGTTCAAGAAGCCCCGGCCAAAGGCATTGAGCCGACCGTCGTCGCCCACCATGGCGCCCAGGAATCGTGCCGTGCCCACATACGGGTAGACAGCTGTCGTGACGTTCAGTCCAGCCGCCGTTGCCGCGTTTGCCGCTTCGTCGAGCGTGCCCGTACGCACGCATGCCCACAAGGCGTCAAACGCCCGCAGTTGCTCGGCCTCCGCCGCTGTCCAAGGCTGGGGCTTGGCGTAGACATCTTTGACGTACACGGTGCCTCCAGGCCGCAAGACGCGCGCAGCTTCGCGGTACAGCGCCCGCGGATCGCGGCTATAGCCTGTGCATTCAAAAAAGAACACCCGGTCGCAGCTCGCCGCGGCCGCAGGTAGCGCGTGGTAGTCGCCGATCACGAATCTAGCCCGGTCGGCGACACCGCGCTGCCGCGCAAGCTCCTGGGCCATCGCCGCCTGTACGCTCGACAACGTGACGCCAAGCAGCGTCGCCTGCGGGTAGGCCTGCAACAGAGCGCACGCGGGCCCGCCGACGCCACAGCCGGCATCGACCACATGCTCTCCGTCGCGCATCCCGGCAGCTTGTGCACACAGTCGCGTGCTGGCGTCGGGATCTTCGCGATCCATCGGGTTGGCCTTGACCAGCCCGCTCTGAAAGGTGTGCCCGGCCGCGGCGACGAACGCCGGCGACCACCCGTCGTAAAACTGGGCGATGCGCTCGGCGTCCGTTTCGCCAGGCACGGCAATGGCTTGCGCAGCCAAGGGCTAGCCCGCGCCGCCGCCGCCCGTGATGTCGGACACCGCTTGCTCAAAGACCTCTTTGTCAAAGGTCGCAATCTGCTTGTACTCGTGGTCCGCCAGCGGCAGCTTGGCGGCTTCGCAGGCAGCCTTGGGGTTGGCAAAAAGGGCCTTGCGGAAATCGGCGTCGAGCATGGCGCGGCCGACGACTTCGTGCTTGTTGCTCATGGGTCCAGGTCTCCTTGTGGGTTGGGGGATAGTGTGCGCAAGCCTAGACGGGATTGCACCGAGCGGCAAGTCGGCAAGTCCGCAGGTGTCGATTGCGCTTGCCGCCCACTCAGCACCACGCTACGCTGCCCGGCGCCCGCGCCCACTGCGCAATTCGCCGGACTGAACCATCATGAGCAAAATCGCCATTGCTTTGGCCGCCGCGACCGGGCCGTCGCTTTGCCGCGCGTTCGGCTTGGTGCTCGCTGTCACGCTGTCCGGTTGCGTCGGTGGTTCTTCGCCGTCCGGTGGCGGTAGCAGCGGCACTAGCGGCTGCATTCCTGGCGCCACCAACCTGTGCAACTGCACAGCCAGCCAGACCGGGGTGCAAACGTGCAACGCAGATGGCAAAGGCTACTCGCCATGCGTGTGCGGTGGCGCCGGCACTGCTGGCGATGCAACAACCGGCGACGCATCAGCCTCCGCAGGCAAGGACAGCGCGGCAGGCGGTCAGGACGCAAGCTCGGCGGACATCGCCGCCCAGACGGCCCTCGATGGTGACGCATCGGCGTCTGACACCGCCACGGACCTGGCGGTCTTTACAAAAGACCTTGACGACGAAATCGACGACGTCGTCGATTGGAGCGACCTGCTCGACCCTGAGGACACGGGCGTCGCTGACACCGGCCCCAGCACCAGCGATCTGCCGCCCAAGGACGCCAGTTCAGACGACTGCCCCGAGCGCGCCAAAATCGTCTACGTCGTCACCAAGGGCAATCAACTCCTGAGCTTCGTGCCAGACAAGCTCCAGTTCAAACTCGTCGGCAACCTGCAGTGCCCGGCGCAGGGCGGCCAAACGCCGTTCTCGATGTCGGTTGACCGCCAGGCCAACGCGTGGGTGTTGTTCGTCTCGGCGATGGGCCAAGGCGGGCCGGTCATGAAAGTCTCAACCGAAAACGCTGCCTGCCAGGCCACCAACTACCAGTTGGGCCAGCAAGGCCAGGAGCTTTTCGGCATGGGCTTTTCGAGCGACGCCCCGGCCGCGCTGACTGAAAAGCTCTACCTCGCCGGCACTACCAGCTTCAACTTCGCCCTGCAGGGCGGCTGCACGCTGGCCACGCTCGATACCAAGACCATGCTCGTACAGACCATCGCCGCCTTGCCCAAGCAACTGGGCTGCCCCGACCTCTCGGGCAACGGCAACGCCGAGCTTTTTGGCTTCTTTCCACAAACCAACCCGGCGCAGGTGGTCAAGCTCGACAAAGCCACCGGCCAGCCGGTCAAGAACTGGCCGTTGCCGGCGGGCGCTTTTGCCGGCGTCGAGGCGTGGGCGTTCGCGCAGTGGGGCGGCAAGTTCTGGCTTTTCTTCAAGTCGAGCGGCGATTTGTCCAGCTCGGTGTGGTCGCTCGATCCTGTCAACGGCAACGCCACCAAGGTGCTCGCCAACACCGGGCACGTCATCACCGGCGCCGGGGTCAGCAGTTGCGCGCCCACCGCAGGGGTCAAGGGTCCGTGATCAAAGTCGAGCTGATTTCTCCAAAGGTTTCTACGATCTGAACAATGGGGGGGATCGGTTTAGCCCAAAATGCCCTGTCTTGATTGGCGCGTAAAATTGGTGATTCTTATCATGGTTCTCCCCGCCTGCGTCGGCGGCAGTGGCGTCAGCGGCAGTTTCACGCCTGTTTGCGCGCTCGACGCGAGCACCGACAACGGCGACATCGGCTTGGGCTGCGGCGCCACGCCTAGCGACGCCGGCTCGGCCCAAAGCGGCAGCGACGCAACCGCTGGCAGCGACGGCGGCACAGCAGGCCTTCGCACCGCCGCAACCGTCTGCAACCGCTGGAACGCCGACCGCGCCAACCTCGACGAAGGCGCCTGGTCCGGCAACCTCGCCAAATGCACGCCTGGCGCGCTCAGCGACAGCGCCCGCGCCAACACGCTGACGCAGGTCAACCTGATGCGCTACCTCGCCCAGTTGCCCGAAGTCCTCGACGACCCCGACCGCAACACCACGGCCCAGGCCTGCGCACTGATGATGCACGCCAACAACGCGCTGTCGCACACGCCGCCGACGACCTGGAAGTGTTACACCGCAGTCGGCGCCAACGGCGCCAAAACATCCAATATTTCTAGCGGTCCTTCGGTCTCGTCTGTGCAGAGTTACATGATCGACAGCGGCGCCAACAACGCCAAGACGCTGGGCCACCGCCGCTGGATCCTGTCGAGCAGCCTGGGCCCCATCGGCATTGGCGGCACCTCCGCGCAGGGCTCCAGTTGCCTGCTGGTCATCGGCGGCACGGGCAAGTTCAAGCGACCCTACACCGCCTGGCCGGCGCCCGGCCCCTTCCCCATCCAAGCCCTGGCCGGCGGACAGGGCTCGATCGACCAGACCGGGTGGTCGATCCAAACCGACCAGGTCAACCTCGGCACCTCCAAGGTGACCGTATCCGCCAACGGCCAGAACCTGCCCGTCGTCACCACCGTGCTGGGCCAGGGCTATGGCGCGCAGTACGCGCTCAGCTTCAAGCCCCAGGGCTGGAAGAGCCAGGCTGGCGTCACCTACACCGTCAGCGTCGACAAGGTTGGCCCCCAACCCTGGACTTACGACGTGCAGATGGTCGATTGCGCAGCCACGCCCTAGCTTTCGCTGTTAGATCAACGACCTGAACAAAGGTAGGGTACTTGGACGCGGCCTACTGGCACGCCACGCCGATGATCTTGACGTCGTCGACGACCCAGCCGCGGAAGCCGTTGTAGTTCTGGTCCTTGCTGTGGAATTCCAGGCGGACCTTGACGGTCTGCCCGCCTTTGGCAAACGACGAGATATCGACGTCCTTGAGCACCCACTTGGGCGCCAGGTTGTTGCCGGCAGAGGTGTACGCTTCGTGCTTGGCGCCGTTGGCGTCGACGTCAGGATTGGTGTACGCGACCCACTGCCAATTGCCGCCATTGACGCTGATGTACACGTTCATGCGGTCGTACTGGTTGATGGCCGGGTCGACGCTCTCGATTTCGTACCAGTACCAAAAGTTCAAGCGCAGCCCACTGGCCTTGCTCGGCACTGCGATGTTGGCCGAGGTGTACGTGCCCGCGGTGGTGCTCGTGCTGGTGCCGCCGTTCTTGTTCGAACAGGTGCCACCGGTGCCCATGAAGTTGCCCTGGGCATTGACGCCGAACCACGCCGACCAGCTGCCGCCATGTGCGCGTGACAGTGCCCCGGCTTTGGGCACGCACCCGGTCTGGCTGGCGTCTGCGCACACGTTGCAACTGTCGAGCGGGTTCAAGGCGTCGGGCACGCACACTTCGTTGGCAGGTAGCGTCGTGCAGGCGGGCGCTGCGGTGTTGCTGTAGATGCCGTTTTGCAGCCGGTGCCAGACGTTGCCGAGCGACGCCGCGGTGGCGCTCCAGCCGGTGTCGCTCTCAAAGCCGTCTTGCCAGCACACCGTCAAGTTCGACTTGTTCAGTTGTAGGTTGACGATGGCGACTACGTTGGGCGTGAGCGTCATCGGACCCTTGCTGGCGGTGGTGTAGCCTTCTTTGCTGGCGATTTCGTACCACTGACTGGCGCTCGAGGCCAGCACGCCGCCTGTGCAATACCAGCCATCCTGGCTCGACAAGTCGCTGGCTACCAGGTTGTTGGTGGAGTTGGCGCCCAGGCTCACGCTCGCGTCTGCCAGTGGCGTGGTCGGGTTGCTGTCGGTGGTCTTGCCGCAGACGCTGACGACCGCCGGGTCGCCGACCTTTTGCATCGCGAACATCAACAGCACGCTCTCGCCGCCGAGCGTCTGCATGTCCTGGGTCATCATCTTGTTGTAGCCGGGCGCGGTCACCTCGACGCACCAGCCGCCGGCGTTCTGCACCACTGCAAAGTTGCCGCCGCCAGTCGTCACCGTGGTGTCGGTCGGCGGCTGGACGTTGCTGGTCAGCGAGCACTTGCCGGCCGGTAGCAGTTCCACGGTCGCCGTGGTGATCGGCAGTTTGGTCTTGGCGTCGAGCACCATGCCGTAGAACTTGGTCTTTTGCACGCACGCTGGCGCCTCGTCGGCCACGCCGTCGCAGTTGTCGTCCAGCAGGTTGCACAACTCTTTCTGGCTGGGGCCAATCTTGGCATTGAACGGCGCGCAGTCCACGGGGTCGAGGTCGCCGTCGCCGTCGTCGTCCGGGTCGCAGGCATCGCCCTTGCCGTCCTTGTCAAAGTCAGCCTGGTCCTTGTTCGCGACGACCGTGCAGTTGTCGTTGGCGTCGAGCACCGTGTCGTTGTCGTCGTCTGGGTCGCAGGCGTCGCCGAGCTTGTCGCCATCGGTGTCGGTCTGCGCGGTGTTGGCGACCAGGGCGCAATTGTCCGCTGCGTCCAAGACCGTGTCGTTGTCGTCATCCGGGTCACAGACGTCGCCTTGCGCGTCTTTGTCGTTGTTGGCCTGGTTGGCGTTGGCCACGACAACACAGTTGTCCGCGCCGTCGAGCACGCCGTCGTTGTCATCGTCCGGGTCGCAGGCGTCGCCGAGCTTGTCGCCGTCGGTGTCCTTTTGGTCCAGGTTGGCGACAAGCTGGCAGTTGTCCGCGCTGTCGGCCACAGTGTCGTTGTCGTCGTCGGCGTCGCAGGCGTCGCCCTGACCGTCCTTGTCGTTGTCAGTCTGCCCCGCGTTGGCCAATAGCGGGCAATTGTCCTTGGTGTCCACGATGGTGTCGCCGTCATCGTCATTGTCGCAGGCATCGCCCAGTCCGTCTTTGTCGGTGTCGAGTTGGCTCTGGTTGGGCACCAGCGCGCAGTTGTCTGCGCCGTCGAGCACGCCGTCGTTGTCGTCGTCTGGGTCGCAAGCGTCGCCTTGGCCGTCCTTGTCGCTATCGAGCTGGCTCTGGTTGGCGACCAGCGCGCAGTTGTCGCTGGCGTCGGCCACGGTGTCGTTGTCATCGTCGCCGTCGCAGAGGTCGCCCAGCTTGTCGCCGTCACTGTCCTTCTGGTCTACGTTCTTGACCTCGGGGCAGTTGTCCACTGGGTCCAATAGCCCATCGTTGTCGTCGTCCGCGTCGCAGACGTTGCCCAGCTTGTCGCTGTCGGTGTCCTTCTGGTCGGCATTGGCTGCAAACGCGCAGTTGTCGCCGCCGTCAAGCACGCCGTCGTTGTCGTCGTCGGTGTCGCAGACGTCGCCCTGCGCATCTTTGTCGTTGTTGGCCTGGTTGGCGTTGGCCTGCAGTGCACAGTTGTCCGCTGCATCGAGCACGGTGTCGTTGTCGTCGTCGGGGTCGCAAGCGTCGCCCAACTTGTCGCCGTCGGTGTCGATCTGCGCCTGGTTGGCGACGGTCGGGCAATTGTCGATCGCGTCGGGCACGCCGTCGCCGTCGTCGTCGCCGTCGCACAGATCGCCTACGCCGTCCTTGTCGCCGTCTGCCTGGTTGGGGTTGGCGACCAGCTTGCAGTTGTCCGCGCCGTCGACCACGCCATCATTGTCGTCATCGGCGTCGCAGGCATCGCCCTGCTTGTCGCTGTCGCTGTCTTTCTGGTCGGCGTTGGCGACCAGCGCGCAGTTGTCGGCGCCATCGACGAGGCCATCGTTGTCATCATCGGCGTCGCAGGCATCGCCAACACCATCTTTGTCGCTGTCGGCCTGGTTGGCATTGGCAACCAGCTTGCAGTTGTCGGCGCCATCTAGGACGCCGTCGTTGTCGTCGTCGGGGTCGCAGGCATCGCCAAGCTTGTCGCCGTCGTTGTCGGCCTGGTCCTTGTTGGCGACGACCGCACAGTTGTCAGCGCCGTCCGCCACAGAGTCGTTGTCGTCGTCAGGGTCGCAGACGTCGCCGATACCGTCCTTGTCCGCGTCGGCTTGGTTGGCGTTGCCCTGCAGCACACAGTTGTCGACGGCGTCGAGCACGCCGTCGCTGTCATCGTCCAGGTCGCAGGCGTCGCCCAGGCTGTCGCCATCGGTATCCAGCTGGCCCTGGTTGGCGACGAGCGCGCAGTTGTCTTTGCCGTCCGCGACCGCGTCGTTGTCGTCGTCCGCATCGCAGACGTCGCCCGCACCGTCCTTGTCGTTGTCTTTCTGGTCGGTGTTGGCCACTGCAACACAGTTGTCTTTGGCGTCGGCAATGGTGTCGCCGTCGAGGTCGCCGTCGCACGCATCGCCAAGCTTGTCGCCATCGGTGTCTTTCTGGTCGGCGTTGGCCACCAGCGCGCAGTTGTCGGCCGCGTCGAGCTTGCCGTCGTTGTCGTCGTCGGCGTCGCAGGCATCGCCCTGACCATCCTTGTCGGTATCGGCCTGGTCCTTGTTGGCCACCGTCTTGCAGTTGTCGGCCTGGTCGACGACGCCGTCGGCGTCCGTGTCATTGTCGCACAGGTCCCCCAGGCCGTCCTTGTCGCTGTCCTTCTGGTCCGGATTGGCGACAAGCGGGCAGTTATCGGTCGTGTCCAACTTGCTGTCGTTGTCGTCGTCCGGATCGCAGACATCGCCCAGGCCGTCTTTATCCGCATCCGCCTGATCTTTGTTGGCGGCGAGCTTGCAGTTGTCGCCCGCGTCCGCAACCAGGTCGTTGTCGTCGTCGGCGTCGCACAGGTCGCCCGCTCCGTCCTTGTCGCTGTCGATCTGGTCCTTGTTGGCGACCGCCGCGCAGTTGTCCTGCCCGTCCACCACGCTGTCGTTGTCATCGTCCGGGTCGCACGCATCGCCGAGCCCGTCGCCATCGGCGTCCGCCTGACCCGGGTTGGCCATCAGCTTGCAATTGTCTTTGTCGTCCGTGACGCCGTCGTTGTCGTCGTCGCCGTCGCAGGCGTCGCCCAGCTTATCGCCGTCGTTGTCCTTCTGGTCCTTGTTGGCGACCAGCGCGCAGTTGTCACCCGCGTCGGCCACGCTGTCGTCGTCGTCGTCCGTGTCACAGGCGTCGCCAAAGCCATCGCCGTCGCTGTCGGTCTGGGCTTTGTCGGCCACCTTCGGGCACAGGTCTGCGTCATCCGGGGCCCCGTCGTTGTCGTCGTCCGCATCGCACAGGTCGCCAGCGCCATCCTTGTCGTTGTCGGCCTGACTGGCGTTGGCTTGCTTGGCGCAGTTGTCGGTCGCGTCCGGCACTTTGTCGCCGTCGTCATCGGGATCGCAGGGGTCGCCCAGCCCATCGCCGTCGAGGTCCGCCTGGTCCTTGTTGGCCGCAGTGGCGCAATTGTCTGCGCCATCGGCGATGTCGTCGTTGTCGTCGTCTGTATCGGCACAGTCCGCCAGTTTGTCGCCGTCACTGTCCGCAAAACCCTCGTCGATCTGGCCATTGCAGTTGTCGTCTTTGCCGTCGCAGAGCGTCTCTTTGGTAGGGCAGGGCGGCGCAATGTCCGACTGGCCCCCGGCGTCGCCAGTCACTGGCACGTCCACGTTGCCGGCATCGCTGCCCGCTGGCCCATTGTCGCTGCTCGCGGTCGCGTCGGCGGTGCTGCCGTCCGCAGTGGCCAGCGCATCGGTCGCGACCGTGCCGCCGTCTTCGCTGGTCAATGCATCATCGGTCGCTCCGGAGCCATCCTGCGGGCCGGTCGCGTCTTCGCCGCCATCTGCGCCGGCGCCCTGATCATCCGCGCCGGCATCCTCCGTTGCCACCGCGTCGCCTGGCTCGCCGTCTGCCGCCGCGTCAGGATCGCCGGTGCTACCGCCGTCATCGGTAGCTCCATCGCCGTCGCCATCCTCGCTGGAGCCATCGCCAGGCTCGGCATCCGTTGCGGTTGCGTCCTCGAAAACGTCCTCCGCGTCCTCCGACGCCGCGTCGGTATCGTCCAAGCCAAAAACCAGGTCCGGATCGCCCGTCGCATCGCCGGTGCGCGCGGTCAGGTCGGCGCCCCCAGCGTCGGCGGTCGCAAAGCTCAGGTCGGGACTCGTGCTCGCGTCTGTGTGGCTTACGCCGTTGTCTGCAGTCGCGCCGGCATTGGTCGTCTTGGGTCCGATTTCTGCGATGTCGTCACCGCACGCCCCGAGAGCGACTACCGCAAACAGCGTTGCCAGACAGCGCGGGGCACGTCGCAGCTGCGAATGGCGCCACCAAGGGCTGTTTAAGCAACCAAACATGACTTGCGGCTCGGCGCGGACAACCATGTAGACCCGTGACGGCGCGATAGGCCGCAGAATGGACATTACGGGGCAGGCGCTCGCTGCTGCAATATCATCACCGCCGCATGTGGCATCGTGGGGCGCGCCGACCACTCGTGGCCACGCAACTTCGTGGCAACTGGGCAGTTCCGACACCGCCAATGGGCAGTTCCGACACCGCCAACTCGATGAAAATGTGTGTTGATTGCGTCACGACGGTTGGCCGGTCGCCAAGCCAGGTGCGGCCCCAGCTGTGCCCCTGGCGAAATGCGCAAGTTTTGCGCCGTGCGGACGCGGCTGTGCGTCGTGTATCGAAACCCAAGCATTTTCTGCGCATTGTGTCCGGGCGGGCTGCGGCGCACCGACCATGACATGCCGATCAGTGCCGATGCTGTGGCCGGGCGCGCACGCCCCAGCGCACCTTGCACCGGGCGGGTGATCCGTTAGGCTCTGTATTCCGGCCGCGGTTTGCGGCTGCGCCTGCGCGTGCCCATGTCGAATTTGCACCCTGTCAGCCGGCAACCGATGTTGTCCAATCCGTTGAGCGCCCACTACGAGCGTATGCCGAGCGACCATTTCGGTCGACCGGTCCACATGTGGACGTTTGGCCATGCAGGCTGGCCACTGGTCGCGTTTCCGACGGCCGGCGGCTATGCCCACGAGTGGCAGCACCACGGCGTGGTGGAGGCGCTGGGCGACCTGCTCGCCACCGGCAAGGTGCGCCTGTACTGCCCCGAGACGAACGTGTCAGAGACCTGGACCGCCGACCACTGGGATGTCGGTCAGCGCATGCGCCGCCACGACGCCTACGAGCGCTTTATTGTCCACGAGTTGGTGCCGCGCATTCGCCGCGAATCAGGCCGCCGCGATCTGGTGGCGATGGGCGCCAGCGTCGGCGCCATGTACGCGGTCAACTTTGCGCTCAAGTACCCCGAGCTGTTCAGCCAGGCTGTCGGCTTCTCAGGACGTTACAACGGTCGCTACTTCACCGACGGACACGCCGAAGACGGCGTCTACTACAGCGACCCGCTCGCCTACGCCTGGAACCTCAGCGGCGAGCCGCTCGACCGCATCCGCCGGCAGACCCACATTACCCTGGTGTGTGGCCGCGGCAACTTCGAGCAGACCTGCCTGACCGAGACCGAGAAACTGGCCAAAGCCTTGTCCGCCAAAGGAATCCCTTTGTGGCGCGATATCTGGGGCACCGACGTCTCGCACGAGTGGGTGTGGTGGCGTCGGCAGATTCGCATGCACGTCGCGCGGCGGTCGCGCTAACTCAATCGCCCCCGCTCGCCCGCGACCGACCCGTCGGCCGCGACCTCCGTCACCAGCGCTCCCAGACCCGGATGGTCGCAGGGGCCGATGTTGGCGCGCACAAGCTCTTTGCCGAGCACCGCCGGCCGCAAGCGTTCGGTGTGCGTCAGCCACGCCTGCTGCACCTCGTCTGCCACGCCGTGATCCGCTAACACTTGCCGCAGCAGGTGAGTCCGCCGGGCAAAGTGGCCGCCGGTAATCGGGTGACGTGCGTGCGCCGCTCCGATGGGCCGCCCTTCGTAGGCCACATCGGCGCCCAGCATCTGAGCTGCGAACTGCGTTTCAAGCGCAGTCAAGCGTGCGGGATCAATACCGGAAAAGTGGAACCCGATCATCGGATCCCGGCACAGACGCGCTACGAAATCCGCGACTATCGAACGCAGGCCGTCGATGCCGCCCACACGGTCAAGCATGGTTCTGCGTCGCGCCTACACCAGGCGGCGGCGCACCACGACGGCGAGGCCCACGGCGAGCAGAGCAATCAGCCAGCCATTGCCGGGTTGACGCGTGCTGCTGGAGCAAATACCGCCACCGCTCGACGTCGTCGTGTTATTGCCCGTCGTGCTGGGCTTGGCCGCATCGGCCTTCGCGTCGGTCAGCGTCCCGGCAGCGTCGCCGCCGGCCGTGGTCACGCCGTCTGCTGTGCCAGCGTCGCCGGTCGCCGCAGTATCGGCCGTTCCGCCGCTGGTCTTGCAGGCCTTCTTGCTGGTTGCCGAGTCCGTAAAGCAAATGCCGCCGCCGGGGCACGCGCCGGGGCAGGTGCCACCGCAGCTGTCGTCGTCGCCGCAGTTCTTGCCGGTGCACGCTGGCTTGCACGCGCCGCCGTCGGCCGCAGTAGAGGTGTCACCGCCGCCGCCCGTGCCCGGGCAATGCTGGGCGATATCGTCGCAGCAGTCGCCGCTCGCTGCGCACTCTGCGTCGCAGTAGCAAGCCCCATTTTGCGGCATTGCCGAACCGTCGGCGAAGGTACCGACCTTGCCGCAAGCACCCTTGCAGGTGCCCTTGCCGCAGACCGCGTCTTTGTCCGCGCAGCAGTCGTTGTACTGCTTGCAGGCGTCATCGCAGTTGCATTTGGCCTTGGCGCCCAGGTACTTACCACAGTTGCCTTTGCAGGTGCCGCCATTGGGGTCATTGCACGACTTCCAGCCGCAGTCCTGCATCGGGGTCAAGAGCTTGTTGACCGCGTCCTGGACCGCCTGGGATGTCACCACTTTTTTCAGGCAGTCCTGGTCGCCCTTGCAGGCGATGTAGGCGGCGCACACCTTGTCGGCCTTGCATGCCGCGGTCTCTTTTGGGCACTTCACATCCCAGCACGGGTTCTCGTTGAACGAGGTCGGGCCGGTGTCAGCGGTGCCGGTGTCCGCGATGCCCGCGTCGGTCTGCGATACCGAGTCGGGGCTGCTCACCGCGTCACTGCCGGTGGCGTCCACAGCGGCATCGACCGGGCCGCTGGTGTCCGTCAAAACAGTCGCGTCTTCCGGAGGCGTGCTGCCAGCGTCGAACGGCGGTGTCTCGGCCTGAGCAACCAATGGGGCTGCGCCCAGGCCCACCGCGAAGAACGCGGCCACAAGGCGTGCGGAAAGCTGGGACATGGCGGAAGGCTCCTGCGCCGGGACTGGCGCTGCGGTGGGGGAGGTAGACGAGGCGGATGGGGCGGCGCGGCGACTACCGCAGCCAAGGGCGCGCACCATAGCTGAAAAGGTGCGGGTGGTGCAATACGCCCGGGCCGCGCCTGACAGCAGATGCTCTATCGGAAACGCTGCACCCAAACGCCGTCGCTGGTGGTATCGCCGGCCCACACGACCACAAAGGTGTCGGCCTCGGGCACGTAGGCGATCGCGGCCTCCACGGGGTGTTTTGCCGCGCTGTTGGCCAGTTCGACGGGCAGCCCGAGCGTCGCGCCGGGATCGCCTGCGCTGGCGACGGCGACCTTGCGCACCCGCAGCTGCGGCTGGTCCGCACCTTGGCCGTACAAGCGCTCGACCAGTGCCAGTTGTCCTGGCTTGCCTGCGGCCGCCGCCATCCGCGCGATGCCCGTCGCCAACGGCACGTCCGCCGGCCCCAGCACCGAGGCGTTCAGACCGATGCGCCGCAGCTTGAGGTCTGCGGCAGGGGCAAAGAACACGGCCGCGAAGCTCGGCGGCGTAGCGACGGCCACGATTTGCGGTGCCGGCGGGTTGGAGGTGGCGAGGCCGAGGTCCTGCTCCGGGCCATTGGAGGCAAGCGTGTTGGAGTACAGCCGATAGCGCGTGCCTTTGCCGGTCTGGCGCCAGATAACGGCCACGTTGGCGTCCAGACTGGCGACCGCCGGGCTGGTGGCCGGCGCCGCCACCAGGGTCACCAGCTTTTCTGGTGCGCTCAGGTCGTTGCCATCCAGCAGCGCACCGCGCACCCCCCCGCCGGCCGGTATGCCCCACACCGCCATCCAGCGCGAATTCGGCAGGCCGACCAGTTGCGGCTTGCACTCGCCCCAGCATTCGTCATTCGCCACCGCCAGCACGGCGCCAGTGGGCTTGTACGCTTCGTCGAGCAGCTGGGCGCTCACCTGATACGGCGCGGCCGACCCCTTGGCCGCTTTGCCTTCCCAGACCACCAGCGTCTTGCCCTCGGAGGTGGCCACCGACGCCGCGCCAAAGAAGTCGCCCTTTGCCTTGGGCACTAGCGTGCCTTTACCGTCATCGACGAGCACGGCTGCAATCGCTTTGGACACCAGCGGGTCAAGTGGCGTGACTTGCCCACTGTGCGCTTCGACGGCGGCGCGCGCGAAGTCTGCAGTGGTCACATCGTGGATCGAGCGCCAGTGCACGATGGCCTGGCCTGCGGGCGCAGCCGATACCGACACCCGGCTGTGGTGGTCGCCGGTTGCGGTGAACTTGGGCGTGGTCGAGGTCGCGATCTGCAAGCCGTCGTCGAGCAGGTCGATGCCAAAGGCGCCATTGCGCTCAACCGCGAACGTGCCGACCACCGGGACCAGGCTCGCCGAGGTACCTAGAAACGTGCCCTTGAACCACCCCTTGTCGGTCTGGTCCACCCAGATGCGGCCTTGGGGAATCTTGAGTTGCGTACCGCCGAGGTCGGGTACCACCGCGAGCAACTGCAGCGCCCCAGACTGCGGGGTCTTTTCCAGGTCGAAGCTGTCGCCAGCCACGGCGGTCGCTGGGAAGCGCACAGTCAACGTAAGGCCGCCAGCCCCAAAGGCCTTGCCCTCCAGCCTGATGGTGTCGTCCGCGTCCTTCTGCCTATCGCCTTTGCACTTGCCGCTGGCAGTCGGAGCGGACAAGCGCAGCGCCGCGTCCTCTGGAAAGGCCATCGCCACCGCAAGCTCGTTGGACTCGACGCCGCCGATTGCCGCCTTGATCGTCGCGTTGCCGGGCCGGACGGCCACCAGCGCCAAAGCGCCGGTCTTGCTGTCCCTGAACACGCCGAGTTTGGGTTGCGCTGCCGGGTCAGCGGTCAGCTTGGCGCCGGGTAGGACCGCTGCGCCGTCGACCGACCAGGCAACCGTTTCAGCAGCAGTCGGGGCGCCGCTGCTGCCATCGCTGCGTGTCACTGTGACCTTGAGCGCAAAGCGACCGCCGACCGCCAGCGACTCTGTGGCGGCAATGGCGAGGCCCGTCACGCCAGATCCACTGGCCGTCTCTGTCGCTGCCGCATCCTGCACGTCGCCGCTATCGGTCTTGGGTGTGTCCGCGGTGGCGTCGGCACCCACCTTGGCATCGCCGCCACCCAGCTTGACGTCCAGGTTGAAGATGCTGCCGCCAGCGTCAGGCTCGCCGCTCGCAGGTGTCGGTTCGGCACTGCCGCACGCCGTCATCGCCAGCACAAGAGCCAGCAGGCTGGCGGTCAGGCCGCGGCGGCAAGGGGACAAGGTGCCTGGTTCGGTCATGGTCTCGGCTCTCGCGGACGCGCTGATCCGGCGACCAGCAGGGCAAGTGAGCAGGGCGCGGCCCGCGCGCGGGGCGAAAGCATAGGGGTTTCGTGGCGCCCTGGGAATCGTGGCGGTGTCAATGAGTCAACGCCATCTTGGACGTCGCCAAGATCGCCAGCCCTGGCCGTGCGTCGCAGCCCACCGGCGCCCGCAGCAGGAACCGCCCGCGCCGCCTTCCCCCACCAGACGCACGGCCAATCGGCCGATATGCAGGAGAGTTTTCATGCGCACGTTTTCCTTTGCCTTCTTGCTGGCCATCTCGACCGTCGTCGGCGCCAGCGCATGCACCAACCACGCGACCTACGTGGCCGCCGATCAGGCCGCGCTCGGCAAGGTCGTGGTCTACCGCAATGGCGTCGCCTACTACGAGCGCAAGGCCACCGTCGACGGTGACAAGCTGTCCATCGAGGTCCCCCAAGACAAAATCGACGACTTCTTGAAGTCGCTCACCGTCACCGACGCCAAGACCGGGCTCGCGCTGCCGATCTCGTTCCCCAGCCCTGGCCAGGCCAAGAACGGCAAAGTCGAGATGACCATCCAGCTGCCCGACAAGGCCCACCGCGACATCGTGCTCAGCTACGTGACAGAGTCGCCGGCCTGGAAGCCGACCTACCGCGTGGTCGTCAATGACGCCGGCAAGGTCGATCTGCAGGGCTGGGCCATCGTCGACAACACCAGCGGCGAGGACTGGAAGTCGGTGCAAGTCGGCGTGGGTTCGAGCTCGGCGCTGTCGTTTCGCTATGACTTGCACTCGATTCGGCTGGTGCACCGCGAGACCCTGCACAGCCAGGATAATTTCGCCAAGGCCCCGCCGATGGGTGGCACCGTGCACCGCGACGGCCGCACCGAAGAAATGGTGCTGGCGGCCATGGAGGACACCGACATCGCACGGCCGGCGGGTCACCCCGATGTGGCGGGCGACGTGGTCGCCAAGGCCTACGCCGAGTCGTCCTCGCCGGCCAAAAGTGGCAGCGGCTTGGGGGCTGCACGTGCGGCTCCATCGACGGCCATGAACAAGTACCGCGTGGCCAAAGCGCCGCCGCCGCCGGGAGTCCAGGCCAAAGACGAAGCCGCCGAAGACCAAAAGCTCGGCCGGCTTGCCGATCAGCTTAAGAAGGCCAAGCACGACGTGGTCATCGAGGGCTACGCGCAGGCTGGCGAGTCCGAGGCCGGCGACAAAGCCCTGGACCGCGCCAACATGCTGCGCAACCAGCTCATCGAGCGCGGCGTGGCGCCCGCCCAAGTCAAGGCTGTCGCGCGCGGCGTAGTCGCCGGTCAAAAGGCCGGTGTGCGCGTGGTGTCGGCGCCGACCAAGGGCTTGGAAGATGGCAAGAAGGCCTCGATCAACCCCGATGCACCGCCGGTCGGCGAGAGCCACTTCGACAGCAAGACGCCGATGAACGTCAACAAGGGCACCAGCGCAATGGTGGCCATCGTCCACGGTCAGGCCCAGGGCGAAGTCGTGTACTTGTACGACGCCGAAAGCACCAATGGCGACAGCCGCTTTGCCTTCAAGTCGGTGCGGTTCAAGAACCCGACCGGCAGCACGCTCGAGAGCGGGCCCATCACCGTCTACGGCAACGGTCGATTCATCGGCGAGGGCATGGCCGACCCGATCCCGCCCGGCGCTACCGCCGTGGTGCCGTTTGCGCTCGATCGTCAAGTGGTCGTCGACCGCGAAGGCTCGACGGGCGACCGTATGTCGCAGCTCATCAAGCTCACCCGCGGCGTGCTGACGGCCGAGGTGCAGCACGTGCGCACGACGAAGCTCAAAATCAGCAACCGCAGCCACAAGGCCACCACCGTACTGGTTCGCCACAACACGCCCAAAGGTTGGGCGATCAGCAAGGGTCCCAAGGCGCTGGAGCAGTATGCGGAATCGCGGCTCTACGCAGCGGAGGTGCCGGCCGGCGAGTCGCGCGTGCTCGAAATCGAAGAGTCGACGCCGCTTGTGCGCACCGTCGATCTGCGCACGCCGGTGGGAGTCGACCTGGTGCGCGTTTACCTCAAAAACGCCAAGGAAGACCCCAAGGTGGACGCCGCCATGCAGCGCCTGCTGGGCCTGTTCGACGACATGGCCAAGGCCGAGTCGCAAATCGCCCACCTGCGCGAGCGTGGCGACGAGTACCGGGTGCGGATGGATGAGTTGCACAACCAGATCTTCAGCCTCAAGGCCGTCAAGACCGGCGGCACGCTGATGGCGCACCTGCAGACCAAGTTCAAAGAGATGAGCGAGCGCGTGCAGCAGACCACCATCGACGTGGTCGGCGCCCAGGAGAAGCTGATGCTGGCGCGGGTCAAGTTCCAGGACGAACTGGCGGAGCTGTCGCTCGACAACCGCGACAGCAAGCCGGCGATGGCGGCCATGGCGAAGTAGGCGGCCCGGCGCGGCTGGCCACCCCCTCGCCAACCGTTGCTTGCGCGCGCTAGACTGCGGGCCCCTTTGTCGCTCGGGGCCATGTCCGAAAACCCTCCCATTCCCACCACCTCTGGCCGCGACCGCCTGCGCCAATTCGTGCCTTGGATTGGTGCCGCGCTGCTGGTTGGGCTGTTCGCCGCGACCACCAACTGGCCCAAGATGTGGGCGGCCATGCAGCAGGCGGCCATCGGTCCGTTCATCGCTGCGCTGGCGGCCATGTCTGTCGTCGTGTGGATTTACGACGGCCTGTGCTTGATGTGGCTGGTGCGGCGGACGCTCGGGCACGAAGGCCAGCCTGGCGGAGACGGCTTGCGACAGTTGCTGCCGCTCAAGGGCGCGTCGTACCTCATCAACATGCTCAACTATCACGCCGCTGCGCTCGGCATGGCTTGGCTGCTGGCGCGGCGCAAGCAGGTGCCGTTCTTGCAGGCGGCGGGGGCGCTGGCGCTGCTGAGCTACATGGACATCCTGACCGTGACCGCGATGTCGATGGTCGGCGTGTGGCTGGCGCCGCAGTTCTTTGGGCCGTACCCGGAATTGCAGACGTTTCTCAAGGTGGTGGCGGTTGCCGTGTTCAGCGGAGCGTTGGCGAGCGTGCTGTTGCTGCAGTCCAGCCTCGACGTCGCGATCCTGCGCAAGCTGCGCGGTTGGGCACCGCTCAAGCCCCTGGCCGCGCTTAAGCCGTTGCGCATGTTGGAGGGCATTGCGCTTCGCGCCGGCATCCTCGGCTTGTACACGCTGACCGTGTGGTGGCTGGTGCAGTTCTTCGGCATGGTCCCCGACCTTGGGCGGCTGTGCGTGGCGATGCCGATCGTCACGGTCGTTGGCACGTTGCCCATCAGCGTTTCTGGGGTTGGCAGCACACAGGTGCTGATGCGCAGCTTTTACGCGCCGTTCGTGCAAGACGGGCGCGATCCGGCGGCGGTGGTCGATGCGTTCAGCACGCTTTATATTTTCTGCGGGGCCTTGGTGCGGCTGGTGATTGCGGCGCCGTTCTTTCGGGCGATTGCGGCGGAGTTGCGGCAGCGGCCGCAGGATTAGGCCCAACGACCGGCAAGCTTGTGCAGGCGCTGTGGTTTGCACCCCCGCGCCGCCCGCAGTTAGCATAGCGCCGCGCCGCGGTGGCGCGATCGGTCGAAATTCATGCGGCAGCGCGCAGCGCGGGGATGGATCGCGACGCTCGTCTTGATGGCGGCGTGCTCGGACGACACCACTGGCCCCGACGCTGGTGCCAAAGGGTCAATCGTGGACAGCGAGACGGCAGCTGCGCTCGTCGACGTTGCCTCAGAGACCGCGGCGCAAGACAGCGACTCCGGCACGGAGGCAGACGTTGCGGTCGCCCCGGAGGACGTTGTCGTCGCCGACGCCAATGAAGTGCTCGACATCGTATCGGAACCCGAGATCGCACCGTCACTTGACGTTCTTGGGGACGCTGTCGCTAGCGGCGCCGAGGTGCAGCCAGCGGACATCGGGCCCGATGCGGCCACGGCGCCTGACGGCAAGCCCGACGCCACTTGCACGCCGCCCCCGCAGTATTCCTACACCTGCGACGCCAAAGTTCCGAGCACCTGTCCAGGCGGCGCGTGCCTGTTCGGCATGTGCATCGGCCCGCAGTTGGACCCCAAGCGCTGGGATGCCTGCGGCGACGGCAAGTGCGACCCGTGCGAGCCGACCTGTCCGGCGGATTGCGGGCCCAAGCCCGTGTTTTCGGGCAGTAAGCAGTTTTCTGGCGACAAGACCCTGACTGTGTGGGTCCACGGTTTCTCCAACCAGGGCAAAGACAAGCTGGCCAAGCTGACCTACGGCGACGTCAAAGGCTGCGGCGACGTTTTGCAGACTATGCAGGCCTTCGGGATAAACCGACCCTGTGGCAATACGGCTGCGACCGAAAAGGACCCGAATCAACTCATTGCCGTCGAGTATTACGGCACGGTGCCGCCGGGCTGGATGTCCAAACAAGACGTGGACGAAGTCGAGAAGTTCCCGTTCTCGGGCGGCCCCTTGGGCCTGCAGCGCTATGCCCGCATCGTCGCCAAGTTTGCCAAGTGGCGCATGCTGCTAAGTGGGGCAACCCACGTCCAATTCGCCTGTCACTCGATGGGCTGCCTCATCACGCGCCACCTCATCGAGAACGACGAAGAGAAGCTAGCGTCGAGCAACCAGATTGTGCGGTGGTCCACTTCGACGGGCGTAGTGGCGGGCGCCAAGCTGTCGCGCCTGTTCAACAACCCGACCGTGCAGCAGGCGAGCGCGCAAATCGGCCTGGAGCTCAGCGACTTCATCCTGATGAACCCCGACTACGTTTGGGATACGACGGTCGCTTGGGACCACAAGTTGCACGAGGCCAACAATCCGCTTTTCACCGGGATGCTGCTGCACCACGTGGGGGCGACCAAGCCGCAAATCGCCGAGGCGCTCAACATCGCGCTTTTGGACCTGCTCGGCGGCGGCAACGAGCCCAACGACGGCATCATGTACACCGAGGACATGCACTTTTGGAGCCAGGATCCCAAAGTGGCCGCCAAGTCACTTGCGGGCGACGCCGTGCCGCCGGGTCTGACGCTGGTCCATGTCGACCACATGACCTGCCCGGGCACCGAAGCGGCGGGGCTTTTGGCGACGGCCGCATTGTTTCACAAGCGCAAAGTCGAGGTGCGGCTGGTGTCTTTCCAGTTGATCGACGACCGCGAGAAAGACAACCTGCTCGACGCCAAGGAAAACGGCATGCCGCCGGCGGAGGTGGTCATCGAAACCCAGGCGCGCTACAACCCGTTCGTGCTCAACACCTTCAAGAAAGACGTGCTAGTTAGCGATGACCGCATGGCCACGCGAACGGCGCCGCTGTGGACTCAGGACCAGGGCACCACCAAGACCGTCAATCAGCTGGTCTACGCTGCGCCGGTGCTTGACGGCATGGACGCGCTGTGGTTGAGCCTGAACCTCATCGAATCCGACTGGTATCCGCGCTACAAGGTCAACGAGTGGGCGTTTGACGACAGCAACGAGCTTGTGGCCTTCGTCGGCAGCGTGCCGCTCAAAGACGGCCACACCTTCGAAGCGGCGAGTAAATTTGGCATCGCCAAGTTCTTGGTGCGCGTCCACACGATGTACTAACGGCCGGCTGGTCAAGGAGTTCGCTTGGAAGCCCAACTGCAAGAGTGGCTCAACATCTGCGTGCGGCTGGTGCACGTGGTCGCGGCGATCATGTGGATCGGCGACTCGTTCTTGTTCATGTTCTTGGACAAAAGCCTGGAGCCGCCCCGCGAACCGCTCAAGGGCGACGTGCTGGGCGAGATGCACATGACCCACGGTGGCGGCTTCTACCAACTGGTCAAGCGCAAGTCGCTGACCAAGGCCGAGCTGCCGCCGACGCTGCACTGGTTCATGTGGGAGTCATATACCACCTGGATGAGCGGCTTTACGCTGCTGGTGGTCGTCTACTACATGGGCAATGCGGCGCTGCTCATCGACCCCAACGTGCTGCAGGTGACGCCGTGGCAGGGGGTAGGCCTGTCGCTCGGTCTGCTGGTGGCGGGCTGGGTCGTCTACGACCGCCTGTGCGAGTGGCTGGGGCACGTGCCGGTGGTGCTGGCGGCGCTGTGCGCGGCGCTGGTAGTCGGCGCTGGCTTTGGGCTGTTGCAGGTGTTCAGTCCGCGCGGCGCTTTCATCCACGTCGGGGCGATGATGGCCACCTGTATGTCGGCCAACGTGTTCTTCCGCATCATCCCCGGGCAGAAGCGCATGCTGGCCGACACCCTGGCTGATCGGCCGGTGGACACCACTTTTGGCGCCAAGGCCAAGACCCGCTCGACGCATAACCACTACATCACGCTGCCGGTGCTGCTGACGATGATCAGCAACCATTTTCCGTCGTTGTACGGCAACGACCACGCCTGGGTCGTCCTGGCGTGCCTGCTGGTGTTTGGCGGTGGTATCAAGTACCTGATGAACTTCAAAGGCCAATCGCACCCTGCGCTCATTGCTGCGACGGTGGCGAGCTTTGGCGGCATCGTCGGCCTGACAGCGCCTGCAGCCGATGCCAGCGCCGAGAAGTACGCCCAGGCGCCCGAGGTGCCGTTTGGTCGCGCCTGGGAGATTGTGCAAGCCCGCTGCAGTTCGTGCCACGCCCAAAAGCCAGCCAACCCGGCCTATCCGATGCCGCCCAACGGCGTCGCGCTCGACACTGCTGAGGCGATGCGCCGTCACGCGCCCCGAATTTTTGCGCGCGCCGTGTCGACGCGCACCATGCCGCTCGGCAACCAGACTGGCATGACCGACCAGGAGCGCAGTGAGCTCGGTGCCTGGTTCGCCAAGGGCGCAAAGGCCGGCGACTACGACAAAAGCCTCGCGCCGCAGCCAGTCGCGGCGGGCGCCGCGCCGGTCTACGCAACACCGGCCGATGAGGCCAAGGCGCTTTATGCTCAGCGCTGCGCGTCGTGCCACGGCCCGGCCGGCAAAGGTGACGGTCCCGCCGCGCAAGGCCTGCCCGTCAAGCCGCGCGACTTCTCAAACAAAGCCTGGCAGGCTGCGACCGATGACGCCCTTGTGGCCAAGGCCGTCCTGCAAGGTGGCCCTGCCATTGGCAAAAATGCCGCCATGCCGCCCAATCCCGACCTGGACCAAAAGCCCGCCGTGGTGGCGGCGCTCGTCAAGCTGCTGCGCGGGATGGCGGCGCCTTAGCTCGCCGATGTTCATCAGCAGTTTCATGGATCTGAACAAAGGTAGGGTCCGTGTTTGACGCTGTGTCCAATACGTGTCCGACTAGTGTCCGGCCGGTGTCCGACAACTGCGAACTATGCTTCCGGGTAGCGCGAATTCCGGCAGCTTCATCATGCAGATCATGGATCTGAACAAAGGGGGGGTATGATCATCCGCTCAAAAAGGGTGGTGTCCGACGGTCGCGTCGCGCCAGCGGACATCGTGGTTGCCGGTGAGCGCTTTGCGGCGGTGCTGCCCTACGGCACGGCCGAGGGCGACGTGCTCGACGTGGGGCAACTCGCCGTCTCGCCAGGCGTGGTCGACAGCCACGTACACATCAATGAGCCGGGCAGAACCGAGTGGGAGGGCTTCGCCAGCGCAACTCAAGCCGCGGCGGCGGGCGGCATCACCACCGTGGTCGATATGCCGCTCAATTGCATCCCGGCGACGGTGTCGCGGCAGGCGGCCGAGGTCAAGCTGGCGGCGTTGCAGGGGCAGCTGCAGGTCGACGCTTCGTTCTGGGGCGGCGTGATCCCTGGAAATACTGGCGAACTGGCGGGGCTGCGCGCCTTCGGCTGCGGTGGCGCCAAGTGCTTCACCTGTCCGAGCGGCGTCGACGAATTCCCGCACGTGTCGCGGGCAGACCTGGACCTGGCCTTGCCGCTGATGCGGGACCTGGGCCTGGTGCTGCTGGTGCACGCCGAAGCCCCGGAGCCGCTTGAGGCCGCGGAACGCGACGTGGCCAACGCCGACGTGCGCGACTACGCGACCTATTTGCGGTCGCGTCCGGACCAGGCTGAGTTGGACGCCATTGCCATGGTCATCGACTTGTGCCGCCAGCACCAGGCCGCGGCGCACATCGTGCACCTGTCGAGCGCCCAGGCGCTGCCGATGCTGGCCAAAGCGCAAGCAGAAGGCGTGCGCATCTCAGCCGAGACCTGCCTGCACTACCTGACTTTTTGCGCCGAAGACGTGCCGCCCGGTGCGACCTGCTACAAGTGCGCGCCGCCCATCCGCGACCGGGCCAACCGCGAAGCGCTGTGGCAGGGCCTGCGCGACGGCGTGCTGACGCTGGTCGTCTCGGACCACTCGCCGTGCACGCCGCAGCTCAAGCGTACCGAAGTCGGCGACTTCATGGCTGCCTGGGGCGGCATCGCCGGCCTGCAGCTGGGCTTGTCGGCGCTGTGGACCCAAGCCAGCGCTCGCGGCTTTGGTCTGGCCGACCTGTGCCGGTGGAATGCCGAGAACACCGCTCGGCTCGCCGGCTTGGACGCTCGAAAGGGCCGAATTGCCGCGGGCTTCGACGCCGACTTCGTCATTTGGGACCCGGAGGCGGAGGCCACGATCGCCGGCGCCGACCTGCATCACAAGCACAAGCTGACGCCCTACGACGGCCTGGCACTGCGCGGTGTGGTTCACCAGACCTGGGTGCGCGGCGTTTGCGCGTGGCGGCGCGATGGCGGGTTTGGGTTGGCGCGCGGCGCATTCGTTCCTGCCCGCGGAAATTGACTTTCAATTCGATGGATTGTGATCGAAAGCTCCGGTCCAGCGTTATCAAATACCTGTTGACAGCATTCCTTGATGCGCGTACCGTGCTGCGCCCCAAAAAAGCCGCGTTGTTTTCGCGGTGGAGGCGGCCATGACCGACGCCCAAGCCCATCCTGCCAGCACCCGGCCGCAGCGCGGACCGAGCGGTCTGCACGACGGTCAAGTCGAGCGTCGCACCGCGCACCGTGCGGCTGTCGACCTGTTCGTGCAAGAGCGCGACGGCGAACGGCTTTTTGTCCACCCAGCCACCAACCTGTCGGCGACCGGCATCTTTGTCGAGAGCCACAGCTATTCCTTGCGCAACGCCTTGGAGCGCAAGTACATCGACCTCGAGTTCGCGTTGCCCGACGAAGAGGCGATGATCGCCGTGCGCGGCGAAGTCGTCGGCGCACGCCGCACCCGCGGCTTTGCCCATGGCCTTGCCATCCGCTTTTTGAATTTGCGCGACGGCGACCGCGGCCGCATCGACGCGTTCGTGGTGCGCAAGTTGGCAGAGGGCGCAGGTGAAGGGCCTCCGAACGAAGCCGCGCCGACTTGATTCGGCCCATCCCCACACCGCTCATCCGTCGCCGCGCACTTGACTGTGTCGCTGCGCCCGCCAGGTTTGCACCGTGACGCCAGCCAATCCCACCCCGAGCCAGTCTGGCCCGTCGCGCACCGTTCTCGGCGTTCTCGGCGGCAGTGGCCTGTATGACATGCCCGGCCTGAGCGGCGTCTGCGAGCACGTGTTGGACACTCCGTTCGGCGCGCCGAGCGATGCGCTCATTGAAGGCTGGATCGGCGACACTCAGCTGTACTTTCTACCCCGCCACGGCCGCGGCCATCGTTATACCCCGAGCGAGATCAACTACCGGGCCAATATTTGGGCGCTCAAGAAAGTGGGCGTGACCGACATCGTGTCGGTGTCTGCCGTGGGGTCGATGCGCGAAGACATCGCGCCCGGCGACCTGGTCATCGTCGACCAGTTCATCGATCGCACGCTGGCCCGGCCGCGCACCTTCTTTGATCGCGGCTGCGTCGCGCACGTCGGGTTCTCGGATCCGGTCAGCCGCCGCGTCTCGTCGGCGCTGGTCAGCGCTTGCCAGGACCTAGGCCTTCGCCACCATGTCGGCGGCGCCTACGTGTGCATCGAAGGGCCGCAGTTCTCGACACGCGCCGAGTCGCAGACCTTTCGCACCTGGGCCAACGTCGCCGTCATCGGCATGACCAACCTGCCAGAGGCACGGCTGGCGCGCGAAGCGGAGATCCCCTACGCCACGCTGGCGTTGGCGACCGACTATGATTGCTGGCACGCAGGGCACGATGCGGTCAGCGTCGATCAGGTCATCGCCGTGCTCAAGGCCAACGTCGCCAATGCCCAGCGCGTGGTGCGGGCCGTGGCCGAAAGGCCGCCGACTGGGCCCGACGCCGCGCTTGACGCGCTGCGCTTTGCGGTGATGACGCGACCGGATCTGATCCCGGCCGAGGCCCGCGAGCGCTTGGCGCTGTTTCTCGACAAATACCTGGCGTCGGCCTAGCCGGCCCGCGGAGTGCTACCCATGAACCTGCTCGTCGTCGGCTCGGTGGCGTACGATTCGGTGCAAACCGCGCACGGCAGCGTCGATCGCGCGCTCGGCGGATCTGCGACGTTCTTTGCCCTGGCCAGCTCACTGTGGGCGCGCACCCACATCGTCGCGGTGGTCGGTGACGACTTTCGGCAGAGCGACCTCGATCGTCTGCGCCAGCGCGGGGTCGATGTTTCGGGAATTTCACAGGTGCCGGGCCAGACCTTTCGCTGGGGCGGCGTCTACAGCCCGCACTTTGAGACGCGCACCACGCTGTTCACCGAGCTCAATGTGTTCGCCAGCTTCAACCCGCAGATCGGCTCGGTCGGTGCGGCGGCCGACTGCGTGTTCCTGGCCAACATCCACCCGGACTTGCAGCTGTCGGTCCTCGACCAGTGCCACCGGCCGCGCTTTGTAGCGCTGGACACCATGAACTTTTGGATCTCGGGCGAGCGGCCGAGCCTGGAGCGGGTGCTGCGCCGTGTCGACTGCGTGTTCGTCAACGACGAAGAGGCCTACGCGCTGTCGGGCGTCGCCAACCTGAGCCTCGCCGCGCGCCGGATTCACGCCATGGGGCCGCGTACCGTCATTATCAAGCGTGGCGAGCACGGCGCGGTGCTGTTCCACGATGGCAAGGCGCAGCAAATGCCAGCTGTGATACTCGACGATGTGGTCGATCCGACTGGTGCGGGCGACAGCTTTGCCGGCGGCTTCATGGGCTACGTGGCGTCGCAGCCACGCGTGGATACGCGCGTCCTGCAGACAGCCGTAGTGGTGGGCACGCTCACGGCCAGCTATGCCGTGCAGGGCTTTAGCGTCGATCGCCTGGAGACACTGACCATTGAGGATCTGGCGGCGCGGCATGACCTGCTGACGGCGAATCTGCTGCCGTCCAGCGTCGACTGGCCGTCCATCCGCAGCCAAAATCGCCCGCTTGCGGTTGGCGTCGCCTAGCCTGTCGCACACAACGGCGCGCTGACGACTCGCGTCGGCCCACGTACCCTATCCGAGGAACCCGATGGCTATGACCCCGCCGCCGCCCAAGTGGTTGGATTTGTTGGCTCAGCCCCAAGTCTCGCAGGCGATGGGCAAGCTCGTCGCCGTGCGCGCCCCCAAGCCGGTGCTCAGAGCGGCGATTCGCACCTTTGCCAAGGCCTACAAGGTTGACCTCGACGAGGCTGCGGACCCGATCGACTCGTTTGACACGTTCCAGGCCTTCTTCACGCGCAAGCTCAGGGCCGGCGCACGGCCCATCGACGACATGCCAGAGGTGATGCCGTCGCCGGCGGACGGCGTACTGAGCGCTTTCGGGACGCTCGAGTCGAGCACGCTGATTCAGGCCAAAGGCGTCGAATACACGCTGGATGCCTTGTTGGGCGGCAGCGACGACGCCGACCCCTATCGCAATGGCTGCTACGCGGTCGTGTATCTGGCGCCCAACAACTACCACCGCGTCCACACGCCATGGAAGGGGACAGTGACGCGGTGGCGCTACCTGCCCGGCGCTCTATACCCCGTCAACCAGATGGGGCTGCGGCATGTCCACGGCCTGTTCGCGCGCAACGAGCGCATCGTTGGCCACTGCGAGACTGAATTCGGCCCCGCGGCACTGGTGATGGTCGGCGCGACGTGCGTCGGGCACATGCGTGTCGCGTTCACCGATCTGGCCTGCAACGAGGGTCAGCCGGGCTCGGGCTTGCGCGCCTGCAACCCGCTGCTGACCACCGACCGCGGCGACGAGTTTGGCGTGTTCGAGATGGGATCGACGGTGGTGCTGGTGACCCAGCGCCGCGACCTGCGGCCCGCCTTGCCGGTGCCGTCGCCGATTCGCATGGGCGAAGCGATGCTGCGCAAGGCCGAGTAGCCGATGGCAGAGGCCGCATCGCCGCCCGCATGGGCGCTGCAACCGCTCGCGGTCATCGACACCGAGACGACGGGTCTGTACCCGGCCGCGGGTGACCGCATCATTGAGGTTGCGGTCATCGCGTTTGACGGCGGTGTGATCACCGACCGCTGGAGCACGCTCATCGATCCTGGCAAACCGCTGGAGCCCGACGTCACCCAGCTGACCGGCATCAAGCCAGAAGATGTCGAGGGCCAGCCCAGCTTTGCCGAGATTGCCCCGCAGTTGCTCGACAAGCTCAGGGGACGCGTGCTGGTGGCCTATAACGCCAGCTTCGACCGCACGTTCTTGCTGCACGAATTCGGCCGCGCCAGCCGCAAGCTACCACAGGGCGCCCGCTGGCTCGACCCGCTGGTCTTCGCCAAAGAGCTGCAGAAGGGCCAGAGCAGTCACAAGCTCGGCACCGTCGCCAAACGCCTCGGCATTGCGCTCGAAGAAGCCCACCGCGCCGCAGCCGACGCCGAGTGCGCTGGCTGGGTCCTGCAAAAGCTGGCTTGCTCACTGCCAGAGGACTTTGCCGTCGTGCTCGACAACCACGAAAAATGGGAAGCGGCGCAGGAAGCGGAACGCCAAGTCTGGAAAGGCCGGCAACAGCGCGCTCAGAACCGCGGCGGTGCGGTCGCGCTCGGCCAGGCCGACGCCGATCGGCCAATTAATGCGCTAGGGCCCGCCTACCCGTTCGGCGACGAACTCGATCCGGTGCGGGCGCTGTACGGACGCAAAAGCTAGTCAATGCAAGCGGTCAATTGCAGCCTGCCACCGACTTGCTGGTGCCACCACCGCAGGTCAGGTTCGCGGCGCCGCTGACCGTGCAGCTGCCTTCGCAGGTGATGGTGCAAGTGCCGGCGGTGCACGCAATGTTCGAGCCAGCGCCGACCGTGTGAGTACAGGCCTTGCCGCCGCAGCTCACGTTGCAGCCGGGGCCGCAGGCGCCCGAGCAGGTGGCGCCGCTGCCGCACGTGAAGTTGCAGCCGCTGGTCGTCGCCGTGCACGCGTCAAAGCCGCAGGTCTGGTCGCTTGGACACGAGCAGTTGCCGCCGGCGCAGACGCTGGTGTCGCAAGCCACAAACACAAAAACAGCCGCAGCGGCGCTGGTCAGCACGTTGAGGAATCGGCGCATGGAAGGCTCCTGGCGGTGACCGCGAACGCTGCGGCCGCCGCCATCGTCGGCCCCGCCCTTGCCGGTGTCAAACGGTGAGTGGGCGCAACCGGGTGCCGCGCGTCACGCTTTTGTCTTTCGCCGGCCAACCCTTGTGCAGCAACACTGCCCAGCGTGCAAGACGACACCAGGGGCGAAGCAACTAGGCCGCGTGGCGCACCATCCGCCAGCTGCGGTGGACTGCCCGGTTGCGGTAGTCGACCGGCACCGTCTGCTCAGTGGTCTCGACGACATCGACCGGCAGGCCCGCCAATGCGGGCACAAAGCGTTGGTGGTTGGCGCTGAACCACAGCACGCCGCCTGGCCGCAGCACCCGCAAGCACGCCTCAACCAGGGCGCGATGGTCGCGCTGCACGTCGAACTGGCCATCCGGACGGTCGGAAAACGACGGCGGATCGCAGACCAGCAAGTCCAACGGTTGCCCGTGGCGCGCCCGCCAGTCCAGCCAGGTGCGCGCGTCAACTTGCGCCGTGGTTTGGGCCGGCCCATTCTGACCATTGAGCGCAAGGTTGTCGCCGAGCCAGCCGAGGTACGTCGCGCTGGTGTCGACGCTGACGGTCGTGGCGGCGCCGCCGCAAGCCATCGCCACGGTAAAGGCCCCCGTATAGGCAAACAAATTGGCGCAGTGCTTTCCGGAGACCTCGGCCGCTACCATCCTGCGTGTCTCGCGGTGATCGCCGAACAAACCGGTATCGAGGTAGTCGTCGAGGTTGACCAGGAACTGCAGCGGGCCTTCGCGTACGATCAGCCGCGGCGAGGCGTGGCCCAGTTTGCGATACCGCTCGCCGACCTCGGGCCGCGTGCGCCGGACCTTGGTGTGCACACAATCGGCCGCAATACCCAGCGCCTCTGCCGCCGCGCCAGCCAGCGCTGGCAGCCAGTCGTCGAGGTCCCGCGTCTGAGTGCGCGCGTACTCGCCGACCACCAGGTGTCCGGCGTACCAGTCGGCGACGGCGCGAATCTCTGGAATGTCTCGATCGTAAAGGCGAAAAACATCGATCTGGCGACGCGCGAACGCCGGCGCCAGCCGTGCCTGGTTGCGCCGCACGCGGTTGGCAAACATTGCCGCTTGCTGGCTGATGAAGTCTTGATGGTCAGCGGGCAAGGCGCTCCGGTCGGGCCGCAACCGGGCCCCGCGCCGTGGAGCTACAACGACTTGAGGTATTCAATCAAGTCGGCGCGCTCGGTGGCTTTGAGCATACTGGTCTTGCCCATGCCTGGCCTGGCGATCAGCGCTTCAAGTGTGGGCGCGCTGCCGTCATGCAGGTAGGGCGCGGTGTTCCACAAGTCGCGCAGGCTCGGCGTGTCAAAGCGATTGGCGACCACCGTCGTCTCGCTTTTCGACGACAGTCCCGCGAACGACGCCGCGATCTTGTCGCCGGTCGCACTGGTGCCGACATCGTGCGACTTGCCGTCGACGCCGACGCCGCCGAGGTGACAACTGCCGCAACCCACGTCTGCGCGGTGGAAGATGTCCTTGCCGCGGGCTTGGGCCGCCGTGAGCTCGCCGTTGGCCTGCCGGTTCGGATTGGGTGGCGCCTTGGGCAGGCCGACCAGCAAGAACTGCTCCAGCGACGCCAATTCCTGCTGCGACAAACCCTTGCCACCCATCCGGTGCACGGTTTTGACCATGTTGTTCTGCAGGTCGCCCTCCGACCCCTTCCAATTGAAGGGCGCGGTGCCTTCCAAGCGGCCTGTCAGCGACGGCGTCTGGCGCGGACCCTCAGCAACCATCCATACCAGCTTGTCCTCACCGCCATCGGCATGGCAGGTCGCACAGGCAAACAGGCCGTCTTTGGACAAGTTGGCGTTGCCTGCGAATGTGAACGTGCGCCGACCCAGCCGCGCCGCCTCCGGCAGCACGTCGACGCCATAGGCGACCTGGCCCGTGGCGGCAATTTCGGCGGGCGCCAGCTGCGTCGCTGCGCCAGGTTCGTGGGCCTTGAGCCACGGGCCGAGGTCAAAACGACTGACGCCGACCTGGTGGGTATCCAGCGAGAACGCAAAGCGGCCATCGTCGCTGAACGCCACCGCCGTGGGCGCGTGGCCCGTCTTGAGGATGGCGGCCTCAACTGCGCTACCGACCTGGACATTGGGCGACGTGTGGAGCATCAGCACGTTGTCGGTACCGGTCGCCGGCACCGCTGCGAGCAAGCGCGTCGGATGGATCGCCACGTCGGCCGGTTGGTCAAAGCGCGCAGCCAAAGCCACTTCGCTCGGCGAGCCGCGATACGGCGTGCCGGCAACCTCGCGCGTTGGCGCCACAGCACCTGCGCGTACGGCCAGAACGCTTGGTTCGATCGGCCGCCGCGGGCCGTCGTTGCATTTGGTCTTGGTGCTGCCACCGTAGCCACTGCCCTTGCCGTCGGTCGACTTGGTCGGCATGTTGGCCGTTGAGATATCCTCGAGCGTGCCCGGCGCGGCAACCACCCGCGCGGCAAGCACTTGATCACCAGCAGGTTCCCAGGCCGCGCCTTGGGCGCGACGCGCCTTGCGATTGCCATCGGCACACGCACTGACCATCGACGAGCCGCTGCCGAACGTCGAGTCCTTGACCTTGGCCGGCTCAAGCGCGTTGGGCGACAGCGAAAAGCGGCGGACAATTCCGGTGTCGAAGGTGACCACCAGCTGGCTGGTGCCAGTGGCGATGGCGAGCGGCGTAGCCTCAAGGGCCGTCCACTGCTTGTAACCCGTCGCGAGATCGACCGCGGCCAGCTGCCGCTTGCCGCCGAGCACGGCATACAGACGCTTGCCATCGACGCTCAGCGCGAACGCGCGCGGCTCCATGCCGACGGCAATCGTCTTGGGCGTCTCGAGCAGCGGCTTTTCTGGCACGCCACTCTGCGAAAAAGCCAGGATAGCGTCGCCCTGCCGCGGCGCGACGTACACCGTGCCGTCGGGGCCGACCGTAGTCTTCTCCGGTGCGCCGTCTACCGAAATCGTCTGGATGACCTGCAGCGGCGCCTGGCGCATGACCACCAGCGCGTTGCGCTCGCGATCGGCGATGTACAGGTAGCCGCCCTTACCCACCATGGCGTGGCTGCTGGTCCACTGCTTGGGCGCGTCGGCAATCTTGCGTTCCATCGGCGCAAGCACTGCGCCAGGTACCAGTGCCACCTGTGTGGCGACCACGTCGGCCGGCATCGGACCCTCAAACGTTCCCACGCCCGGACCGGTGTCGATGTCACAACCGACCGTCAGCGCCGTCGCGGCGCACAACACTGGAAGCCGACGATTTGACCTGAAAAATGCCCGCAACTGCATGTGCCCCCCTTGCAACGCCCAAGATACGGATTGTCGGCGCTGCCCGCAAGGACACCAACGCCGCAGTCCCTTGGCTACTTCACTGTGTCCGCAAATTCAATTCACTGTGTCCGCAAATTCAATTCACTGTGTCCGCAAGTTCAATTCCCTGTGTCCGCAATTTCAATGTGTCAAGGTGCGCCGACCGGAACCGTCGGGATGATGAAGATGGCCTGCTTGGTCTGCGGCTTGGCCTGGCTGTCCTGAACCTGGGCCGCAAAGAAGAAGCCCTTGAGCGTCAACTGCGAGAGCGGTACCTTGAATTCCAGCACTTGCGACGCGTCAGTCACCGCGCCCGACAAGGTGCCGTCTTTGGCGAGCGACAGGCCATTGGGCAGACCGGCGTTCGGCAGAAAGTTCTTGACCACGCCGGGCAGCGGCGTCTCGCTCCACACGTAGGGCTTCTTACCGCCCTTGGCTTGCAGCTTGGCGTTGTACGGCACCGGAATCTTGTCGACCACGATGATGAGCGGCAGCACGATGACCTTGGTCAGAATCAGGTTGAGCGACTGGTCGCCGACGATGTCAAGTGGCGCCAGCTTGACGGGCAACACCAGGGACTTGCTCGCGACCAACGGCGCGTCGCCATTGTCGAAAACTTTGACGTCAAACGGGTAGTCGCCATCGCCCTGCGGTGTGCCACTGATCGTGCCGTCCGAGCCGAGCGACAAGCCCGCGGGCAGCTTGCCGGTCGTGATGCCCCAAAAGTACGGCGGCTTGCCGCCCTGAGCCGCCAGCGCAAGGGTGTACGGTTCGCCATCGGTGGCGGCCTTGAGCGGCGATGTCGACGTCACCACCAGGCCGCCGGCCTTGATGTCCAGCGCAAGATTGGCCGTCGCCTTGCCGCCGTCTTTGTCCAGCACCTGGACGCCGAAGGCGAAGGCACCAGCCGCCTGTGGCGTGCCGTCGATAACCCCTGGCCCCTGCAGCGTCAGGCCAGCCGGCAGCGAGCCTTGCACAACCGACCAGGTGTACGGCTGCGTCCCGCCTTTGCCTTCGAGTTCCGCCTTGTAGGGCGTGCCGACAAGCCCAGACGGCAGCGCGGAACTGACGACCTGCAAGGGCGATGTCTGGCACTTGCCCTGCAAGCACGCGAGCCCACCGGCGCAAGGTGCGTCTGCTGTGCACTGCACACATTGCCCGTCGCTGCACAACAACTGTCCGGCGCACGGCGACTCGACAAAGCCGGTGCCCTGGTCGTTGCAGATCCAACGCACACCGCCTTTGCAGCCGGCCGACCCGGGCGGGCAGCCAGCCTTGACCGCGGCGTCGGTGGCCTGGCCGTCAAAGCTGGAGCCTGCATCGTTGTTCGCGTTGCCGACCGCTGATTCGTCGCACGAGACTATGCAACACACGAGGGCTGCAAACGCGGCTGCGCGACACGTCGTCATGGGCCGGACCTCAGGAACTGCACAAGAACAATTCGAACGTTTTGTCTTGCTGCGGAGCGGCGAGTCGGCTTGCCAGGACGCGAGCTTGCGACCCACGGAACAAGCAAATGGGCCCAGTGAAAAATCGACTAGATTTTTCTCTGGTCCTTACGGACACTTGGCGCCGGCGGCAACCCAGTCCAGGATCGCCTTCTTTTCTGCCGCTTCAAGCGCTGGCATGCCTTTTTGGGGCATTTTGCCGGTCTCGATCTGCGACTTGATCGACGAAGACTTACTGGCCGCACTTGCGCAGTCGCCAGCCTGAAAGAACAGCTTGGCATTGGCGTTGTGGCAGGTGGCGCACTTGGCCTTCATGGCCGGTTCCGCGTCTTTCCACGCACCGCCGGCCGCGACCGTGGTGTCGGCCGGAGCGACGTCGGCAGCAACCGCGGTGTCGTTGCCGCCGGTAGCCGTGTCGCTGCTCCCCGTGTCAGCCGCAGACGCGGTGTCCGCGCCGCTAGTTGCCGTGTCCGTGGTCGCTGCACCGGTATCGCTGCCCGCCGTCGCGGTGTCCGCTGCGGTCGCGCTGTCGCCGCTAACCGCCGCGTCGCTTCCGCCCGAGGTTCCGCCGGTGCCGCCGCTGCCAGAACTGCTGGTACACGCCGACACCGCGGCAAGAATGAACATCGTCGCCAAAGCTTTCTTCATACCCCGATTCTCCTCGATGTGTGCTGGATCCTTGGCACAATGGCCAATCAGCGAACGCACGGACGGAGCCGACCTGCCCGCCGCGGCCGCGAATCCTACCTGCCTTTTTAGAAAAACCAAGTGCTTGCAGCGGCAAAGACCACGCGCTTTTGGGCGAAGGCGGTTGTTGCAGTTACAGAATCAGAGGTTGGAGGGCGCGGGGCTGTCAGCGTGCCGTGGACACCGCGCACAGGCGACGCTACGAATCTAATTGCGCTGCCCGCATCTTCTCCGCAACCGGACCGACCTCGATCGCCGACAAGTCGGCGCGCAAACGGAAGCGCGGTCCGGCCTTCCACTCGCTCCAGTCGCGCTCGGGACTGCCCGCGTGGGTCAAATGGCAGATGCTGCCGAACCGAAAGGTGCCGCCGACGGCCATGTCGCGTGTGCCATCCATCGTGCAGCTGAGCGGGCCGCCGGGCAAACCAGCACCGGCTACGACGCCGGGTTCCAGCGTCATCGTCAGCTCGCAAGAGCGCATGTCGGCGTCGGCGAGATTCCAGTTCATGCCGGCAACGGTGAGTTGCCCGTTGGGTCGCTTGGCAAGCAGCGGCGCTTGCATCTGCATCGCCAACTGCTTGACCTTTGGCCACTCGGGAATGTCGCCGTGATCGCGCGTTTGCAGGCTGACGCAACCCGGCACTGCCACCCGGCTCATCAGGTTGGCCTGGCCGGCTTCGACCGTGCCTTGGCTCGGCGGTACGCCCCACAAGCGACTGCCCAGGCGCACCTTCCAATCCGGAGCCGACCACCATCGCGACACGTAGGTGTACGGTCCGGGATGGCCGCGGCGCATGTCGCCGATGTAGACGTTGAAGACCATCAGCGCGACGGCGCGCACCCGCACCTCAACCATCGGCAGCAACGTCCAGTTCGACGGATCCGTACGGACGTAGGCCACGCAGATGGGGCTCGTGCCTTCGGGCGCGGTCGGTGACGACTTGACCTGCAAGTTGGGAGGCAGCAGCGCCTGCACCACCGCCATTGGCGCGTTGTGCACAGCCACTGTGCAGTCGAGCGCACCAATGAAGTGCGAAAAACCAGGGTCGCGCTTGGCCATGTAGTCGATCGTTTGCGGGTCGGGCACCGCGGGCCAGGTAGGTTGCCGGGAGCGCCGGAATTGGCGCAGTCGCGCCGCGCGCCCGTGGCCTGCCGGGCCGCGATCTTGCCGTGCTAGGGCGGATACAGCAAGTAGCGTGCGCGGTTTTGGCCGAAAGCCTCGAGTTCCTTTTGCCACGCCGCCTCGATCTGCAGCCACGGCTTGTGCGCGCGCAAGTCGCGCAGCACCTGATCGTTGCCCCAAATCATGCCGAAACGGTGGTCGTTGGACACCTTGATCTGCCCCGGGAACTCGTCGTGCAGAACCGACAGGATCAGCAGCGCGAGACGCAATGGTTTGAAATCATGCAGGTCGAGCAGGTGGATTTGCACGCCATGGGTGGTCTTTCCGTCGTACTGGCCGTGCCACGGCAGCCAGGTCATCGGTCGAAAACGCACATTCTGCAGGCCGGCGGCGCCTTGGGCCCGCGTGGTCAGTGCCGCCGCGAACTTCTCACCGTCGAGCCAGGGCGCGCCAATGAGCTCAAAAGGCATGGCGTTGCCGCCGCCCTCGTTGCAGTTGGGGCCCGAGCCGCACACCATGCCGGTGGCGACGTACATGGTGGCGTTGAGTGGCTTGGGGATGCCGGGCGAGGTCGGCACCCACACCAGGCCAGTGTCGTCCCAGATCATCGAGCGCCGCCAGCCCTTCATGGTCACCACCTCCAGCGACGCCTTGATTTTGAGTTCTTCGTTGTAGAACTTGGCGATTTCGCCAAAGGTCATGCCGTGCGTGACCGGGAACGGGCCCCAGCCGAGCAGGCTTTTGTACTTGGCCTCGCGGACCGGACCTTCGAACAACAAACCGCCCAGGGGATTGGGGCGGTCGAGCACGATGACCTTGACCTTGTGCGCCGCGCACGCCTGCATCACCTTGCCGAGCGAACTGACATAGGTGTAGGTCCGCGAGCCAATGTCCTGCAGGTCGAACACCAGCACGTCGACGCGCGCCAGCGCATCCGCCGAAGGTGCGGTGCGGTCGCCGAACAGGCCCTCGATGGGCAGGCCCGTGCGCGCTTCCACGCCCTTGATGTTGCTGGTGCCGTTGGGCGTGGCCGCGGCGAGGCCATGCTCCGGCGCCCACAACTGCGTGAGCTTGACTCTCTTGTCGCCCCGCAGCCTGTCGAGCGTCGCGACGAGCTGGCGATCCACGGCGGCTGGGTTGGTCAGCAGGCCGACGCGCTTGCCCTGCACCAGGTCAATCCGATCACTCAACAGCACTTCAATGCCGGGGACGACGGGTTCAGCCGGCGCCGCGTAGACGCCCGTGGACCACATCCACGCCAGCATGGCTGGCAACAATAGCTTTGCGATCATGCCGATGCTCCTCAAAATGCGATGGCGATGACGCAGTACGTGCGCACCCCGGCCGGGGTCTGTACCCGCACATCGTCGTCGACGTGCTTGCCCAGCAGCGCGGCGCCAATCGGCGAACGATAGCTGATCCGACCTGCGTCGATGTCGATCTCGTCTGGACCGACCAATGTCCAGGTTCGGCGTTGCCCTGCCTCATCCTCGGCCGTGACGGTCGCACCAAACACGGCACGATCGCGAATCCGCTGCTGGGTCGCATCCACAACGCTCAGCGCTTCGAAGCGCTTCTCTAAGAAATGCAAGCGCTTGTCGATTTCGCGCAAGCGACGCTTGCCGTAGATGTACTCGGCGTTCTCGCTGCGGTCGCCCATTGCAGCTGCGTCCGCCACGTCGCGCACGATGCGCGGTCGCTCCACACGCAGCAGGTGGTGGTGCTCGTCGCGCAACCGCTGCATGCCAGCCGCGGAGATGTACGTCGGTCCGGCCGGCCCAGGCCTGGCCTCGTCCTCGTCCTCGTCGTCGCGGTCGGTCGGGTCGGTTTCGCTCACGGCGCACGTACACCCGTCTGGCGGGCCGCCAGTAGTGTGCCCAAGGGGACGCGCGTGTCGAGTTTTGCGGTCGCCAACGGCCTTTGCCAAATCAGCCACGCCGGCCTACGCTTGCCGCATGCTCGAAGGCCGCGCCGCCATTGCCGCCGCTGTTCACGCTGATCTCGTGGATAAGCTCGGACGCGTGCGGGTGCTGGTGGGCGACGACGCCCGCAAAGCCTGCGGAATGCTGCCCGGGCCGGCAGGCGGTCCCTTGGCCATCGCCCAGCCGGCCAACGCCGAGCAGGTCGAAGCGGTCGTGCGCATCGGCAAGTCGCGCCGGGCTCCGGTGGTGCCGCGCTCGCGGTTGCCAGCGCTGTATCACGAAGAACTGCGCGACGCGCTGGTCCTGGACTGCAGCGCTTTGCAAGCGCCGCCGGTCATCGACGTTGGGCGGCGTGCGGCCACGGTCGGCGTCGGCGTGCCGGCTGCGCTGGTGGACCGGATGGCGAGGCAGGCGCGCCTGTGCCTGCGGTCGCTGCCGGCGCTCGATGACGGGGCTCGCATCGGTGGACTGGTCGCGGTCGGTGATCCCGGCGACATTGGCGCGGGTTGGGGCAGTCTGTGCCACGACGTCGTGGGCGCGGAAGTCGTCACCGGTAGCGGCCGCCTGGTGCAACTTGGCGCTGCCGATCTGCTCGGCGCCGCTCCATGGCTGGGGCAGGGGCTGGGCAATGCGCTGGGTCAGGTGCTCGGCCATGAGGGTCGCTTTGGTGTCGTCTGCTCGGTGACGCTGCGCCTGCATCCCGCGCCCGATTGCGCTTGGGCGGGCAGCGAAGTTGCCGCGGACCGCGACGCCGTGCTGAGGCTTGGGTCGCTGGCGCGGCGGGCGTTGGCATGCCATCTGGTCGATACCGTGTTGGGCGTCGAGCGCGCTGGGCGGCTGCGCATCGACCTGCGTGCGGTTGCTTGGGACCCGGCCGACCTACCGAACGCCAGCACTCGGTTGGTCGCGCTGTGCCGCGAGCATGGCCTGACGCTGCCCAAACCGGTCGCCGAGGAACGCCGCGTGCGCCTGGGCATGCAAGCTGGGGCGTGGCCACAGACGGTCGAGCACCGCGCGAGCGTCGACCTGCTGGTCGCGTGGCCGGACCTCGCCAATGTGCTGGATGTCTCGCAGGCGCTGTACGCCGAGGCCGGTCAGGCGCCCGACCGAACCTGGACGTTTGGCGCCGATGGCGCGCGCGTGCGCTGTGGCATCCCTGTGGATGGGGACGGCGTGCTGCGCGCCGAAGCCCACCCGCTCATCTCGCGTGCCGGTTGGCTGTTTGACGCTGGCGCCATTCCAGTGGGGGCGGGTTCACTTTTGCGCGCCGCCGTGCGCGAACGGATGCCGACAGCGGCCAAGGTGCTCGGCGCAGCGCTGCAGCGTGCTTGGGACGCTGAGGGCGTGTTGGCGGGGCGGACTGGGGTTTGGTAGGCGCGGGTCGCCGCGGGTTTTTCGAAAAGTGCCCGCCCAGCGCGCCCGCGTCCCGAAGCAGAAGGGTTGCGTCCGCAAGCAGAAGGGTTGCGTCCGCAAGCAGAAGGGTTGCGTCCGCAAGCAGAAGGGTTGCGTCCGCAAGCAGAAGGGTTGCGTCCGCAAGCAGAAGGGTTGCATCCGGAAGCAGAAGGGTTGCGTCCCGAAGCAGAAGGGTTGCGTCCGGAAGCAGAAGGGTTGCTTTCGGCAGCCGCAGCGCTGTGGGTGCGCGCTCGGCTTCAGTTCACGCCGCCGTCGATTGCGCACCCAACTTCATCTGGCGCCACACGGTCGCCCTCGCCCTGGTCATCCCACGACGGCGGGTTCCAGCCCGATGCCGCTGCCATCGCCGTGCATCCCAGGCGAACTGCATGCAGGGCCGCATTGAGCCACCCGGGAACCGGCAGAATGTCGGCTCGAGCTGCCGGCAACGCGACCCAAGCGCTTAAGTGCTCAGACCAGAACGCCTCGGCGGCGTCGGCCACAACCGCTTCGGCCTGGGCATCGCCATCCCGACGCGCCCGCAGCCACAGCACATGCACCAAAGCCAGGAACTCCAGCTCGCGCGCCAGTTCGTCGGGCCGCGTCTCGCCGCCGACGGCCTGGGCGCCGAATGCGGCGTAGAAGCCCGCGATGTCGCCGAGGATTGTTCCTCGGTCGCGGCGGACATACGCGCACTCACACAGGTCCAGGCCGGTCGCGGCGGCCGACCATGTCAACAGTTCCGCTGCGCGGTCCCCATCGAGCTGCGCCAGCGCCGCGATAGCGGCATCCGCGACAGACCGCGCCAGCGTAGGCCCGTCCGCCAAGCTGGCGTCGGCCAAGCCGGCCGCAGCCACGAGTTCACCGGCATCCACAGCGACGTCTTCTAGCTTGTCACGCGATGCTGGCGATGGCGACGAGATCAAGTCGCGCAGCGCGAACAGCAGGTCGGCGCGCGCGAGCAGTGCCGTATCGTCTGGCCGCGGCAGCGGCGCCCGCTCAGCCTTGAGATTGCGTTGTTCGATGGTCAACATGGCCCTGCCTCCACAATGCGGTAATAACGGCGCGCGACCACTGCCCCGACGATCGCGCGCCTGAAGTGTTGTTGCTACGGCGCGAGTTCGACGTCGTTCCAGCCCGACCAGTGTTTGCGGCCGCCGACCTGGCCCTTGCCACCGTCCCACACCGCGAATGCCAACTTGGTCGGCTGGCCCGCGGCCAGCTGCGCGTCCTGGGCGTCGTCGGTCTTGAGCGGCCGAATGAACACCACCGACCACTTGCCAGCGTGCCAAAGTCCGCGACCCGTCGAAGCCGAGCTGTGCTGGTGCGTCAGCGTGCCCCAGCCAACCGCGGCGTATTCGGCAACCGGTGTCGAGCGCTGCAGCAGTGCCACGGGATTGCCCGCCGACAGCGCGACAAGCCATTGCAGCGACTCCTTCTTTTTGAACGCCTGCGGAATCTTATGCGGGTGGCCGCCTTCGGTGAACCAATACAGGTCGCTCCAGAAGTTGGGATGCAGGTCTTGCACATCTTGGAAACCGACGTCGATGTCTTTCTGCCAGATACCCTTCCATTGCACGATCTGGACCGGCGAATCCTTGCTGCCCATGGTCGCCGGAGAGTCACCCTTGAGCGGAAACTCGATGGCCACCGCGTCGGCAAAGCGGCTGGTGTCGACGTTGCCGTCCGGGGTCGCGTCTTCCCACGTCACGCGCACCGCCAACTTCTCGCCATCGTGCGCGACCTGGGCCCGCAGGTTGGTGATGGTCGCCTTTTCCAAGAACGGCATCGCCATCTGCTGTGGCATCATCGCCACGTCGATGTAGGGCGTGTCCTTCCACCAGGCGCCATTGGGGTCGTCGGATTCCAGCTTGGCGACCTTGGGCGCCTTGAGCTTTTCAACCTTGGTCGCGGCTTCGACAACCTGTGCCGGCGCCGGCTGCCAGGCGCTGCTCGGTACCGTTGGGCTCGCAGGTTCCGGATCCGGCACTGGCTGCGGAGCGGGGATCAGCGCCGGGCCGGCGGGGGCAGCTTGCTCACCTTTGGCCGCAGCCGCAGGCATCTCTTTTTTGCCGCACGCTACGCCGAGCAACAAGGCCACGGTCGCCACGCCGGTCAATTTGCGCATTGTATTCATGGGTTCCTCCAATCAGGGGCTGTGGCTCGGTTACGGCGTGTTCTGGCGGTAGGCCTGGCGCTGCTCGTCCAAGTGGTTGCGGATGTGCACACCCTCGGTGAAGGGCACGCGGCAAACTTCCACGCCCTTGGCGTCCCAGCCGATCGCAAAGTCCGCGCCATCCTTGGTCTCGACCGCGAACTTGTCGATGATCCGATCCGTCGCGCCGAACAGCAGCAACGCACCCAGCAGTTTCTTGTCGGTCTTGAGGTTGCGGTACATCGTCCGCGCTTCCTCGACGCCGGGGCCGAACATTTGGTCCAGGTACACATCCGGCACGTGGATCGGCGGGATGTAGAACACATTCGGACCCGTGCCGAACTGGGGGTACAACGGCAGCGCCAGCTTGCGGATCCGCACGATGTAGTCGATCGGGTGATCCTCGCGCGGCTCGCCTTCGCTGGTGCGCAGCCCATGCAACCGGATATTGCCGATGCAGCCTTCGGTGCAGGTCGACACCAGGCCCTGTTCGACGCGCGGGTAGCAGCCGATGCACTTGGAACTGGTCCGTGAGATCGCGTTGTAGAACGACTTCTTGTACGGGCAGGCCTTGACGCACTCCTGGTAGCCGCGGCAGCGCTCCTGGTCGATGAGCACGATGCCG
>SXGU01148026.1_pt1 | contig 50371 bp, 61 predicted proteins | sample 3174531 | NCBI WGS metagenome assembly SXGU01 (sample SAMN11356863, study PRJNA531348) | freshwater metagenome | isolation source: freshwater sample F1-140 | place: China: Fuxian Lake, Yuxi | collected 2017-12-25 | reverse complement strand
CCATTGGCTTCAAAACCGCAACAGGTTTCAGTTACACCCGAATCCATTGCCTCAATTACAAAAGGTGAACCAACTTTAGTTCTAACTACCTTTCTAAAACCACAATTCTCTAAACTTGAATTAGAGGTTACGGGTGTTACAACTTGATCAGCATTTAAAAATTTGCAGCATAAAATTCCCAAAATATCACCAGGAATCATTTCTGATTTTTCATTTATAACTATGGGTCTATCACCATCTCCATCGGCACTTATTGTAGCAAATGGTTTTTCATTTTTTATAATTTCAAGTAAAGCTGGGTTTGCATCAAATGCCTCTGTATCAACAGCAACAAATTCTTTGGACGGTAGTGCAATTATTACTTCAGCACCAAGTTGTCTTAAAACTTCCGGAATTGATAATTGTGCTAAAGTTGAGTGTTGATAAAAAACAACTTTAACTCCTCTTAAAATATTTTCCCCAAAAACTGATGAATATCGTTCATTAAATGGGGTTAAAATATTTAACGAATTGGGTTGAAAATGAGATGATTCAATATTTTTTTCTTCGATCGAATTTTCAAAAAGTTCATAATATTTAGAAATTTGCAGCTCATCAGATTTTAAAATTTCCCCCCAAGGAAAATAAAATTTAAATCCATTTCGATCTGCTGGAATATGACTACCTGTAATCATAATTCCCAAAGCATTTTGTTTTTGACAAGAATAGGCTAGTGCCGGGGTGGGAGCAAGTCCTCCATCATAAACTTGGAATCCCAAATTTGCGGCTAAATTCATAATTACAGCCTTAATCCTAGGTGAGCTTTCCCTAAAGTCTCCAGCAAAGATTATTTTCTTATTAGATTTTAATTTATCACTAAAATTTGACTCACAATGTTTAATAAACGCTCGCATAAAACTTACACAAACTTTATCGGTCAAATCACTTACTAGGCCTCGCACTCCGCTGGTTCCAAACTTAACTCTATTTAACATAACACCTCTTAAAAACTATAAACACATAATATTGATTGACCGACTGGTATCCTAAGATTTTGATGCAAAAAATTATCAAACTTTTTTATATGCGGACAAATTTTCTCAAATAAATCTACAGATGAATTTCCAAGATTCTCCTTTTTAAGGATCTTTCCCATTAGTACCCAACCAGCAAGCCCTATTAAATTAATATATTGAAATTTTATATCAGCAGTTGGAAAACAATTTTCACGTATTTGATAAAAATCTTTATATGAATATCTTCTAATATGTTTAAATTTTGAATCAAAAGTCCCATATGCCCATTGGTGAGCTGGTACAATAGTTATTATTTTCTTTGTTCCATCCACATTTGAAGCTTTTAAAATTTCATAAAAATTCGAAAATGAACTAAAGTGATCGACTATATGCTCCATTACGTTGAAACTAATAATTGTATCAAAATTTTTTAATTTTAACTCATCAACCCACTTGGAATTTTCTAAATCAACTTTATAAATTTCAATTTTTTCTTTATCTTTAAAATGATTTAAAATTTTATTTTTCAATACTGGGATTAAAGCTTCATCTGCTTCACTTAAAGTTAATAGGTCCCCTACATTAAGCCAAGTAGACATATTGCCAATTCCAGAACCCACTTCTAATATTCTTTTGCCTAAATATGGAGAGACTAATTCAAAAAACCATTTTTGATATTCAGTGGCATTTGAAAGTGATTCTAATTCGAAAGGTATTACATTGTTAGACAATTTTTACTCCTCTAAAACTCATTATTAGAATTTTGATAAAACCATTCTTCCACATTATCTTCAACAATTTTAGAATTAAATTGTACATTGACAGCGGATTGGTTATGAAAATAGTATATCCCTACAAAAATTTAAGGAGCATCATAAATGAAAAAGGCGTTGATTACTGGTATCACAGGTCAGGACGGTTCGTATTTAGCTGAGTTATTATTATCAAAAGGTTATAAAGTTTATGGCCTAACTCGCAGATCTAGCACCTCTGTTACTTCTAGAATTGAACATATTTTATCAAAAGTAGAATTAATTCCTGGTGATTTACTTGACCAACCTTCTCTTATCGAAGCAATGGAGATTTCTAATCCTGACGAAATTTACAATCTGGCAGCACAAAGTTTTGTACAAACATCATGGAACCAACCAGTTTTAACTGCTGAATTTACTGCAACTGGCGTAACCCGGGTATTAGAAGCTATGAGAAAAGCCGCACCAAAAGCTCGTTTTTACCAAGCTTCAAGCTCTGAAATGTTTGGAAAAGTTCAAGCCGTTCCACAAATTGAATCAACTCCTTTTTATCCAAGATCACCTTATGGTGTTGCAAAATTATATGGCCACTGGATTACAGTAAATTATCGTGAATCATTTAATATGCATGCTACAAGTGGTATTTTATTTAATCACGAATCACCTCGTCGCGGTATTGAGTTTGTTACCCGTAAAATTACATACCATGTTGGATTGATTAAACATGGTCTAACAAATGAATTGCGCCTTGGAAACCTTGATGCAAAAAGAGATTGGGGTTTTGCTGGTGATTATGTTGAAGCAATGTGGCTAATGCTGCAACAAGATAAAGCTGAAGATTATGTTATTGCAACCAATGAAACGCACACAGTTCAAGAATTTATTCAATTAGCTTTTGAACGAGCAGATCTTGACTGGAAAAAATATGTTAAAATAGATGAAAAGTTTATGAGACCTGCCGAAGTAGATCTTCTAATTGGTAATCCAGCTAAAGCTAAAAAAGATTTAGGTTGGGAACCTAAAACTAGTTTTAAATCACTTGTAAATATGATGGTTGATTCAGATCTTAAGCTTGTTAAAGCTCAAATGAATAACCAAATCCATGACTAAAATTAAAGTCTAAAGATTTTTCATGTTTTCATGGCTAAATAAAATAATTCACGAATACAAAGAAGTTTATAGATTCAGATATGTAATCTTTAGTTTTGTTTCTACAAATCTAAAACTTAGATATCGAAGATCTTTTTTAGGCTTTATTTGGACAATGCTTGCGCCTATGATGCATTATGCAGTCATAGGCTTTGTTTTTTCTCATATTGTAAAAACATCTGTCGAAAACTATTTTTTATTTTATTTTTCGGGTGCTTTATTATTTAGTGTAATTAATGGAATAATGAATCGCCTCAATGCAGCATGCCTATTTACTAATTTTTTTAATCACATGATAATCGATAAATTAGAGATTTAAATTGAAATAAAATAACACATTTCTAAACAATTGAAAGTACTTGTAGTTCCCAATCCTTTAAGCTTTATATCTAGGGGAAGTTATTTCTATTTAGATAGTCAACGGTAAGATAGTTAATAAATTGTGATTATTAATAGTTTGAGCTTATCTAGTTTTAAAAGTTGAATTTTAAAAAATTTGTGAAAAATTAGGAGACCTGAGATGGGTTTAAAGAGTTTAATAATAAAATTATATCATATTTCATTAAGACCTTTATGGTTTTTAAAACAATTTCTTAAATCACATCCTTGGTTTTTAATTAAACTTAAATATAGACAAAAATTAAAGTATGGATTCAATTTTTTTCAAGACCACTTTCATTGTTTAGGTTTATATTCTCGCAGACTTGGTTATTTTTCTCAAAATGGGCAAGATTATTTTCTTGATAAAAAAATATTTCATGGGATGCATAATGGTTTTTTTGTAGATATCGGAACTTTTTCTCCTGATTTTGACAATGCAACCTATTTTTTTGAAAGACATAAAAATTGGAAGGGACTAGCAATTGAACCACAAATAAAACATGTTGCGGCATGGAGAGCAGTTCGAAAAACTCCCATCATTCACGCAGCTGCAAGTAGTACAAGCGGAACCTCAAACTTTATAGTAGTGGATCATCCGTCTGTAATGAATTACAATGCTTGGTCTGGTTTAGAATCAAGTATTGCTAACGAAAAGATGACCTTACTCCCTCCAGAAACAAATAAAACTTCAATCACTATTCCAACAACCACTGTAACTGAGGCTTTAGAAAAGTTTGCTGAACCAAATAAAATTATAAATTATATGTCCATTGATGTTGAAGGACATGAAATGGAAGTTTTAAAGGGAATAGATTTTAATAAGTTTAATATTCAATGTATTGTAATTGAAAATGATATTTTGCCAGAGGGTGACCCAATTATTCATAATTACATGATCAGTAAGGGCTATAAGTATATTGCAAGACTTACTTCAGATGATATTTTTATAAAAATATAAGTCAGGTTAATTTAATGATCTCAGACAACACTAAAAATAAAATTAAAGATTTTCCAAATAAAGTTGGATTCTTTCCAAATTTAGAACAAGTTGAATCATTAGAGCTAGAGCAGGTTATAAATTTAAATTTAAAATCTATTATAGATTCTCATTCTACTCCTTCAAAAAAGTTTAATTTCAAACTAGTACCACCTCCCGAGGGTATTTTAATTGATGTTACTCATACTTTTAGTTACCCCTACCACTCTGGAATTCAAAGAGTAGTTCGTTCTTTTGTAGTTGCACTTAATGAAATAGGTCATAAAACTGTTTTATTTAGATTTGATCTTACCCATGGACAACCAGTCTTATTAAGTGAAGTTGAAAGTAAGCAATTTTACAATTGGCAAGAATTTGTAACATTGGGAGGCGGTGTTTTTGGTTCACCAAACCATTCACCAATTCCTAGATTGATTAATATTATAAAACCATTTAAAAAATTTATACCCACTTCTATTTGGGACTTTGCTCGAAATACTGCTTTAAAAATTAAAACATATAGATTTCAAAAAGTTTCTAGTAAAACTTTTGAAGTTGAAAATATTAATGTAAACGTACTTGATCTGCGCGATCAAAAAGTTGTATTGCCCGAAGTTACATCTGAATTACCTCGAATACAAATGATTCAAAATTTAAGTAAATGGTTTAATGTCAATTTTATTGCAATAGTTTATGATTTGATTCCTTTAACTCATCCAGAATATTGCACTATTGGATATGATTTTATTCATTATATTCAACTCTTCAGAAGCATTAATAAAGCTGTTTGCATTTCAAAACATACAGCATCCGAAGTTAGTTCATTACTTGCAATTACTCCTCGGACGGTTTCCTCCGATTTGCAAATAAGCTCCCTTTACCTTGGCGGAGATTTTACTGAAATTAAAAATGCAAAGTTAGATTTAAATATTGAATATTCAAAATTTAATTCAGACGAAAAGGTAATTTTAATGATTGCGAGATTTGAACCTCGAAAAAATATTCGGAGAGTAGCTCAGGCAATGGCTCAATTACAAATTAAAGGACAAAAATTTAAGTTTGTAATCGTAGGTAACCCAGGCTGGAAGCAAGAATTAATATTTAATGATATAGAACAGTACAAAAAAAGTGGATTAAATATCGAGTATCATCTTAAGTTACCAGACTCAGAACTTTTTAAATGGTATAATAAAGCTTACTTTACTATTTTCTGCAGCATAGTTGAAGGACTTGGACTACCTGTAATAGAGTCTGTTTTATTTAAAAAACCATGTATCACTGCTAACTCAGGCTCACAGGCTGAAATTGCAGATTTACTTGGTGGCTGCATAAAAGTAAATCCCTATTCTGTGGATTCAATTAAAAATGCTGCTGAAAATCTTTTAAACGATCCAATACTTTATAAATCACTTAAAGATCAAACCGAGAAAGCAACTTGGCCCACTTGGAACGACTACGCAAAAGAATTCGTTGAACTTCATTTAAACTAGTTTTTAAATAGAAACGTAATAAAATGAAAACATTGTTTGTCAGATACAATAAAAACTTATTTAACGATGAATTCAATAAAATTTCATTTATTAAATATCTTTATCAGTTCAATGAAATTTTTGATCGCATTATTTTTGCTCCTATCAATAACCAAAATCTTATTGAGACTGATTCATTTGAACAGTTAGAGTTACCCCAGTTACTAAATTTTAAATTTGAAATTTCACAATTTGATTTTAATAATTCAATGCAGATAAATCATAATGGGAGTTCATTTTTTATCTTGAACTTTTTATTTCCTAATCAATTTAGAAGATTTAGTAATGCTAAGAACATAGGACTATTTTTTTGGGGTGCTGATCGATTTAATCCTGGCTTAAACTATGAGTCCTTTATTTGCCTAATGGACATAATGATTGCACCAGAAAAAACTCTATTTGATCTCATTAAAAATAAAGTTAACTTTGATGGACAATTAATTTATTTACCATTACCAACAACAAATCTAGATTTTTACAATATCGCGAAAGTAGAAGATTTTAGCTATTCTTTTTTGGTAAATAAAGATTGGTCAAGTTTCGAAAAAATTATTTATAATTCCTATTCCATCATTAAAATCCTACCACTCATTAAAAGTAAACGATTTAAAATTTTCAAACCAATTTTTGATCGATTACAATTTAAGAGAAAACAAAGTAATTTTGACAATAATAAAAAGTTCACTAATTTTTATGCAGAAGTTAGACTCAATACCCATGATGGGGTTTTCATTTTAATATCCGAATGGCTAGATTTTATAAATAAGAATACTCATAACAATCAAAGTGATCAAGCTCGATTATTTCTAAAATTACTTTCACCACTAGAGGATACCAATTTACCTTCATCAATTTTATTTTTTGAATTTGAAAAATTAATTCAAGAACATTTATATAGTTTAGGTTTTGATAAAGTTCAAATCTATGTAACAAATTGCAATTTGTTACAACTAAAAAATATCGATTTTATTGATGCATTTATCAGTACAGCTCTTGTTCAACATAATACTGAGTTATTTAAATATTTAACTTATAACAAAATACCCATAATTGAATTAGGTCATGAAAAAACCTTAAGTCTCTTTGATCCCTATGGTGTTTACTCCTTGTCTACAAAGTGGAATTTAATTAATCCTGGTGAGCTCTCAACCAAGTTACATACTTTTAATAAAAGTATCATAAACGACATTGATTATAACTCACTTAATTCGACTTCGAAAAAATATTTTGATATTTTTAAGGATTCAATATGTCAATGAATCACAATTCACGATTACATATTGATTGCACTCCATTTTTAATAAACAAAACAGCAATGTTTAGAATTATTAATGATTTTGCGTTGGCATTTAAATCTAAAAATTATGTCTATGAAGTACTTGGAACTGAATTTAATACCTGGGATCAATTAAAACAAAATGCTAGAATGCCATGGTATTGGATCATCGCAATTAGATGGCCAAAATTATTTATAATTCTTTCTAAATTAATTTTTAAATTTACTTCTAACTCAACTAAAAAAGTTTTTTATTGGGACCCACTTTACGTATTATTTAAAAAAAACATAGATAACGATATTGTCTGTGTATTAGATCTAACCCCTTACACTGTTCCCTATTTTCATAGTTCGGGGATCTCTTTTTTATACAAACAGGCATTTTTAAAAATCCGAGCATCTAAGTGTCAAATTATTTCAATTAGTCAAAGCACCACTGATGATTTGAGAGTAAACTTAGGAATAGCAAACTCAAGAATACGTACTATCCGATTATATCCTAGTATTAATTCTAACGTTATAACTAATTTAATTCCTGATCCAACAATTCAAGAAATTAAATATTTTCTTTTTGTTGGTTCATTAGAAACTCGAAAAAATATAATTGGTGCGATTAAGGGATTTTTTCATTCTGGATTACATAAGCAAGGTTATTGGCTGTATATTGTTGGTGGACAAGGACATGGCGCTGATGCTATTCACGGTTTACTTTCGCAAACCCCAAATGTAAAAATACTTGGTTACTTGAGCGATGATGAATTACACACGATTTATAAAAATGCATTTGCGTTTATTTATCCATCTTTTTGGGAAGGTTTTGGGATTCCATTACTTGAAGCTTATTCTTATAATTTACCAACAGTTGCAACCACTACTGGAGCAACTGCAGAAGTTGCCGAAGGTTCTTCAATTATGGTTGACCCTTGTGATATAAAATCAATCGCAGAAGGATATCATAAATTGGTAAAATTAACTACTTCTGAAAAAATTGAACTTCAAAATGTTGCAAATAAAAAACTGATTAACTACTCTAAAAATAATTTTTTAACTGATATTGAAAACGCTCTAAATGAGTTTAAGGGATAAATTCAATGGTACGATTTTTAAAAAAATATATTATTTTATTCAACTCACCTGGTCGACTTCTTTTTAGTAAAGGAATTTATCCTTTTGAGGCAAAAGAGTTAGTATCAGATTCTAAATCAAATTTGTATTACTTACTCATACTTCAAAAAAGTCGTACCCAATTCTCAAATCTTCTTGAATTTTATAAAAATAAAAAATGGTATTCTAAATTATTTTCTTTTTTTAAAATTATACCCAAAATCTTTTTGTCATATATTCATTTAAAAATTACCAATCAAGTTATTTTAAATTATTTAATAGAACAAAAACTCATCGAAAGCGAATATGAACTTTGGAAAAATAGCAATAGTTAAACCAGATCATTTAGGTGATCTAATATTATCTGCACCTGCAATTAGAGTTCTACAAGAGCGATTAGCTTGTAATGAAATTGATCTCTTTGTCTCTCCTCATGCTTTAAAATTAGGTCAGTTTCTGTTTTCTGATTTAGCAGAACAGGGTTTAAATTTAAAAACTATAGTATATCCTCACCTTGAAAAACAAAATTCTGATAATTTAAAACTTCCTTTACTTGAAGACTATGACTCTATAATTTCGTTAAGAACAGATCACCTCATGACCCCAGACTATTTTAGAGCTATGGCAAAAAGAATGCATTTTCAAACTCAAAATGAAAATATCCATGAAACTGAAATCCAAAAAAAATGTATTTTACCAGTTATTGGTGATTATTCGATTGAAGAATATTTTTTTAAAAAAACTAAAAATTATCAAAAACCTAAAAATATAAGTTCAATTGGTCTTTGTATTTCAGCTGGTCATTCAATTAATTCTTGGTCTATTTACCAATGGTATGATTTGGCAATAAATTTAATCTCAAAATTTAATAAAAAAATTTGCTTAATTGGAGGTCCTGCAGAGCATAAAGAGCTACTTATTTTAAAAAAACTTTTAAGTTTGGAAGACACTCAAATTATTGTTGGTGGCTCAGACTTTAATAAATTTGGCCATGATCTTGAATCAGTTGATATTATAATTGCAACAGATTCAGGATCAGCCCATATCTGTTCACTTTGGAAGCCTATAGTTTCGATATTTGGCCCAAGTCCTCATTTTCGATTTGCCCCATTTGGTCAATTTAATAAGGTTATAAGTTTAAATCTATCATGCTCACCCTGTTTACAGTTTTCAAAAACACATCTTAATTTATGCGCCACAAAAGAGTGTCTAAATTCAGTAACTATAAACCAAGTAATTCAATTATTACTCCATTTTTAATTTAATTCGAAATTTAATAAATTTTCCAAAACTTTTAATTTTTTAATTTAAATTTTTGCATATTAATAAAAAATACTGAACTTTTGCTAAATAAATAATAGTAAATATAATAATACAAAAAATTAAATTGTTTTTATTAAAATCAAGTTGTAAAGTTTTTAATTTAATAATACTGATTCCCAGTAGGATTTTATGAATTTATTTTCAAGTATAATTAATGAAATAATTGAAACTTTTAAATTTAGGTTTGTGGTATTTAATTTTGTTCAAAGTACCCTTAAATTGAGATATCAAAAAACTTTACTTGGTTTTTTTTGGTCTATATTAGGACCAATGTTGCACTATTTAGTTGTTGGAATCGTTTTTTCTTATACGATGCGAAATGGTATTGCGAACTATGCCGCCTATATGTTTACTGGAGCACTTTATTTTAATGTTATATCTGGTGTAACTTCACGGTCTCCTATTATATTCATTTCAAATGAGCATTTTATTAAGAAAATTTATATTCCTAAAATGGTTTTTATTTTGGACACTGTTTTAGTTGAAATAGTTAATTTCCTTCTCGGTTTTTTAGCCCTTTTATGTTTGGGATTAGCTTTAAATAAAGTTAACTTAAGCATTCATTACTCAATTATCCCTTTAGCAATACTGCTTGTGATTATGTTAACTACTGGTATCGCTAGTATAATATCTGTAGCTGGTGTTTATTTTCGCGATTTAACCCATATAATCCCAGTTTTACTTCAAGCTACATTTTTTCTTACCCCAATATTATATCAAATTGAGGTTATGCCTCCGAAATTTCAGTTACTTATTAGACTAAATCCATTAACTTATTTTATTGAAATATTTAGACTTCCTATTGTTTTTAATCAATGGCCTCAATTTGACTACATATTAATTTGTTCTATTATTTCTTTGTTAGTTTTTACCTTTGGATTAATTGTTATGAAAAAATTTGAGAATAGGATTGTGTTTAGACTATGACAAATGAATGTTATTTAGAATTTAGTGATGTAGTTTTAAGATATGAGTTAAATTATGAAGGAGTGAACTCATTAAAAGAAAAAATCGTAAGATTATTATACGGAAAAAAAAATCCAGTTGAACGTCCACAAATTTTAAATGCATTAAATAAGATTAATATAAAAATAAATTATGGTGAAAGAGTTGGAATAATAGGTTTAAATGGGAGCGGCAAAAGTACTTTTCTAAAAGTGGCTTCTGGTATACTAAAACCACAAGAAGGATTTGTTAAAATCAAAGGTAATATACAGCCTTTAATTGAAATAGGAGCAGGATTTAATCCAGAGTTTAGCGGCAGAGAAAATATATATCTCAATGGTGCAATGCTTGGATTTACGCGGAAGCAAATTAACGATCATGAACAAGAAATAATAGATTTTTCAGAACTAAATGACTTTATTGATATCCCAGTAAAATATTATTCCTCTGGCATGGCTGTACGATTAGCTTTTACAATAGCTACGCTAATACAACCAGAAGTACTTTTGATGGACGAAATGTTAGCTGCAGGTGATTTATCCTTTATTGAAAAAGCAAAAGCTCGTATTGAGAAAATATTAAATCATGCAAAAATCTTAGTTTTGGTAAGTCATGATCTCGGATTAATTTCATCACTTACCACCAGATGTATTATGATGGAAAAAGGAGAAATAATTTTAGACGGACCAACTGAAACTGTATTAGATTTTTACAGGGAACGTACTGCCGAAAAAATTGAACAACAAAAAATATTAAGTGAAGAATTGCAAAATCTTGAATTAAAAGCAGACTTAAATCTACAAAAACAAATTGATGACAAATTTGAAAATGAAAGTATTGAGTTAATTACAAATTTAGAAGTACAAGTTAATAATAATGATTCAATCAACCCAGATGAATTAATAAAATCAAAAATAAGTTTTGGATTAAATAGTGATTGTGATGAATTATTTGTTAATTTACATATTTCTGATAGATTTGGTGCAAATATTATTCATATTCGTAATGATTATTCAAATTATTATTTCAAAAACTGTAAAATTGGCCTTTATGATTTTGTGATTAATATACCAAAAAATCCTTTGAAGTCTGGAAAATATTTAGTTAGAGCTCGAATTGTTACTATAATAGGTACAATTCAAAAAATTTATGATTCTGAAAATATAAATTTGAAGGTAAATGAAGGTAAATTAAATCATTCTGTAATTGAAAACAACTGGGTTATAAACTTGCCAAATACTTTACAATAGAGATTATAATTATTATTGATATAAGCGAAATAAAATTACAAAAAACCTGGAAAATGAGGATAAAATGGAATTAAATGTCATATTTGAAAAAGTTATTACCCCTGCTATTAAAGAATATAATTTAAGTGCTGACCCAAATAAACAATTGAAAATTGATTTTGAAACTAAATTAGTAGGTCATGGTTCAACAATTGACTCAATTGGATTAGTTACTTTAATTGTTACTATTGAAGAGAATCTTTATAGTTTCACAGGCAAACAATTCACACTTGCATCAGAAAAAGCTGTTGCGAGAACAACAAGTCCTTTTAAAACACTAGGTTCATTAAATGATTATATAATTGAACTAATTGAAGGCAAATAAAATGAAAAAAATATTAATTTCAGGTTGCTCTAAAGGTATCGGTAAGTTTTTAACTGAAAAATACTTAGAAGATGGTCATTTTGTAATAGGGATTAGCAGATCTTTAATTGAATTTTCACATCCTAACTTTTCACATTTCATTTGTGATATTTCGAAAGAAACAGATGTTCAAAAATTAATTTCAAATTTACGCTCCAGCAATATTAATTCAATTGATGTGTTAATTAACAATGCAGGAGTAGCTTCCATGAACCACTCTCTTTTAACACCTGGGACTACTCTTGAAAAAATCTTTGGCACAAATGTTTTTGGCACCTTCTTCTTATCAAGAGAAGTTAGTAAACTAATGAGAAAATCTAGTTCTGGTAGAATTATAAACTTTTCAACAGTCGCAGTACCATTAAGGCTTGAAGGTGAAGCTATTTATGCGGCTTCTAAATCAGCAGTCGAAATATTAACAAAAATTATGGCAAAAGAATTATCAAATTTGAGAATTACAGTTAATGCTATTGGCCCCACACCTATTGATACAGACCTTATTAAAAATGTGCCTAAAGAAAAGATTGACTCACTAATTCAAAATCAATCAATCAAACGACTTGGCACTTTTAAAGATATTAAAAATGTAATAGATTTTTACATAAAAGATGAGTCAAATTTTATAACTGGTCAAACATTATATCTCGGTGGTGTTGGATGATAAATTTTTTTATTGAAACTTTTGTCCTAAATAAAAATAAAGACTGCATAATTTTTGATGATAAACACTATAAATACTCTGAGATTCTTGAAGCTATAGAGTTTGCTGATTCCAAGTTAAACGAACTAAATACTAAAACAGGTGAGGTAATAAGTATTGAAGGAGATTTTAATCCAATTTCAATTGGATTCTTATTCGCAGCAATTAAGAGAAATCTTATTATAGTCCCACTAACAGAATCAGTTAAATCAAAAAAAAATGAATTTAAAACTATTGCTCAAGTAAATTACGAGATAATTATTTCAAATGATGGAAATTTAACTTCAATTTCAAAATTAAATACAACTGTTAGCAACGAACTTTTATTAACTACAGCAGCTGCAAAAAAACCAGGTTTAGTTTTATTTTCCTCTGGCTCTACAGGTAATAGCAAAGCTGCATTACATGATTTAATACCATTTCTAGAAAAATTTAAATTAAAAAGACATTCAAGACGTGCAATATCTTTTTTACTTTTTGATCATATTGGTGGCCTGAATACATTGTTATATACATTGTCAAATGGTGGAACATTAATAACTGTATCAGAAAGAACACCTTTTGCAGTCTTAAAGGCAATACAGAATAATAAAGTTGAAGTCCTCCCAACCTCGCCAACTTTTTTAAATTTATTAATTCTAAGTGAGTTACATAATAAATTTGATCTTTCATCCTTAAAACTAATAACATATGGTACAGAAATGATGCCAAGTGCAACATTAACAAAGTTGAGGGAGTTATTACCTGAAATTGAACTTCTTCAAACTTATGGACTATCGGAAGTTGGAATTTTACGTTCAAAGTCTGAATCATCTGATTCCTTGTGGGTAAAAATTGGTGGCGATGGTTTTGAAACCAGAGTAGTAAATAATATGCTTGAAATTAAGGCAAATTCTGCAATGTTAGGTTATTTAAATGCACCTTCCCCTTTTACACCAGATGGTTGGTTCATCACTAATGATTTAGTCGAAGTTAAAGGCGAATACTTCAAATTTCTAGGTCGAAAATCAGATATTATTAATATTGGTGGTGAAAAAGTTTACCCAGCTGAAGTTGAAAGTGAAATTCTTAAAAAAGAAGGTGTTATTGATGTAATTGTTACTGCTGAAAAAAATGCTTTAGTTGGGAATATAATCGTTGCTACTGTTAAAATATCTGAAAGTTTGAATGAAAACGAATTTCGTGTAGAATTAAAGAAATTTCTCTTATCAAATATGCAATCATATAAAGTTCCTCAAAAAATTATTTTTACAAAATCTGTTTTACATACTGATAGATTTAAACGGAGTAGAAACTTTTGAAAAAATTCATAATTGTTGGTGCAGGTGGTTTTGGTCGCGAAGTATACAATTGGCTTTTGGACTCATATTCGGATGATTTAATAAAAGGTTTCTTAAGTCCAAACAAAAATGATTTAAATAATACTGGTATTATTAAACCAATTTTGGGTGATGAACAAAACTATAATATTAATGAAAATGATAGATTTATTTTAGCTATAGGCGACCCAAATCTTAGATTTAAAATTTCAAATACCATATTAGAAAAAGGCGGTATTTTTGAGTCTTTTATTCATCCAACTGCTATAGTATCAAAATCTGCACAAATAAAAAATGGCACCATTATTTGTCCATTTTGTATTGTTGGACCACAATCAATTGTTGGCAGTTTTAGTTTGTTAAATTTTTATAGCTCTATTGCACATGACTCAATTTTGGGTTCTTATTCAATATTATCGCCCTATTCAACTATAAATGGGTGTTCTTCTGTGGGTGATTTTTCATTTTTATCTACGGGCGTTTCTATTGCTCCAAAAATAAAAATTGGTTCTAAAGTACGAATAAGTGCTGGCTGTGCAATAACAACAAATATCCCAGATAATACTTTAATCCCTCCGCTGCAATATAAAGTTTATAGAGGTATTGTATAGAAAACTTTAAATCATCTCGTCAAAAATATTAATATATTTGTTTGCAGCGGCTTCCCAGTTATATTTTTCTATTTTTTCAACCATTACATTTTGATTCAAAATGACTTTTTCTCTGTTTTCAATTGCAGATATAATTTTATCTGTAAAATCTTCTACTGAATTAACATCTGCAATCAACAAACCTGAGCTATTAAAACCAACTTCAGGATCAACAAACTTTAATCTTTCAAGTGTTTGCGGAATATTACCTAGAACTGCAGGTGTACCAACATTAAATGCTTCAAGAGCAGGCCATGGCAAACCACCCTCAAATCTACTTGGTGCGACTGTTACCAATGCTAGCTTATGTAACTGAAATAATTCTCCTTCTTCAACATCTCCAGTTAAAATAATTCTGTTAATTAATTTAGTTTTTTTACTATATTCTATTAATTCATGATTATTATTAAATGTTTTTGATGTTAAAACTAGTTGTAAATCGTATCCTTTTGAAATTAATTCTTCTAAAACCTTAATCAAAAAAAGTATATTTTTATATGGTCTTATTTGAGTTGGATAAAATAAAAATCCTTTAGTAATATTGAATTTTTTGAGAATCATTTTATCATTTACTAATTTATTTAACTTTGGAATATTAACTGGTAAATAAACAAAATGGCAGTTTTTTTTATTTACATTAGGGACTAATTTTAATACTTCATTTTGCATTACATATTCGCAATTACTTACAAAATGATCACCATTTTTTGCAAAATTTGATAAACCTTTTAATATCTCAACATTACTTTTTATTAAATCCCAAAAGTTATAATTAAATTTTATAAAATCATCAAAAAATGAGATTGTAACTAAATCATGGACAGCAATTAATTTTTTCTTCTTTAATAAATGTGAATTTAATAAACTAACATGTGGTACTAAGAACAAGTCAGCTTTTGATGTTTGATTTGCTCTTTCTACTAACAGATCTACTTTTATTTTATCCGATTTAATTTTTTTGATTATGTTGTAAATATTATTTTTAAAAATCCAAAAAATATACGTAATTGTAATCACTAAATAGGTTAAAAGTGGATTAAATAAGAAAATATCACATAATAAAAAAGTTCCGAATACACCCCAAATCAAAAATATTTTTTTCCTGTGTAATAAAACCATTTTAACTATATGCTTAAAATGGTTAAATTCTGGTTTAAAATTAATATATTTAATTATTAAAATAATAAGAAAAATATTTTTACTGGATTGTAGTTTTAAAACAATCTTCTCAATGAAAGTTAAATTCATTTTTTTCTTAACTTCATTTAATTTATCTCTTTTTAAATTTGGTTCAATTTCAGTTACAATTTGTACTCTATTTGAAGCTATTAAACTGGAAAACAACTCTTCACAGCATACTTTATTAAATTCATAACACCAAATTTCAAAATTAATTTGAGTACTGTTAAGTAACGATTCAACCAAGTACAAAGAATATCTTGAAATCCCTTCTCGTTTAGACGAAACAGGGAATGTAAAACCAAACCAAATTCCTACAGTTTGAACTTTTTTATTATTCAGATTATTCATTATTTCTTCTATATTTTATTGTTTATTTCTTATTTGTGATAAAAAATTTTTAGTTCATTTGAAATAAAAATTACATCGTCTTTTTTTAACCCTGGGTAGCTCGGTAAATTTATACCTGATCTTCCAATATTTTCAGCGACAGGATGCCATTCATATTTATGAGAATACATTGGCATCGTATGAACTGGATAAAAAGTTGGTCTCGTTTCTATCCCTTTTTTCATTAAAAACTCTCTGAGATTATCTCTTTCTGAAAAATTTTTCATTCTAACTGTTATCATCCAGAAAGAATTTAAACAATTATCAAATTCCCACAATAACTCTAACGGCAAACCATTGATATAAGTTTTATACCATTGAGCAATTTCTCTTTTCTTTTTAATAATTTCATTTGCCTGTTCAATTTGTGCCAAACCAATTGCTGCACAAATATTTGTCATTCTATAATTATAACCAATTATATCGTGCCAATATTGCCTATGTTTTGCGAGGCCTTGACCTTTTAAATGAACAGACCGAGAGTATAAGGTTTCATTGTTTGTACAAACCATACCCCCCTCACCAGTTGTAATGGTTTTATTCCCAAAAAAACTAAATGTTGATATATCTCCAAAGGTGCCGACATGTTTATCTTTATATAAAGTTCCAAATGCTTCAGCACAATCTTCGACTAAAAATAAATCATTGTCTTTACAAATTTTTTCTAACCTTTCCATGTCACAGGGATGACCGTATAGATGGACAGCCATAATTGCTTTAGTTTTTTTTGTTATTTTCTTTAAAATATCATCAGGGTCAATCTGCCAAGTTGACTCTAGTGAATCTACGAAAACAGGTTTTGCCCCAGTATAAACAATTGCGTTAACCGATGCTATATATGTAAAGGTTGGTACAATAACCTCATCCTCTGGTCCAATACCTAACGCTAATAATGCCAAATGGATTGCAACAGTACCATTAGATACAGATGTACTATAATGAGCACCGGTAAATTCAGAGAATTTTTGTTCAAACTTATTTATGTATTCTCCTTTAGAGGAAATCCATGTTGAATTTAAACAATCTATTACATATTCTTTTTCATTACCAGCCAAGGATGGTTGATAAACTGGATATTTATACATTTTAACTCCCTAAAAAATAAAATTCCGGATATTTTAAAACCTATATAATATAATAAAAAGTTTCAACAGTTACTTTTATTAAATCATATTGCAATACCGCTTCAAAAAATATAATCAAAAAGATAATTGAAATTGTAATCGGAGTAAAAATGGATAGAGATGATAATATTTCAGTATTAATAACCGGTGGCGCAGGCTTCTTAGGTTCAAATCTTTCAGACTATCTATTATCACAAGGCATTTCGGTGCTCTCAATTGATAATTTTTGTACCTGTACAAAAGCGAATATTAATTACTTAACTAAAAAATATGGCGATAGTGGCAAATTTCAATTTATTGAAGCCGATGTTATTCAAGATTGGTCTTGGCTAAACCCAAGTAATAATATTAAAAAAGAAGTTAAACCGTTTCTTGAAGCGCATAAGTTTTCTCATGTTTTCCACCTTGCGTCTCCAGCTTCTCCCCCTCGATATAAAAAACTATCTATTGAAACATTGCTTGTTAACTCAGTGGGACTACAAAAAGCGATTCAGTTTGCTGATGAAAATAACGCTCGATTAATTTTTTCATCTACAAGCGAAGTTTACGGTGATCCAAGCATTTCCCCACAACCGGAAACTTATTGGGGTAATGTTAACTCTTTCGGCGAAAGAGCTTGCTATGATGAGGCCAAAAGATATGGCGAAGCTCTTATTTACTCTCACAACAAAAGATATAATACCAAACATGGCCTTGTTCGAATATTTAATACCTATGGCCCTAGAATGGATATAGCTGATGGCAGAGTTGTAATTAATTTTCTTTATCAGGCACTTTTAAATCAACCCTTAGAAATCTATGGAACTGGATTGCAAACACGAAGTTTTTGCTATGTTGATGACTTAATACAAGGCATTATTAACTACTCGCAATCTGATTTAACAACCCCTGTTAATATCGGTAACGATAAAGAGTTTACTCTTATTGAACTTACAGAAGTAATACAGGAAATTTTTGACGATCGAAAAATTCAGCTAAAATTTAAAGAATGGGAAGCTGATGACCCTAAACAAAGGCGTCCAGACCTAACTTTAGCTAATAAATACCTTCAACCTTGGCAACCTAAAATATCCCTTAAAGAAGGTTTAATTAATACTTTAAAGTGGCTCAAAAATGAAGTAGAGAATAGTAATAAATAAAAAAAGGATATATTAAATGAAAATCGGTGTTTTTGGAACGGGGTATGTTGGACTAGTTACAGGAGTTTGTTTTGCTGAAGTTGGAAACAATGTTACCTGTGTTGATATTGATGAAAATAAAATTAAAATGCTTCAAGATTCAATTTCACCCATCTATGAACCTGGATTAAATGATTTATTAAAATCAAATATCATTGCAAATCGAATTCAGTTTACTACTAACTCTTTAAACACAATTAATTCTTCTGATATTTTAATTATTGCTGTTGGTACACCATCAAGTGAAGACGGCTCAGCAAATCTAAATTGGATATTTGACGTCGCAAAAACTATCGGACAAAATTTAACTGAAAATAATAAAACAATCATTTTAAAATCAACAGTTCCTGTCGGCACTAATTATGAGGTTAAAAAACTCATTCAAAATGAGCTGCAAAATAGAAACCTTCAATTAAAATTTAATATTATTTCTAATCCAGAGTTTTTAAGGGAAGGCAATGCAATCACAGATTGTCTTAAACCTGATCGAATAATTATTGGCTGTGAAAACGAAGATTCTACCGAACTAATCCATAGACTTTACCAACCATTTGTTGATGATAAAAATCAAATAATAATAATGGATTTATACTCAAGTGAACTTACTAAATACGCAGCAAATGCACTACTTGCTACTAAGATCTCTTTTATGAATGAACTTTCAGAACTATGCGAAAAAGTTGGTGCAAATATTTCAGAAGTAAAACGAGGTATCGCACTTGACCACCGAATTGGACCACATTTTATAAATGCTGGTATAGGCTATGGTGGATCTTGTTTTCCAAAAGATGTAAAGGCTTTGATCTATTCTGCAAACGCCAAACATGTTGAAACTCCAATTCTAAACGCTGTTGAAAAAATTAACTATCATCAACGATCACGTTTTATCGAAACAATACTAAAAAACCTAAAACCAAAATCTAAAGTAGGTCTATGGGGAATAGCTTTTAAACCGGGTACCGATGATATCAGAGAAGCACCTGCATTAGATATTATAGAGGCCTTAATAAAAAATGGCCATAAAGTCGCTGCTTTTGACCCAGTTGCTGCAGAAAATGCTAAAAATTATTTTAAGGATTTAGATTCAATCGATCAAAATTATTCTTCCCAAATTCAATTTGAAACTAAACAATATGATTGTATTAAAAATAGCGACGCATTAGTTATTACAACCGAATGGGAGTTTTTTAAAGAACCTGATTTTGCAACTTTAAAAAATCAAATGTCAAATAATACAATTTTTGACGGTCGTAATATTTACGATTTAAAACTTATGAAAAAAATGGGTTTTAATTATATTTCGATAGGTCGAAATTATATTTTAAATTAAACTGGAATTAAATTTATGAAACTTACCCTTGTTGTTCCTGTCTATAACGAAGAAAAAAATTTAAACTCTGTAATAAATTATTTAATGACTTGTCCTATGCCGCTAACAACCGAATGGATTTTTGTTGATGATTGCTCTACGGATAACTCTCGCACAATACTCAGAGAACTAAAAAATAAATTTAATTTCACCTTAATTGAACAGCCATCAAATGCTGGTAAAGGCGCTGCTGTTATTGCAGGAATCAAAGCTGCCTCAGGTGATATCATAATGATTCAAGACGCAGATTTTGAATACGATATTCATGATGTACCAAGTTTACTTGCGCCAGTTATCAATAATGAAGCTGACGTTGTTTATGGAAGTCGATTTAAAAAAAATGCACTTCAGGTTCACCGCACTTATCATTATTTTGTTAATAGATTTTTAACTTTAGTTAGTAATTTGTTTTCTGGCATTTATCTGACTGATATGGAAACTTGTTATAAAGTCTTTAAAGCAGATTTATTAAAAAGCATGAACCTCCAATCTAATCGGTTTGGTATTGAAGTAGAATTTACTGCATATATTGCAAAAACTGCTGCTCGAATCCATGAAATGCCAATTAACTATTATCCTCGCACCAGACTGCAAGGAAAAAAAATAAATTGGAAGGATGGAGTCGCAGCACTTTGGCATCTTATTCGATTTAATTTTTTAATTGATATAAAAGAAGCTTTTACAAACTTACCCGAAATTTATGATCCAGAAAAGGTCGCATTAAAACCCTATTCCAAAGTGCCTCCAAAAGCTTTGAATTTTAAATAAATACGATGATAAAAAATAACATATTTTTTTATATTTTATTATCTTTTGTTGTTCTATGTATTGGTCTATTTACTACATTTTTTCAGTTTTTTAGCTCTGGTTTTGATTTGTTAATTGGCGATGCTGGTGATGCTAGATTTATTACTTTTATACTTGAAAATAGTTTTTTGTGGCTTACTCAATCTGCAAACCAATATTCTTTTAGTGATTTAAATTTCTTTTACCCAGCATTAAACACCTTATTTTACTCTGACACTTTAATTGGTATTTTTCCGTTTTATTGGGTAATTAGATTTATAGGATTTGATCCATTTTATAGTTTACAAATATTGACCATTTTATTTTTTATAATTAATTTTTATAGTTTTTATTTTTTATCTCTAAAACTAAACATTGAAAATAAAATTGCCATTTGGGGAGCTTTCATATTTGCTTTTGCTTTACCTCGCCAAACACAATTATTTCATTTGCAATTGTTGCCCCAGTTTTTTTCGCTCTACTCATTATATTTTTTTTATAAGTTTTGTACACTTTCAAAAAATAAATATTTATTTTATTCGTTACTATTTTTAACTTGGCAATTTTATACGAGTTGGTACCTAGCTTGGTTTTTAGCATTTTTATATTTATTATTTTTGATTCTTTATGCCGTAAAAAGAAAAACTTATTTTGCTCATTTTGAACTTTTTAACCATCTCAAACAGTACAAAGTCAGTTATTTTATTTTATCACTTATTATTATTTTACTTATCAGTCCTTTAGCTATTAATTATTTGATGGTTTTTAAAGAAATGGGGGGCAGAACTTATTCTGAAATCAAAAGCCTCTCCCCTTCTTTAAGTTCTTGGTTTTCTATTTCGCCACTTCATTGGGAAGCTCAAATACCAGTATACTCACATTTTTTAAATTTTTTTGGTAGAAACTTTGAAAAAGAAATTTCTACAGGATTAATAACATCATTTTTATTTTTAATTGCATTGTATAATGTTTTTAAAAATTCAGATCGTTTAAAATTAAAACTGAATGTGAAACTTGTTGGTATACTTGTTGTCTTACTATTCGTACTTTCCAATCGTTTTGGTGACATTCACTTTTGGAGTGTTGTATTTTATAGTTTACCCTCAGCAAAATCAATAAGAGCACTTGCTCGTATTATTTTAATTATTCTTCCTCTCATTATTTATGTTTCTATGCTGGTTTATCATAATAAAAAACATATTATTTGGCCAAAATTTTTAAACCGTCTAAATAAAAATTCTATACAAATTATAAATATATTATTAATTATAAGTTTAGCTGAACAACTATACAACGCTGAACACTTATGGTCTCGCAAAAAAACCATTGAACAACATACTGAACTTCAAAATATGGTTGAAGCTTCAAATAAAGTTCACGATTGCAAAATAATCTATTTTGCAACAACAGGTGAAAATAACCCCACTATTTTAAATCTAGATGCCATGTGGGTCAGTTTAAATAAAAATATCAAAACCATTAATGGTTACTCTGGATTATTACCAAATAAATACAATGAAGATCTGTATAAAGGCATACTTGGAAAAAATTCAGAAAATAAAGACAAATTGATAGGTCAAATTACAGTTTGGTTTGAGCAAAATAACTTAATACTTAAAAACTCAAAACTTTGTATATTTAATTTAACTGACAAAACTTTAATTTATTAGTTTATTTGTATATTAGAAAAAATCTTCAAATTTAACTTGAGGTTCCCAACCTGTTGCTAGTTTTAATTTGTTAAAACTACCCAAAACAACTTTTGGATCACCTTCTCTCAATCTAGATTTATCAACGACAAATTGCACATCTTCTCGATTTAATTTTTTTGACGCCATTAAAGCTAAATCCTCTAATTTTATATTTTTACCACTACAAACATTATAAATTTCAAAATTAGAATTTTGTTTTAAATTTTCAACAATAGATACAAATGCGTTAACAAGATCTGGAACCGTACCTATATCTCTATAAATATTAAGATCGCCCACAAATATATTTTTTTCAGATTCATTTAAATTTTTAATTTGATGATAAATTGAAGGTAAAAAGAAGTCCGTACTTTGTGAAATATGTGAATGATTAAATAATCTCAAGACAGTAGACTTTAAATTATTACGTTTAGAAAAACTCTCTAAAATTAACTCGGACTCTAATTTTGTTTCACCGTAAACATTTCTAATTTTTATAGGTTGAGTTTCAGAAATAGCTGAACCATCATCCGGAATAGTATAAATTTGCGCCGTGCTAGCAAATATAAATTGAGTTTTATCAAAATTGTTTACTGATTTAGTAGATTGTTTAAATGCCTCTAATAATAATGAAGTACCAAGAACATTTGCATTATAAGCTAAGTAGGGATCACTCTCGCACTTTGCAGGCGAACTAATTCCCGCTAAATGAATAATAACATCCCATTGATTTTCGCAAAGCTGCGCCTTTAAGTTTACCCAATCTTCTAACTGACCTTTAAGAGCAACAACATGGTGATTTAACTTTTGCAATCTTGAAACTAAATGGTTCCCAACAAAACCATTACCACCAGTAATAAAAATTTTTTTAACCGCCATTATTCAACCTCTTAAAACCTAGATAAATCTCACATATTATAGATTTTAAACAACAATATTTAAAACACTTATCGGCATCGCGTTGAGATGTTAAAGCGAAATACAACGAAAATATTGTAACCAGTTTATCTGATTCAAGTAAAATTTACTAATTACATACTGAAGTTGGAATATTTTATTAAAATAAATTAATATCCACCAATTACAAATTTATAGGTGTCTTAATTTAAAATAAAAAGGATCAAAATAATGAAAGTTTCAAAAATTTCAGCTTTAATTTTACTGGCAAGTTCAATTACAAACGCAGAAGTAATTACTTCTAACTTACAACTAAACAAAGTCTGTATTTCTATAGAGCCTAAATTACAAGAATTAGAAAGTGACAATGTCGCTAAATTACTTTGTTTTGATTCGCAACTTTCAGAATCTCAAATAAACTCTGAAGTTGAAAAATACTTAAATTCCAAACAAATTCAAAAAAATGATGTCGTACTTGCAACTTGGACTGAAATTCAGTTGTGAAACTGTTACAACTTATCTTAATATTAATTATGACAATAAATTCAGAGGCAAAACAGAACTCGTTAACTCTAGACCTATTTCCATTACCTACTTCAATAGATATTAAATCTATAAAATCTGCATCTGAATATATTGTCATTAACCATTTAACAAGAGGCCTTGTAACTTTAAATAAAGAAGGTCAAATTCAAGGTGAGATAGCAAAGTCTTGGCTGATAAATAAAAACACTACTGAATTTATCTTTGAAATAAAAAACGATCAGTATTTTTCTGATGGAGAGTTAATTAGCTCCTCTGATATTGTGAACTCTATTAATTGGCAACTATCAAATAAAGATGCCATTCATGTTGATTTTCAGATTATTAACAAAGTTGAATCAATTAATAACTCTAGTTTAAAAATTACTTTAAAAAAACCTGAACCACGATTTCTGATTAAACTCACGCACGCCGAATTCGGTATTTTACACAAATCAGATTTAAAACTAACTCGTCCAGAATTTAAAATAACTTCAGGGTATTATTTTTTAAATAAACTTGAAAAAGATCAAATTTTATTTACTAGAAATCCACATCAAAAGAATACAAATAATCTATTTGTAAATGTTATTTTTAAATCTTCCCCCCCAGATCAACAATACCATGACTTAATCCATTCTAAAACTGACTTTGCTATTCCATACACTGGTGACGAAAATAATTTTTTGGAAGAACTAAATCAATTAAAAAGATTTATCAAACTTGAACCTCATATTGGTTTTACCTATTGGATTTCATTTAATTTAAAATCCAAAGTTTTTCAAAGTAAAGAATGCCGTTCAATTGTTTTTGATCAATTAAAAGAAAAGCCATTCGATATTCCAATTTCAAGTGGAAACTGGCAAAATGCAAATCAACTTTATTTACCATTAGGACCAGGTCGCTTAACCAAAGAAAAAGAACAGGAACTAACTCAATCAAAAATAAAGAAATCAAAATGTACTATTAATGATGAAATTAGAATATTAATTCCAAAAAACTATAAGTGGGAAAATCAAATTATTACTCGATTAAAGCAAATCATACCTAAACTAACAATTGCATATTACTCTAACCAACAAGAATTTGTTAAATTAAATAATAATTTAGTGGATTTGTATATTATGAATAATGATTTTTCGTCTCTTGATTTGAGTGAAAACTTATTTGTCACTTTTAATGAGACGAGGCAACTTATTCACTCAGATGCTCAAATAAAAGAATTACTAAATAAAATAAAAACTGAAGAACTAGATGATAATCTTTATAAGCTATACTCTGAAATTGGTGAAATAGTATTGCGTGAAAGATATATTGTTCCATTGTTTTATCAAAGAATTAATTTTTATCATTCAAAAAAAATAGATCTCTCAAATTGGTCAGTATTATTTCCTGAAATTTCAGCTTGGAAAATTAAAAGTGTGGATTAAAAAATGAAATTTGAAGATTTGATAATAACCGAAGGAAATAACCATTCTGAAACTGGATACTTCCATTTTGAGGTTAAAGATAATTTTCCAAAATCAAGAGGTCATGGTACAGACTCTAACAAAAATACAGCTTTAACAAAGTCGCTTCACGAATATATTGAGCGATTATACTTCAATGAATATTTTCACACAAAAGTAAGCCAATCTGAGCCACTTACCTCTAATGGCTTTGCCTGCCATCTTACAAACGAAATGGCTGTTAAGTCTGCAGAATGCGAGCTTTTTGAACGTGACATACTAATATCACATTGGATTGAAAAAATCCCTAGTTATTGGCTATTTAACTCTGATTTAAATAAATATACTTCCAAGGAAATAGTAAATACTCTTGAAAAGCTTTTAAAACTTGGATTCGATTTTCAAATTGGAATCATGGCTGAAGTAAATAAAAATATAGTCATGGTTGGAAAAATAAAATTAACGAATCCGCTTTGTGGATATGTTATTGTATCTGCCTGTGATGAATCTATACAAAAAACCATCCCAAAAATTGTAAATGACTTTATTAGGGTTGCTGATTTGTTACTTGGAAGATTAAAAAATAATTTAAATCTATTTAAAAAGTTAGATGAAAGCCAAGTAGTCCGACCAGAAGATCATTTAGAATTTTATTTAAATCCTACAAATTGGGAAAATAATAGCTGGTTTCTAGAGTCTGCAAACGAAATTAAAAGCTATCAATTTAATTCCTCAGAATTTAGAAGTCAAAAAAGCTCTAAAATATTAAGCTGGACTCATTATATAGTACAATCTCAAAACAACCAACTCCAACAACTCTTTTTTGGCAAGACAAATGAAAACAAAATAAACTTTAAAAGAATTCAAAAGATTTTAAATTGGGGCCTACACCCCCTAGCATGAATAAATATCTTTTTATTAAAAAATTCTTTCAAATAATAATCTCATCGGTTTTAATTTGTTCAGTTTTAGCTTTTATTGCAATTTTCCAATACAAATCTAAATTGTATGATGAATTTTTGAAAAATAAAAAAAGTGAGTTAGAAGTATTAGTTCAACTAACTTATAATGATATTCTTATCGGAAATTATAAAAATTTTAGACAACGAATTTCTTCTGCTATTGAAGCAAAAGTTTTTAATGCCTATTATTTATCTGACAAACAACAATTAAATGTTGAAAAATTTCCTGAAGATTACTTTCTTGACGATGCATCAAAAAAAGATACTTTTATTGAAATTCCAATTTATTTTTCTAATACGAACGAACAGTGGGGTAACATAAAGTTTTATTATGACAATTCGACATTGAAAACAGTAGTCAGTAACTTTAATTTATTTGCAATATTTATTATCTTTATATGCATCTTAACTATCATCTTTGGATTTATTTACTATTTTAAAATTGTAAAAAACTGGACTACTGAATACAGTGAAAGTTTTGAATCTATCTTAAAAAATACAATTACACCAAATATTGATTTAACTAACCCTTGGTATCCTGCAATTCTAAGTTATTACGAATTAAAAATGATCTCTCTAAAAAATGAAGATGAAATAAATAAACTAAAGCAAGAAACCGTACTTGCAGAACAAGCCAAACAGGTAGCTCATGATATAAGGTCCCCTTTGACTGCATTAAACCTTGTTATTGCAGTTCTAAAAGATATTCCTGAAGAACAACGACACATGATTCGCTCTGCAATAAATAGAATCACCGATATAGCAAATACTTTGCTCGAAAAAGGTAAGTTTACAAATATTAACCTTAATGAAAAAAATAAAATAAATAATTTAGCCCCATCTGAAACCAAGAAGGACAATGAACCTGAATATCTTGAACCAATCTTATCAAGTATTATTTCTGAAAAAAGAATCCAATTTCGCGATAAAAAAAATATTGTTATCCATTCCGATTTTAAAGATTGCTATGGAGCTTTTCTAAATATAGATGCAATTGAACTTTCAAGGGTTATTTCTAATTTAATAAATAACTCAATTGAAGCTTTTGAAAATGAAACTGGTCAAATTACTTTGTCTTTGAGAGTTTATGAAAAACAAATTCTTTTAGTAATTACCGATAATGGTAAAGGGATTCCGTCTCATATTTTAAATCAATTAGGAAACAAAGGATTTAGTTTTGGAAAAGAAAACTCAGAAAGTGGCTCAGGTTTAGGAATTTACCACGCGAAAAAAACTATCGAAGCGGCATCTGGTAAATTCACTATTCACTCAAAAGAAGGCGAAGGTACAATAATTAATTTGCAATTTCCAAAGGCAATAGCCCCACAATGGTTTTTACCGTATTTAAACCTAACAAATATAGAGACTGTGGTCACGGTAGATGATGATATATCTATTCATCAAATTTGGAGACAAAGAATTGATAATGAAATCAAAAACGAGAATATTAAATTAGTTGAATTTACATCTATTAACGAATTTAAAAAATGGTTTAAGACAAACAATTCATACATTGATTGTATCTTCTTAGTTGATTATGAATTACTACAGCAAGGTCAAAACGGAATTGAGATTATTGAAGAACTTAATATTTATTCAAATTCGATTTTAGTTACTTCTCGATTTGACGAAAAGAAAATCCAAGAAAAATGTATTGAATTAAAAATAAAGTTACTACCTAAAACTATGTCAAACTCTATCCCATTTAAAGTTTAAATTTAATGATATATACATAAGAATCAAAATCATTTCAACTCAAAATGTTAAATTTTATATCTTATGCCTTCTTTTATTTAAAGAATTTTCAGAATTAGAACTTGCAAAATTTGAGATCCTAAGTCAGTTTTAATTTCAAACTTTACGAAACAAATTCATAAGTTGTTATCAAAAAGCAACTCTTAAACAAAAGAAATTTATATGCAATCTTTATTAAAAATTTGCCGTCTTTCAACTTCAAAAAAAAAATATGGAGGCGTAATTTATGAACTCATGATTGATGAAGTTTTCGCAACCAATTATCAATTGGATGAATTCACGTTTAAACTAAAAGGATTTTTGAGGCTTTTTGAAGTGCCTCTATATTTTCTACATCAATATAAATTCACAAATAAAGATAATTCTATATTAATTCGTACATTTCAATCAGCTTTTTTTAGCTTTAAAAATCCACGCAGAGGAATTACAATCATTTACCATGTTGATGCATCTCACTCTCCAGTTTTGTCATACTTTTTTCAAAAATTAAACGAGTGGATTTTTTTTTCAAGAAAAAACTACAATGAAAATATCGTTGTAATAGCTGAGTATTGGAGAGATTTTTTTTTAAAAAAGGGTTATAAAAATATTCATCTTATTTACTGTGGATATGATCTTGAAAAATATTATGTTTCAGATGAACAAGTTAAAACATTTAAAAATAAATATAAAATTGAAAATAGAAAAATAATCTATATCGGCAATCGTCTTAGAAAAAAGGGAGCTGATTTAGTTTACAACCAGCTTAAAGATCAATTTAAAAATTATTTATTTGTTACGACTGGAGAAACTGATTTAGATATTCCAACAATGCATTTAAAACTTTCATTTGAAGAATATTTAATTTTACTTAAATCATCTGAATTGGTAATTACAATGAGTCAATTTTTAGAAGGATGGAATAGAGTAGCCCACGAAGCAATGTTACTTGGCACTCCCGTAGTAGGATCTGGGGCTGGTGGCATGAAAGAACTACTTTTAAATGGTCAGCAATTAGTTTGTGAAAATATAAGTGAATTAAATGATAAAGTATCATTTGCATTAATTAACAGGGATCTATTGAGTAAAAAAGGCTTTGCTTATGCATCAAAATTTTCAAAAGAAAAATTTAAAAATGACTGGACAAATTTAATTACTAAAATTTCAAAAAATTCATCTGAGGAAAATTAGATATGATCAATTTTGAAAACACGAATAATCATAAAAAATCAATTCACCGTAAGATCTATTTTGATTGTACTTTAACCTTTCATAGTGGTTTGAACACAGGTATTCAACGAGTTGTTAGAAACATTGTTAAAAATATTTGTATCAATTCAAACCATTCCGAATACGAAACAACTCCTGTTATTTTTTTTAAAAATAAATACTACGAAATCCCACCTCATGTAATTTTAAGAAAACCGCCAATAACTGCTAAAATGGGAAAAAAAATAAAAAGTATATTTGAAAGTATTAAAAAATATATTTTAATTTTTAAATTTAAGAATAAAGCTAATTCTAATTTTGAATCCGAATCTAAATCAATTAAAATAGATTCAAATTCAAATGATAATAATAGAACATTGGGTTCAGTCGAAAAGTTTTTAAAGTTTATTTTTTCATTTATTAAATCTACTCGAGTTTTATTTAATTTATATACCCTCAACTCAAAAGAGATAACTTTTGATCAAGATAAAACTTTAGTTTTGATCGACGCCTTTTGGTGTTTTAATCTTTATAACGACATTATAAATATAAAATCAAAAGGAACAAAAATTGTAACCGTTATATATGATTTAATTCCCATAAATTATCCCGAACTCTGCGATGAAGAAACTACATTATATTTTAACAAAGCATTACCATCTATTTTAGAAAACACAGATGTATTTATATGTATATCAAATACCGTTGCAACTGATTTAAGTAATTATATTAATCTTAAATACCCGCACTTGAAATCTAAATCTCAGATAGAATATTTTTATTTAGGAGCTGATTTTAGTCCTGATTCCAATTTTAACAATAAACAACATCTTCAAAATTATAAAAATCATATATACTTTAATGTATTAAATAATTGCTGGTTAACTATTGGTACCATTGAGCCACGAAAAAATCATACTTATATTTTGGATGGCTTTGAAGAATATTGGAAAAATGGTGGTTCAGATTGTTTACTTATAATCGGAAGTATTGGTTGGAAATGCGATAACATACTTCAAAGAATTCAAAATCACGATTTATTTAATAAAAAAATATTTTTTAGATATGATATGGATGACACTGAATTGGGTTTTTGTTATTCAAAATCAAAAGGTATAATATTTGCTTCTTATGTAGAAGGTTTTGGTCTCCCTCTTGTGGAAGCTATGAATAAATCTAAATTAATATTATGTAGCGATATACCCATATTTCGAGAAGTTGGTCAGGATTATCCAAAATATTTCAATCTTAACAATCCAATTCATTTAACAAGTTTGCTTTTAGAATCTAATTCTAATTTTGATAAAAGCAAATCTAGTGAAATTACTAATCGAAAACAAGAAAATGCAACGACTTGGCTTACATGGAAACAATCAGCAAATCATTTTCTAGAAATTATAATAAAATATCTTTAAAATAGATTTTCTTAAATTAGATTTTATCTAGTAAGTAAATTGTATTTTAATAATCTGTAAATATAATTTGTATAGTCACACTTAGGGTAACTTTCGATTAACTTTTCAAGTTGTGATTTAGAAATAAATCCTTTCATAAAAGCAATTTCTTCAATACATGCTATTTTTAAACCCTGTCTCTGTTCAATAGTTTGAACAAATTGCGAAGATGTTATTAAAGAGTCAGGCGTTCCAGTATCAAGCCACGCTATACCCCGTCCCATTGTTATAACTTTTAACTTGTTTGCATTTAAATATTCACGATTTAGATCTGTAATTTCCAATTCACCTCGAGCGGAAGGTTTCAACTTTTTTGCATATTCAACAACATTTCCATCATAAAAATAAAGTCCTGTTACAACCCAATTCGATTTTGGATTCTTTGGTTTTTCTTCAACATAAATCGCCTTTCCTGTAGCATCAAACTCAACCACTCCATATCGTTCTGGATCCATCACATGGTAAGCAAATACTGTTGCTCCACTAGATAGCTTAGCTGCTTCTTCGACTCTATTTGTAAAATCATGACCATAAAATAAATTATCCCCAAGAATTAAAGCACAAGGATCATTATTTATAAACTGTTCACCGATTAAAAAGGCCTGTGCTATACCTTCAGGTTTTGCTTGTTCTTTATAAGTTAAATTTAAACCAAACTGCTTTCCGTCACCCAATAAAGACTTAATCATTGGTAAATCACGTGGAGTACTTATAATTAATATTTCATTAATTCCTGCCAACATTAAAGTAGACAATGGATAATAAATTGTTGGTTTATCATAAACTGGTAATAATTGTTTACTGACCGAATTAGTCGAAGGATACAATCTTGAACCACTGCCTCCTGCAAGTATAATTCCTTTCATAATAAATACTCCTTTATAATTTCTTTCGTTTAATTTAATTTATTTCACTTAATTTATTTCACTTATTTTTTTTCTTGCACTCATTTAATTTAAATGAATTTTTTGTATGATTTTTCTTATATGAATTTTTTAAAACTTTTTCATTTCATTATTAATTTTAACGAGTCTAAAAATGTGGACTTTTAAGGTAATCTTCAAAAGTTGGCAGAGATAAATCTTTTGAATTTAGGGTAGGATTATTAATCGGCCATTTTATATTTAATAATGGATCATTATAAATAATACCCGACTCTCCTTTTGGGCTATATTGATTATCCACTTTATACAAAACATCAGCTGTTTTGTCCCCCAATACGCAAAAACCGTGTGCAAAACCAGCTGGCAGCCATAACCACTGTGGATTATCACCATTTAATTCTACCGCAATAGTTTTTCCTAAACTGTCCGTTTTTGTTCTCAAATCAACTGAAATATCTAATATTTTACCAGACAAAACCGTAATAAGTTTCCCTTGCGGAAAATCAAACTGATAATGAAGTCCTCGTAAAACTCCAGGATTTGATCTAGAAAAATTATCTTGAATAAATTTAACTGAAATATTTGAATCTATTGCATACTGATCTTTATAACGTTCTAAAAAAAAGCCACGAGAGTCCATATAAAGATTTGGCGTTATTAACAATGGGCCATCAATATTCTCAAACTTTGTGATCTTCATACAAGACTCCATACCTGTGATAGATTGTGTATATCAAACAAAGAGATTAACTAGTTAATTATAGAATTAGATTATTAGAGTATTAAATATTTTTACTCCAATTTCAAAATTCATTTCAAAAAAAATATATGAAGCTAATCGTATTGGATAACCAGCTTTTCATATTACTTTTTCAAATAAAATCTAAATCCTAACTATTATTTTTCTTTGCCAATACTGCTGTGACCCAACTTTGGTTATTTAGATACCATTGAACCGTTTGCTTCAGCCCAATTTCAAAATTAGTGTATCGACGATTAAAACCTAATTTATTAACTGCCAATGAGTCATCAATTGCATATCTCCAATCATGCCCAGCTCTATCTTCAACAAAACTAATAAGTTCAGAATATGATTTACTATTAGTTAGAGGATTTAACTCGTCCATTATTTTACAAATTGAATTTACAACTTCCAAATTTGTTCTTTCTGAGTTTCCACCAAAACAATAACTTTCACCAATTTCACCTTTAGTTAGGGCTAATAAAATACCTCTTGAATGATCTTCAACATGGATCCAGTCGCGAATATTTTTGCCTGTTCCATAAATTGGAAGAACTTTGCCTGCCAATGCATTTTTAATAATTAATGGAATTAGCTTTTCTGGAAACTGCCTAGGACCATAATTATTAGAACAATTTGTTATAATTGTTGGCAGATTATATGTATGATACCAAGCCCTAACTAAGTGATCTGAAGCCGCCTTAGTGGCAGAATAAGGAGAATTAGGTTTATAAGAAGTGGATTCATTAAACTTTCCAGAATCTCCTAATGAACCAAAAACCTCATCGGTTGAAACATGCAAAAATCTAAATTTTTTCTGAAAATCAATTGATTGAGAATTAAGATACTTTCGAGTTGCTTCTAATAATGAAAAAGTTCCATTAATGTTAGCTTCAATGAATTGTTTAGGTCCCTTTATTGAGTTATCAACATGAGTTTCTGCAGCAAAATTTACTATTGAATCTAAACAATTTTCAGAAAGTAAACTAAAGCATAACTCAAAATTATTTATACTCCCCTTAGTAAAGGAAAGATTTTTTTTAAAATAAGCTGAGTCTAGAGCTTCACTAATATTTTCATAATGTCCAGCGTATGACATGCTATCCAACATACAAATATAATGCCCCTCATTTAGAGCTTCGCGAATAAATGTACTGCCAATGAATCCTGCAGCACCTGTTACAAGCATTTTCATATTAAACTCCATCATAAAAGGTTCATAATGAATACTCTTGGATATAAGTAATTAAAATTAAACTAAAACTAATTAATATGTTTGATTAGAATTTAAAAATAAAATTAAACTTTTAAGCTCTAAGAATTGTATTATTAAAAAGTTACTCATATTTTAAAATTAATAATAATTAAAATTTTATTACCTAAAATGTAGCAGGTCAATTGAGATAAGTAGCAAGATATAAATAAGAACTAAAATTAAAAACAAATTCGGATTTTGTGAATTAGTTTTAGATAAAAAATAAAACTTCCTAAAATTATTTAAAAAAAATTTAAAAAAAAGAATTATTCAATAAAAAACTAATAAGGCCGCATTATTAATGCAGCCTTATTAGTTTTAACTATAAATTTTTTTATATATAGAAAAATACTAAAAATATATTCAAAACCAAATATTAAGCACGATTAAAAATACGTGAAGCAACTTGAATTTGTCTTTTGTGTTTTTTAGCAGCTTGAACTTCTTTAGTCGCAGCTCGTTTCTCTTTATTAGTTTGAGTTTTAACTTCAGCTGTAACTTTTGCTGCAGCAGCAGCAAAATCATAATCCACAAACTCAATAAAAGCCATTTCAGCTTTATCGCCAGGGCGAACACCTATTTTAACAATTCGAGTATATCCGCCATTACGATCCTTAAATCTTACAGCAATATCCTTACAAATTGTTTCCGGAGTTGATCCAAATGGATAACGAGCTTCAAGAATTCTTCTAGAATTTAAATTCTGCTTTTTGCCTAGAGTTATTGCTCTCTCAACATGTCTTCTTAATTCTTTTGCTTTTGGAAGAGTAGTTTTAATTCTTCCATGCTCAACTAATGAATCAACAAGCCCACGCAATAAAGCTTTTCTCGGACCTGATTCTCTATCAAAATGTTTAACTCGTCTTTTGTGTCTCATAAAAATTACCTCTTAAAACTCTATAATAAAGAACTATTAATAATAAAATTAGTTAGTTTGCTCTCTTTTTTGCGGAGGAGTATTTGGATCCCAACCAACTGGTGGCCATCCATCAACCTTCATCCCCAAACCTAATCCCATTTTTGTTAATATCTCTTTTATTTCATTTAATGATTTTCTACCAAAGTTTTTAGTTTTAAGCATTTCAGCTTCAGATCTAATCACTAATTCACCAATATATCTAATATTTGCATTTTTTAAACAATTTGCACTTCTTACTGATAACTCCAAATCATCAACAGAACGGAATAAATTATCATTAAGGGTTGGCATTGAGCTATCGCCAATTTCTTCAGAAGGTTCAAGAATTTCGTCAAAACTCATAAAAATTTGCAGTTGATCTTTTAAAATTCTAGATCCTAAGGCAACAGACTCTTCAGGTTTTAATGAACCATCGGTCCAAACTTCAAAAGTTAACGAATCATAATCTGTTCTTTGACCGACTCGAGCGTTTGAAACGCTATAGTTAACTTTGCGAATTGGGCTAAAAAAAGAATCAATCGGAATAAACCCAACAGGTAATGACAAATCACCCTTTTGATCAGCAGGAACATACCCCCTACCAAAAGTAACATAAATCTCTGCACTAAAATCAGCTGAATCTGATAATGTTGCAATAACATGATATGGATTTAATACCTCAATTTTATCATTACAAATAATATCACCAGCTAATAATTTTCCAGGTCCCTTTTTTGAAATTCTTAACATCAAAGGCTCAGAACTATATTGCTTAAATCTAACTTCCTTCAAGTTCAATATAATATCAGTTACATCCTCTAAAACATCAGGTATTGTAGTAAATTCATGAAGAACACCGTCAAACTTAACTGCTGAAATAGCAGAGCCCATCATAGAACTCAATAATACTCTTCGTAAAGAATTTCCTAATGTTACTCCAAAACCTCTTTCAAGAGGCTGAACAACAAATTTACCGTAATCAGCAGTAAGTGTGTCTTTATCAAACTCATACCCTTTAGGTTTAATTAAATCTCTCCAGAATTTATAATAATGCTCTTGCATCTGACCTCCAATGTCGCTTGTTATCTAGAATAGTATTCTACGATCATATTTTCTTCAACAGCTAATGATACCTCATCCCGTGAAGGTACATCTTTAACGATACCTTTAAAATTTGAAGCATCAACCTCTAACCAACTTGGTAAAGTCTTTTTTGATTGCGTTTCAGCAATTTTTTGGAATTTAATTGAAGATCTGCTTGGAGAAGCAAGCTCAATAACATCACCTTTTTTAACAATAACACTTGGAATAGTAACAATACGTCCATTTAGAGTAATATGACCATGACTTACAGTTTGCCTTGCGTCTCTTCTTGATGGAGAAAAACCCATTGTGTAAATAACGCTATCAAGTCTTGACTCAAGATTTTTAAGAAGGGCCGTACCTGTTACTTCTTTTGAACTCTCAGCAGCCTCTACAGTTTTACGGAATTGAGATTCAGAAAGTCCATAAAATCTTTTTGCTTTTTGTTTTTCTCTCAACTGCAAAGCATACTCTGAGAATTTCAAACGAGATTGACCATGCTGCCCTGGCGGATAAGGTCTTCGATCAAATGAACACTTATCAGTTAAGCATCTATCGCCTTTAAGAAATAATTTAACATTCTCACGTCTACAAATTTTACAAACACTCTTATTAATACAGCTCACAAATAACTCCCATTAAATTCTTCTACGTTTAGGTGGCCGACAACCATTATGCGGAATTGGTGTAATATCTTTTAAAGAATTAATTTTAATACCCAATCCAGACAATGCTCTGATTGCAGGTTCACGACCAGCACCTGGACCTTTCAAAAGCACATCGACAGATCTTAAACCCATTTCATATGCTTTCTTACCAGCATCTTCAGCTGTTACTTGAGCTGCAAATGGTGTACCTTTACGACTTCCCTTAAAACCCATGTGACCAGCAGATGACCATACAATTGTATCACCTGAAGTGTCTGTTAAAGTTACTATTACATTACCAAAATTTGCGTTTACATAACAAATTCCATGAGAATTAACTTTGGTTGTTTTCTTTTTGGTTTTTTTTGTATTATTTTGCTCTGTAGCATTAGTCGTAGCCATTAATTACTCCTATACTGCTTTTTTCTTATTAGCGACAGTCTTTTTTGGACCTTTTCTTGTTCGTGCATTAGACCTAGTATTCTGACCTCTAACAGGAAGTCCTTTTCTATGTCTAATTCCTCTATAGCAGTTTAAATCAGTAAGCCTCTTGATTGATAAACCAACTTCTCTTCTTAGATCACCCTCAACTTTGAAATTACTTTCAATTAGAGCTCTAATTTTTGAAATTTGATCATCAGTAAGAGCATCTGTCCTCAAACTATCTGGAATACCCGCCTCTTTACAAATCCAATTAGATCTGGATTTTCCAACACCAAAAATATATGTTAATGCGACTTCTACTCTTTTATTACGAGGTAAATCAACACCTACTAGCCTTGCCATACTAAACTACCCTTGTCTTTGCTTATGTTTAGGATTTTCACAAATTACTCTTACTGCGCCTTTTCTTTTAATAACTTTACATTTATTACAAATTTTTTTAACTGAAGGTCTTACTTTCATTTTATCCTACCTAATAAATTTATTTACGTTGCAATAACAAAAAAAAACTACGACGTCCATTAAAAAATAATGGAATTTATTTTTGAACTTACTTCTTGAATAGATGCATCTGCATCAATCTCTGAATATAAATTTTTTGTTTTATAATACTCTGCAACAGCAGATATTGTTTTATTATATGTTTCCATTCTTGATTTAATCACATCTTCTTTATCATCATTTCGCTGCATCAATACAGATCCACACTTATCACAAACACCACTAACCTTTGGCTTATTAACTAATAAATTAAATACTGATGAACAACTACTACATGTTAATCTATTTGTTAATCTTTCAATCAACAAGTTTTGATTAATAACTAGAAATATAGAATGATTAATTTTTAGTCCCATTTTATTAAGAATAACATCAAGAGCTATAGCCTGGGCTTGAGTTCTTGGAAATCCATCAAATAAAATAAATGATTTCTTTCCTTCTAAATCATTCAGTTTTCTTTCAATTAACTCAATTACAATTTCATCAGACACTAAACTTCCACTATCAACTATTTTTTTTAATTTCAATCCAAGTTGAGATTGATTTTTAATTTCAGATCTTAATAAGTCACCAGTGCTAATTTGATAAGCGCTCTTTTCCTTTTTAAGCACTTCACATTGAGTACCCTTACCAGCCCCAGGAGGACCAAACAATGCTATAATCAATATTGCACCCTCCTAGACTTAATTTTAGCCCCCTTAATCAAACCATCATATTTGTGATTAAATAAGTAGGATTGGATTTGTTGTGTTGTATCTAAAGCAACACCAACAAGAATTAGCAAACTAGTGCCACCAAAGTAAAATGGAACTTTTAGAAAATTATTTAATATCCCTGGTAATACACAAATCACAGATAAATAAATTGCACCACCAACATTTACTCTATCAATAACAGTTTGTATAAACTCTGCTGTAGATTGCCCAGATCTAACACCAGGAACAAATCCTGCGAACTTTTTCAAATTTTCAGCAACTTCCTTAGCATTAAATACTATTTCTGTATAGAAAAAGCAGAAGAATACAATCAAAGAAACAAACAAAATATTATAAATTGAACCATTAGGATTCAATGCTTCTTGAATTGACTGTAGCCATGGAGCCTTAACAAACTGAGTAACAGTTGCAGGAAACATTAATAATGAGCTTGCAAAAATAGGAGGAATAACGCCCGAAAAATTAACTTTAATAGGCAAATGACTCATTGGCGATTGTAATCCACCTTTACCAGCAGCTACTTTTTGGCTATATTGAATTGGAATTTTTCTTTGAGCAACCTCAATATAAATTACTGCATAAACAACTGCAACCATAACTGCCAAAACTAAAAACGCATAAACAACAGATAATTCATCAGAATCAACAAGTGAAAATAACTTTTGTGCTCCCCCAGGTATTGATGCAGATATACCAGAAAAAATAATTAAACTTGTACCATTGCCGATTCCACGCTCAGTTATTTGCTCTCCTAACCACATTATAAAACAAGTTCCAGCAGTTAAAGTTAAAACTGTCATAATTTGAAATGACAAAATGCCTACACTCATTGATACTACCAATGGCTTTCCATCTGGACTTGAAGAATTTAATAACCAATTGCTAATTGCAGTTCCCTGTATTAAAGCTAACACTACTGTCGCATAACGAGTATATTGATTAATTTTTTTTCTACCTTGTTCACCTTCTTTTCTAAGCGCATCTAAGTAAGGTATAGCTGTACTTAATAATTGAAAAATAATTGAAGATGAAATATACGGCATAATCCCTAAGGCAAAAATTGAAAACTGACTTAAAGCTCCACCAGAAAATGTATTAAATAGTCCAAATATTCCAGAACTTTGTGACTGGAAAAAAGACATTACAGCTGAACGATCTATACCTGGTGTCGGTATCATAACACCAACACGATATACAGCTAAAAGCATTAAAGTGAACAAAATCCTATTCTTAAGTTCAGTAGTTCTCAAAATTCCATTTAAAGACGACACATCTACCTCTATTGTTTAATCAAATTAACTTGCCCACCTGCTAATTTAATTTTTTCAATTGCTTTACTTGAAGCTTCATTAACAGTGACAGTAATTTTCTTGTTAAATTCACCCGAAGCAAGTAGTTTAACTTTATTTTTGCTAATAAGTCCAAGACGTTTTAAATCTTCTACTGAAACTTCAGATACTGTTAATTTATTCAACACTCCGAGATTAATAATATCAAATTCTTTTTTTCGAGTACTCAAAGAATTAAATCCAAATTTTGGTAATCTCCTCATAATTGGGCTTTGACCACCTTCAAAACCTCTTCTAACCTTACCACCAGTTCTTGCTAACTGTCCTTTGTGACCCTTACCGGAGGTTTGACCTAAACCTGAACCTCGGCCTCTACCTAATCTTTTTCTATAATGTGTTGAACCACTATTTGGTTTTAGTGTTGACAATAAATTCATATATTAGCCTTCCAATTGCACTTTCAATAAATGTTGAATTTTAAGGACCTGACCTCTGAAACAAGGATTATCTTTAAACGATTTTTCTTGTCCAATTTTATTCAAACCAAGAGCCTCCAAAGTTGCAATTTGGCTTTTTGTACACCCAATTTTGCTTTTAATTAATTTAATTTTTACATTATTCGCCATTTTTATTACCTAATCTAAAATTCTTATGAATTTTTCTTAAGTTGTCTTAACCCATCCATTGTCGCTCTAATTGCATTATGAGGATTACGGGTTCCAACACACTTTGTTAATACATCTTTTAAGCCAACAGATTCTAGAACTGCTCTTACTGCACCACCAGCAATAACCCCTGTACCTGGAGTAGCTGGTTTCATGATAACTTTAGCAGCTCCAAATTTACCAATAACGTCATGAGGAATAGTTCGCATTTCATGTAAAACTACACTCTCTGTAATTTTTTTTGCAGATCGACTTGCTTTGCTAATTGCCTCCGGTACTTCGCCGGCTTTTCCCATACCTATTCCAATTTCGCCAGCCTTATTTCCTACAACAACGAGTGCAGAAAATGAAAACCTTCTACCACCCTTAACAACCTTAGCTACCCTATTTACGGCAACAACTCTTTCTTCGAATTCAGTAGACAAATTTTTTTCCATTTAATTACTCCTTTAAAATTTAAGTCCACCTAGTCGAGCACCATCAGCTAGTGACTTTACTCTGCCATGATAGAGATAACCATTTCTGTCAAACACAACTTCTGTAATGCTTTTCGATTTTGCTAATTTTGCAAGCTCTTGACCTACAAAGGATGCCATATCATTTCCATTCATTTTTTTTTCGACAGATAAAGAAGAGTATGAAACTATCGTTTGTCCGTTTGAATCATTTACAAGAGTAGCATAAATATGTTTTGAGCTTCTAAAAACACAAAGTCTTGGCTGTTCAGTAGATCCTGAAAGTTTTTTTCTGATTCTAACTTTCTTTTTAATTCGATTTACTAGTTTTGCACTATATTTTTTTTTAAGAACTAATTTCATAACATCCTCTTATTATTTTCCTGCAGATTTACCGGCTTTTCTACGCAATACTTCATTAGAATATCTTATACCTTTACCTAGATATGGCTCAGGTGGTCTGAAACTTCTAATTTTAGCAGCAACTGCACCAACTTCAGATTTGTCTGCTCCAGCAATATGCAAAGTTGTCTGTTTATCAACTTTAATTTCTATACTTTTGGGTATTTCATAAACAATACCATGGCTGTATCCCAATGATAATTCTAGCTTTTGTCCATTAACTGCAGCTCTGTAACCAACACCATGAAGCTCTAACGATTTAGTAAAACCTTTAGTAACTCCATGAACTGCATTATTAATTAATGATCTATATAAGCCATGAAGACTCTTTATTTTTTTATCTTCAGATTTTCTTGATAAAACAATCAAATTATTTTCAATTTTAACAGTAAAATCATTAGAAACAGGAATACTTAAATGATTTTTTCCTGATTTTACTTGCACAGTATTATTAGGATCAACAATTACCTGTACTTTACTATCTATTGCTATAGGAGAATTTCCAATTCTAGACATATTAACCTCTACCAAACTTTACAAATTAATTCGCCACCAAGATTATTTTTGATTGCTTCAGCCCCTGACATCATGCCTTTATTTGTTGAAACAATACACATACCTAAACCAGATCTAACTGCAGGTATTTTATTAGAACTAATATACACTCGACGACTTGGTTTACTTATTTTTTCAAACGAAGTTATGATATGCTTACCATAATTATCGTACTTTAAGTAAATTCGCATAATTCCTTGTTTTGAATCTTTAGCAATTTTATATGATCTTACTAAACCAGTATTAACCAAAATCTTTACCAAACTTTCTTTTAACTTAGAAGAAGGCAAATCAACTTTATCATGACCAGCATTTCCTGCGTTTTTGATTCTAATAATTAAATCACTTAATGAATCCATTTTAACTCCTTACCAACTTGCTTTAGTTACACCTGGTAACTTACCATCCAGCGCTAATTTTCTAAATGCCAACCTAGATAAACCAAATTTTTTGTAATTTCCTCTTGGTCTTCCTGTGATTTGACATCTATTTTTAACTCTACAAGGAGATGTATCACGAGGTAACTTTTGGAGTTTTACGTAAGCCTGAACTCTATCTTCATCAGACAGCTTAGTATCAAGAGATTTAGCTCTAAGCTCTCTTCTTAATTTCCAAAATTTATTAGAAAGATGTTTTCTGTTATTATTTTTTTTAATTGATGCTAATCTAGCCAAATTAGACTCCTTATTTTCTGAATGGCATTCCAAATGACTCTAATAACGCCTTGCCATGAGCGTCTGTGGTTGCATTCGTACAAATGGTTATATTCATTCCTCGTGCTTTTTCAATTTTCTCAAAATTAACTTCAGGAAAAACAATTTGTTCTTTTAATCCCATGTTATAGTTACCGCGACCATCAAACCCCTTGCCTGGTAATCCCCTAAAATCTCGAACTCGCGGCAAAGATAAATTTATTAGCTTATCTAGAAAAGAATACATTTTCTCTCTTCTCAATGTTACTCGAACCCCAATTGGCACGCCAGCACGAAGTTTAAAGTTTGAAATCGCCTTTTTAGCTTTAGTAATTACTGCTTTTTGACCTGTAATAGCTGTTACTTCATCAACTACAGTGTTCAATAACTTTGGATTTTGAACTGCCTCACTTAAGCAAACACTAATAACAATTTTATCAAGCTTGGGAACTTGCATAGCATTTTTAAGTTTTAATTCTTTAACTAGTTTCTGTTTAATTTCTGATTCATATTGTTCTTTTAATCTTGTCATTTTTGCCTCTATAATACTTCAGGAGCTAGTGAAACAATTTTCATAAATTGTTTTGCTCTTAATTCTCTTGCTACAGGACCGAAAATCCTTGTTCCAACAGGTTCTTTGGATGCATTAATCAAAACAACTGAATTATCATCAAATCTAATATAGCTACCATCGGGTCTTTTGAGTTTGTTTACTGTTCTAACAATCACAGCCTTTGCCACATCACCTTTTTTAACTTTTGATGTAGGTAGAGCTTCTTTAATTGAAACAATGATAATATCACCAATAGATGCATATCTTCTTTTAGAACCACCAAGCACTTTAATACAAGCAACTTCTTTTGCTCCGGAATTATCTGCTACTGACAACTTACTTTGCATTTGAATCATACTACACCTATGCCTTTGCTAATTCTAAAACTTTTTGCAACATCCATCTTTTAGTCTTACTTAACGGCCGAACTTGATATAATGAAACTTTATCACCAACTTTAGCTGCATTTTTCTCATCATGGGCTTTCATAACAGTAGTTCTTTTAATATATTTTCCATACTTTTCATGTTTAACCATAGTAGTAGAAATAACTGTAATTGTCTTATGCATTTTATCGCTAACAACAACGCCAACAGCTTCTTTTCTTTTTAATTGTTCAGTATTTTTATCTGTACTCATAAATTTCTACCACCTAATTTTTTACTTTAAAGGTTAGAGCAGTATTAATTTTAGCAATCTGTTTTCTCATATCTCTGATTTTGAGTGGATTACTAACCTGTCCCAATGTGTTCTTCATTTTCATGAGAACTATTTCATTAGCAAGCTGCTTTTTAAGTTTTACTAAATCACTAACAGTTTTATCTTTTATTTCATTAAATTTCATTATGATATTACTCCCTTACAAGAACTCTAGTTTTGAAAGGTAACTTGTGCTGTGCTAAAGTAAAAGCTTCAACTGCCTGCTCTCTAGTAATACCATTCAATTCAAATAAAACTCTACCTGGTTGAATATTAGAGACCCAATATTCAGGGTTACCCTTACCACTACCCATACGAGTTTCTGCGGCTTTTTTTGTTACTGGAGTATGTGGAAATACTCGTACCCACATTTTACCTCCACGTTTAATACTTCTTGAAATAGCAATTCTTCCTGCCTCCAACTGTCTAGATGTTAATTTACCACCCTCAACAGCCTGCAATGCAAAATCACCAAAATCTAATTTATTTCCTCTAGAAGCAACTCCTCCTGTACGAGGGACATGTTGCTTTCTCCATTTCACACGCTTAGGACTTAACACGACCAACCTCCTCAGCTTCTCTATGAGAAAGAATATCACCTTTATAGATCCAAACTTTCAATCCAATTATGCCATAAGAAGTAAGTGCTTCAGATGTACCATAATCAATATCCGCTCTCAAGGTATGAAGTGGAACTGACTTTTCGTTGTACCACTCAGATCTGGCAATTTCAGCACCATCTAACCTTCCAGAAACCTTAACTTTAATACCCTTTACACCACCACGGATTGCTGCAGCAATAGATTTTTTCATTGCTCGCCTCCAAGAAACACGTTTTTCTAGCTGAAGAGCAATTGAATCTGCAACTAGCTGCGCATCAACATCCGGTCTTCTTACCTCTTGAATACTTAAAAAAACTTCATTAGTAGTTTGCTTTTGAACATCTGCTCTTAACGAATCAATACCAGTACCTTTTTTACCAATAACTACACCAGGTCTAGCAGAATGAATTATAATTTTAATTTTCTTTGCAGCTCTTTCCATTTCAATTTTAGAAACACCAGCATGTTTTAACTTTTCTTTTAGATAAGATCTTAATTTTAAATCTTCATGAAGATTTTCTAAATAACTTGGACCCTTTGCATACCATCTTGAGTCCCAAGTTCTTATTACACCTACTCTAAATCCAATTGGATTAACCTTTTGACCCACAAATTACCTCTCGTCCAATACTAAGTTTATGTGACTTGTTTTTTTTCTTACGCCAAACGCTCTACCTTGCGCTCTTGGTCTAAATCGTTTTAATACTGGGCCCTGGTTAACATAGATTTCTTTGATATACAATTTATCAATGTTAACATTACTCTGATTAGATGCATTTGAAACAGCAGAATTGATCAGCTTTGTTAACAACTCTGCAGTCTTCTTATTAAGAAATCTGATAGTATTCAAAGCATCTTCAACTTTTTTGCCTCTTACCATATCGACTACTAATCTAGCCTTTTGAGCACTTACTCGTGAATAATTTAATCCTGATTTAAATTCCATAAATATATTATCCTAACTTTCGTTTACTTTTTAGCAGGAGTAGCTGGAGCAGCTTTTTTTTCAGCATGGCCAGCAAATGTTCTAGTTGGAGCGAATTCACCAAGTTTATGCCCAATCATATTTTCTGTAACATAAACAGGAACAAACTTCCTACCATTATGAACTGCAAATGTTAAACCAATACACTCTGGTAAAATAGTTGACCTTCTTGACCAAGTTTTAATAACTTTTTTTTCGTTTTTTTTAATTGCAGTATCAATTTTATTTTGTAAATGATACTCAACATATGGACCTTTTTTTATTGATCTAGCCACAGCAGTCTCCTATTTACGTCTTTTAACGATAGATGAGTCAGTACGTTTATTATTTCTTGTTTTGAAACCTTTAGAAGGCTTACCCCAAGGGGTTACAGGATGATGACCCTTACCAACACCTTCACCACCACCAAGTGGGTGATCAACTGGATTCATTGCCATACCTCTAACAGTAGGTCTAATCCCCTTCCATCTTCTTCTTCCTGCCTTACCTAATGTTATATTTTCGTTATCTGTATTTCCAACCTGACCAATAGACGCAAAACAGTTAGATAAAATTAGTTTAAGCTCACCAGAAGGCAATTTTACTTGACAGTATTTTTTATCTTTTGAAACAAGAGTAGCTGCCGCACCTGCTCCACGAGCAATTTGACCACCTTTACCAGGACGAACCTCAATATTATGAATTACCGTTCCAACAGGAATAGAGCTTAAAGGAAGTGCGTTTCCAGGTTTAATATCAGCCTGATCACCAGATAGAATTTTATCACCAACATTTAAACCAACAGGCGCTAATATATATGCTTTTGCACCATCTACATAATGCAATAAAGCAATACGTGATGTTCTATTTGGATCATACTCAATTGCATTTACAACAGCTGGAACATTTACTTTATATCGATTAAAGTCAATTAAGCGATATTTTCTTTTATGACCACCACCATGATGTCTAATAGTTATATTACCATGATTATTTCTGGCCGACTTTTTATTTAAGCTTGTCGTTAATGATTTTTCAGGTTTTGTTTTTGTAATTTCAGAAAAATCAAAACCTGTGGCGCCTCTACTTCCGTGCGATCTTACGCTATATAATTTTATTCCCATTTCTATACCCCATCATAAATGGCAATTTTACTACCCTCTTTTAGGGTAACCATAGCCTTTTTCCAGTAAGAGATTTTGCCTATTCCATATTTTGTCGATTTTTTTCTAAATCTACAAACAGAAGTATTAACTGCTGCAACCTTAACATCAAAAACGGACTCAACATGCGACTTAATTTCAGATTTAGTTGCATTTACTTCACATTCAAAAAAATAAACATTACCTTTTTGATTTTTAGTACTTTTTTCAGTAATAAGTGGTTTTTTAAGAATGTTTTTCACTTAGAACCCCCTTACATTTTGCAACAACAGCATCTAAAGCAGAACGCATTAAAACTAAATTTGAATATTTTAAAACATCATAAACATTTAAACCAGCAACTGGAGAATATTTATACTTAACCAAATTACCAGATGCTCTTTTAGACAAATCATTCGATAAATGGTCTATTACAAGAGATTTTTGTAGACCAAGATTCTTCATTGTAGCAACAAAGTCTTTGGTTTTTCCAGAAGAAACAATATCATCCAAAACAATGAGTTTTTTATTTCTAACCACTTCTGAAAGCGCAACACTCAATGCAGCTCTTCTGATTTTTTTAGGCAATTGATAAGCATATGATTTAGGCTGAGGGCCAAAAGCAGTTCCTCCACCCGGCATCAAAATAGATCTTGTAGAGCCTTGTCTAGCACCACCAGTACCTTTTTGCTTAAATGGCTTTTTTCCGCCTCCACTAACCAATCCCTTAGTTTTTGTCATGTGAGTACCTTGCCTTTTCGAGGCAAGCTGCCATTTCACAACTTCATGAAGCAATTCGCTAGAATACACTCTATCAAATACCTCAGAATCCAGTTCAACTGTTCCAACTTTTTGATTTTTGTTATTTACTACATCTACACTTAACATTGTTAACCTCTCAACAATCTAACCAAAGTGTTTCTTGCTCCAGGAACAGGGCCCTTAACAAGAACAACGTTTTGCTCAGGTATAACATCTATGATTTGTATATTTTTAACTGTGATAGTTTCATCTCCCCAGTGACCTGGGAATTTCTTACCTGGCATTACCCTACCTGGCCAAGTGCGATTTCCTGATGAACCTGGACTTCTATGAAATTTAGAACCATGTGATGCTGGCCCACCAGCAACACCCCATCTTTTCACAGAACCACAAAAACCCCTACCCTTTGAAGTAGACGTAATATTGACAAACTCACCCTTTACAAGACTTTCAATATCCACAACTGAACCAATTTCAATATCTGAACCAGCTTCAGTTCTAATTTCTTTTACATATTTTGCAGATCCAGTAATTCCAGCTTTTGCAAAATGTCCAATCTCTGATTTTTTTGATTTTTTTTGATCTTTAAAGCAACAAGATAATTGCAAAGCACAATAACCATCATTTTCTTTTGACTTAACTTGAGTTACTACCATCTCTTCATATCTCAAAACAGTCACTGGTACAGCTTCACCATTACTATTGTATATTGTAGACATACCTTCTTTAAAAGCATATAGTCCGTTTAGTTTACATTTTTTTGCTTTTTGATCAGCGTTTGCAGTACTCACTTTAAACTCCTATTTCAAACAACTGATAATTTAATTTCAACATGAACACCAGCAGATAAATCTAGCTTCATCAGCTGATCAATAGTCTGCTGAGTTGGCTCAAGAATATCTAACATTCTCTTGTGCGTTCTTACTTCGAATTGCTCTCTTGATTTTTTATCAACATGAGGCGATCTTAGAACTGTATATCTGTTAATTCTTGTTGGAAGTGGAATTGGACCAGCGATCTTAGCCCCGGTTCTTCTAGCGGTTTCTAGAATCTCTTTGGTAGATTGATCTAATAATTTGTGATCAAACGCTTTTAAACGTATTCTTATTTTTTGGCTTTGCATATTTCACTCTTCGTTAAATTTTCTTTTTGAATCATCAATTCTTTTTATTGTCTAAAGATTCTGGAATTTAGAACCCTTTTGGCTGACAAAGAATCTGATCTATAAGTACTTAGGTGGTGTTTATCCTTAATTAAGTATTTATTGTCAATTTAAAAAAATATTTTAATTTTAATTTATTTTATAGATGCTGTGTAGCGATAACAAAAAAGGCCTTAATCAAGGCCTTTTTAACTAACTTTAAGTTTTTTACAATTTTTTACCAATTGTAATGAGAGAATGCTTTATTTGCTTCTGCCATTCTATGAACGTCATCCTTCTTTTTAATAGCATTTCCTCTATTATTATAAGCATCGATAATTTCACCAGCAAGCCTCTTTGCAAAATCTTTTTCACCCCTAACTCTTGCATTACTAATCATCCAATTCATTGCCAAAGCAAGCCTTCTTGATGGCCTTACATCTACTGGCACCTGATAAGTAGCTCCACCAACTCTTCTTGATCTAACTTCGATATTTGGCTTAACATTTTCAATTGCTTTTTTAAATATTGACATTGGCTCCTCAGGAGCTTTTCCTTTAATTTCTTCTAAAGCGCCGTACAATAAAGCCTGTGCTGTACTTTTTTTACCATCGTACATCATTTTATTAACAAACTTAGCAATGACTACATCCTTAAACACTGGATCTGGAATGACTTCTCTTTTATAACTACCTTTTCTGCGTGACATATTTTATCCTCTATAGATTATAGATTTATTTTTTAGGTCTTTTTGTTCCGTATTTTGATCTTCCTCTTAAACGACCATTGACACCCTGAAGATCCAATACGCCTCTAATTATATGGTATCTAACACCAGGTAGATCTTTTACTCTTCCGCCTCTTATAAGAACAACTGAGTGCTCTTGAAGATTGTGTCCAATTCCTGGAATATAGGAAGTGACTTCATAACCATTTGATAACCTAACCCTTGCCACTTTTCTAAGGGCAGAGTTTGGTTTTTTAGGTGTGGTAGTGTAAACACGGATACATACACCTCTTCTCTGCGGACATGATGTTAACGCAGGAGATTTAGTATAGTTTTTTTGGACAATACGCTCATTTTTTATGAGCTGGTTTATCGTTGGCATTATTTTTCCCCTTTAAGCTCTAATATTCAATACTAAGTTGTGTTGTAAGAATCGCAACATACTCATGACAAAAGAATTCGTCAACAATAAATAATTATTGTTGAGCCTGAACCCCCATACCACCAGGAAGTGATGACATTAAGTTAATATCATCTTCATCAACTACTACAGGCCACTTTTTATAAGAAGTTAAACCTGTACCAGCAGGAATTAGTCGACCCATGATAATATTTTCTTTTAATCCTCTCAATTGATCTGTTTTTGAATTTATTGCAGCTTCAGTTAATACTTTTGTAGTTTCTTGAAATGATGCCGCACTAATCCAGCTATCAGTACTCAATGAAACTTTTGTTATACCTAATAGTAACGGAACGTATGTAGCCACTTGACCACCTTCATTTGTCACTCTTTTATTTTCTTCTTCAAATTGATATTTTTCAGCCTGCTCTCCAGCTAGAAATTTTGTATCTCCTGCATCTAAAATTTCTACTTTCCTTAACATTTGTCTTACAATTACTTCGATATGCTTATCATTGATACTCACACCTTGTAATCTATATACCTCTTGAATTTCATTTGTTAAGTAAGCAGCAAGAGCTTTTTCTCCCAATACTTTTAAAATATCATGTGGGTTTGTTGGTCCATCAACTAATGCTTCACCTGCTTTAACATATTCACCCTCGCGAACAGCAATATGTTTACTTTTTGGAATTAAGTACTCTTTTTGTTCGCCAATTTCAGGAGTAACAATTACTCTTTGTTTTCCTTTTACATTGGAACCAAAAGATACATACCCTTCAATATCAGATATAATAGCTGAATCCTTTGGTTTTCTTGCTTCAAATAGCTCTGCAACTCTTGGCAGACCCCCTGTGATATCTCTAGTTTTAGAAGACTCTCGATGAATTTTAGCTATAACATCTCCAGCATGAACTTCTTGGGAATCACTAATTAATAGCTGAGCACCAACGGGTATGACATACTTAGCTGGCACATCCCTATTTGGTAATCGAACAGGTTGGCCAGATTTATCATTCAGAAAAACAGTTGGCTTTTTATCACCAGATTTACTGTCAACAATTACTTTAGTTGCAAAACCCGTAACAGCATCAACTTGCTCAGTCATAGTTGCGCCTTCTTCAATATCTTGAAAAGATACTGTACCAGAAACCTCAGCAATAATTGGATTTGAATATGGATCCCATTCTGCCAAAACTTGACCTTTTTTAACTTTTGCACCATCACCAAAATGTAGAGTTGTGCCATAAACTAATTTAAAGCGATCACGCTCCCTACCAGTTTCATCATATACAACTATATCACCATTTCGATTCATTACAACGTGCTTGCCTGCTTTATTAACTACTGTATATACACCACTCCATTTTAAAATCCCATCGTATCTACAATTATATACTGATTGCTCAACAGCCTTAGAGGCCGCACCACCCATATGGAATGTTCTCATTGTAAGCT
>SXGU01014267.1_pt1 | contig 50505 bp, 42 predicted proteins | sample 3174531 | NCBI WGS metagenome assembly SXGU01 (sample SAMN11356863, study PRJNA531348) | freshwater metagenome | isolation source: freshwater sample F1-140 | place: China: Fuxian Lake, Yuxi | collected 2017-12-25 | reverse complement strand
TGTCCGGGTCGATGCCGCCGGCCGCGAGGTAGTAACGCATCCACAGCGCGTGGGTGCCGGGAGGAAACGTCATGGCGAAGGTAAGCGGTTCGCCGAGCTTCTTCGCCTGATCGACGAAGGGCTTCAACGCCTTGGGGTCGGCGCCGACCTTGCCCTTCCACTCGGCTTTGAGCGTGATGGCCTGGCCGTTGCGGTTCAGAAGCCACGGCACGACCATCGGCTTTTTCGGTGAACCGGCGAGGCCCATGGTGGAGGCGAGCGGCATGCCCAGCAGCATGTGCGTGGCCTGAATGGAGCCGCTGGAAAGACTGTCGCGGATGGCGGCCCAGTTGGCGCCTTTCGTCACGGTGGAGTTGATCCCGTATTTTTTGAACAGGCCTTTTTCGTGGGCGATGATGATGGGCGAGCAGTCGGTGAGGGCGATGATGCCGAAATTAACGTTGGGCGCTTCCGGTGCGTCGCTGGCGTGACCGACGTTGGCGGCCCACGCGCGGGTGCCGAGGGCGGACCAGAGGGCGGCCGCGCCCGCACCGACGGTGGCATGGCGCAGGAATTGGCGGCGACGGAGCGGGAGACTGAGGATCTTCTTAGATGAGTCCGGTCGGTTCGAAGCGTGAGGTGATGTCATGTGAGAGTGTTGGCAGGCTTAGCCCGACCTGTGCCAGACCGCGTGGCTGGCGCGATAACTGCTCTTCAAACATTTCATCCGACATATGAAGTGCTCTCATCCATGAAACCGACGCTCGACAGCCGACAGCTCCACGCCTTTTCCGCACTGGCGCGGCGGGGTAGTTTCACGCTCGCCGCCAAGGACTTGTTTCTCACGCAGTCCGCCGTCAGCCACGCGATCAAGGCGTTGGAGGACGACGTGGGCTGCCGGTTGCTCGATCGGGTGGGGCGGCGGGTCCTGCTCACCCAAGCGGGGGAGCAGTTTCTGCGGCATACGGAAAAAATTCTCCGCGAAATGGAGGCGGCGCGCGCCGGGATCGAAGGGCTGATCAAATGGGGCCACGGGCGGCTGCGGGTCGGGGCCAGCACCACCGCGTGCCAATACATCCTGCCCACGGTGCTGCGCGAATTTCGCCAGAGCTATCCGAAGTGCGTGATCCGGATCGAGCCGGGCGATCACGCCCATTTGTTGGAACTGCTGCGTGGGGGAAACATCGATCTCGCGATCCTGCTGGAGCCGCCCCGGAGCGTAAGTGAGTTCGCGTTCGTACCGTTGTTTCAGGACGAACTGCGATTTGTGCTGGCGCCGCGGCATCCGTGGGCGGTGCAGGGCCGCGTACCGCGCGAGGCGATCGAAAACGAGACGCTCGTGCTTTACTACAAGACGAGCCAGACCTTCCGGCTCGTGAACGAGTACTTCCGCGAAGAGAAGATCACCCTGAGCAACTTCATCGAACTGGGAAGCATGGAGGCGATCAAGGAGCTCGTGAAAATTGGCCTCGGGGCGGGTGTCCTCGCCCCGTGGATTGCGCGCGCCGAGCTCGAGAATGGAACGTTGGTGTCATTGCCGCTGGGGCCGCGGCGCCTCCGGCGGAGCTGGGGGGTGGCGCACCTCGCGGGGCGGCGGCTGGCCCTGGCAGAGGAGACATTCGTGGGACTCTGCCGGAGCGCGTGCGACACGCTCGGCCTGAGCGCGTCCGGCGTGGCTGCGTAGCCGGTCAGATTTCCCAACTGTGGTCGTGGGCCGGCGCCCCCTGGTTGCCCACCAAGGATTCCACCTTGCGCCTCGATCGGATGACCAGGTTGTCGCCCTTGAAGTACGCGACGGATTCGGCGGGGACTGACTTTAGCAACCAGACATTGGAACCGATGATCGAGTGGGCACCGACCCGCGTGTCGCCACCGAGAATGGTCGCGTGCGCGTAGACCGTGACATGATCCCCGAGGTCGGGATGCCGTTTGACGCCCTTGACGGGATGACCGTCGGCATCGACCTCGAACGACTTCGCCCCCAGGGTCACGCCCTGGTAAAGCTTCACGTGGGCGCCGACCGTCGCGGTTTCGCCGATGACGACACCCGTGGCGTGGTCGATGAAGAAGTGCGGTCCGAGCCTCGCGCCGGGATGAATGTCGCAGCCGGTGCGCTCGTGGCCGTATTCGGTGAGCATGCGCGGCAGCAGCGGCACCTGCAGGTTGTACAGCACGTGGGCCAGCCGTTGCAGCGAAATCACCAGCACGCACGGGTAGGCGAGGATGATTTCCTCGACGCTGCGCGCCGCCGGATCGCCGGCGTAGGCGGCGTCCACATCCGTCTTGATGATGCGGCGCAAATCGGGCAGCCGGGCAAGAAACGTCGTCGTCAGCTCGCGGGCCTGCGCGGCGGCATTGTCGGCCTGGGCGAAGCGCAGGCATTTCTCGATTTCGGCAGTGAGGCGCTGGTCGATGCGCGCCAGCAGACGGTCCACGAGGGCGGGCACCTCGCGATCCGTCAGCGCCGGCTCTTCGAAGTACCCGGGAAACAACAGATGCATGCAGTCGGCCGCGAGCTGGTTGACCGATTCCTGCGAAGGCAGATTGACGCCGTCGAGGTGGTTGATGCCGCCGTCACTGCGGTACGAGGCGAGCAGGGCCTGCTTGATTTGGTCGAGGTGCATGAGGAATTTGTCGGGCGCGCGTCTTAAGGACTGAGAACTATGCAGGTTGAGGCGAATCGGAAGTGCCAATTCAACCAGTTCCCAAATTAGCGCTGCGCGCTGGCGTCAGGCGTCGATCACCGCGGCTGGTCCGCGCACTCCCGGACTCCAGCGTGAGGGTGATTCGTGCGCTGGCGACAAACACCTCGACAAAGGAGCAATTCTATTTTCAGTTGTTCACAAGATATCCACACCCACCCGATGGAACACCTGCGCGGGGCGACAGCCCCCATATCGCGGATCAAGGTCACGGCCAAAGTTAAGACGTTCGTGCTCGACACGAATGTCCTGCTGCACGACCCGCAGTCGATTTTCAAATTTGAGGACAACAACCTTGCGATTCCTGTGGAGGTATTGGAGGAGCTCGATGCGATCAAGGCCGAGCAGTCGACGGAACGCGGTCGCAACGCGCGGCGCGTGCACCGCATCCTCCAGGAGTTGCTGCCTGATGCGCGGGCGATGCACGAGGGGGTCGAACTCGCCAACGGCGGCACGCTCTCGATCATCATCAATCCCTATCTGGTGGATCCCAACCGGCGTTCGCCGGCGATGGAGCGATTGCGGGCGATTTTGCCCGACCTGACAAAGAAGGACAACCGCATCATCGCCGCGGCGCTCTTCGTGCAGGAGCGTTATCCGCCGCCGACGGTGTTGGTGACGAAGGATGTCAACGTGCAGTTGAAGGCGCGCGCCGTGGGGCTCGAGTCGGAGGATTATCTCAACGACAAGGTGCCCGCGCTCGACGAAGAGGCGAGTTACCGTGAGCTCCCGGTCAACATCTACGAGTTGCAGCGTTTTTGTTCCGAGGGGGCGTTCGACGTCGGTGCGGGCGCCGCGAAAGAACTGTATCTCAACGAGTATGTCCTGCTGCGCTCCGACGAGGGGAAGACGGTGCCCGCGCGTTATTACGGCGACGGCCTGGTGCGCCGGTTGAAGCTGCCCGATTTTGTGAAGGCGCCGGGTGGCATTCCGATCCGGGCGCGAAATCTCGAGCAGCAATTTTTCATGGATGCGCTGCTCGACGACAGCCTCGCGCTGCTGACCTGCTATGGCAAGGCCGGGACGGGCAAGACCCTGCTCTCGACGGCGTGTGCGTTGTACCAGGCGCACGACGAACATTCGCGCTACGACGGGGTGTCAATTTCGCGCCCGGTGATTGCCCTGGGCAAGGACATCGGCTTCCTGCCCGGCTCGCTGGAGGAAAAGATGCGGCCGTGGCTGCAACCCTATCACGATGCGCTCGAGGTGCTCGTCCCGTCGAAGCCGCCCAAGGATCCGCAGTTCGCCTCCAAGAAAGTTTCGAACAAGAAGCACAAGAAACGCGACGGGCACTTCCTGGCGGCGATGACCGCGATTCAGCCCAGTCATGCCAGCCAGAATGGCGGGCACGGCAACGGGACTCTCGTCAAGCCGTACGAGCGTCTGCTGAAGAGCGGTCTGGTGGAGATCGAGGCGCTGGCCTTCATCCGCGGCCGTTCCATTGCGCGGCGTTTTTTCATTCTCGACGAGGCCCAGCAACTGACGCCGCACGAGGTGAAGACGGTGATCACCCGGATCAGCGAGGGCTCGAAAATCGTGCTGATTGGCGACCCGACCCAGATCGACAACCCGTACGTCGACTCCCGCAGCAACGGGCTGGTCTATTGCCACAACCGGATGAAGGGCCAGGCCATCGCAGCGCACGTGAAGCTGATGAAGGGCGAACGTTCGAAACTCGCGGAGCTCGCGGCGGATTTGTTGTAGGCCGCCCACGAGCCGGGCGCCGCGAACGGGCGCCCTTGCACCGTCACGCGCGTGGCGGGCAGGGCTGCCGCGCCCGGCGCCGAAAAAAATGCGCCGGCCGCAACGCACCCACATGCGCTACGGCCGGCCTTTATTTGGGATAACAAAAGTGCGGAGGATTACAGAGCGTGCGTGGGATCAGAACGCGTGCTGCACCGACAGAAAGGCGAGCGGTCCGCTGAAGTCCGCAAATCCGCCGAGCGTACCGTTGTGGCTGTCGATATAGCCCAGTTTGCCGCTGATCACGGTCTTCGCGCCCAGCTTGTGTTTCACCCCGACGCTGATGGTCGACTCCTTGCCGCTGGCACCCAGGGGCATCGCGACAGCGGCATACGCCTCGTCGAAGTTGTTGGCGCGATAATACGTGGCTTGGATCATGCCGTTCGTATTCTTGGCGATGGCAAAACCGACGGTCGCATCGCCCGTGACGTAGTTGTTGTCGGAGTTGCGGAAGTTGCGTTTCGCAATGCCACTGATCCACGGATACATTGTCTGCACCTGATCGAACACCACCGTGCCGTTCGCCTGGACGTAGGCGGACTTGGAGACATTCCAGGTGATGCCCTCGGAGAAACTGTGGCGGGCGGCATCCTTGGCATCGACCGACCCGTTGAGGGCGCCGGCGGTGACCAGGCCGCCGTTGAAGGTCACGGCCTTGCTCCGCTGGAGGATGTAGCGCGAAGTGAGATTCACCGTGTTAGTCGGCTTCACGACGGCGGTGAGCTTCGTGCCGTAGATGTCGAAATTCAGCACGTAGTCCCGGCCGGTGACGTCGGCGTAGCCGATGTAGTCGTCCTGATGATCCTTGGTGAACAGTTCGGCCCGCAGGTTGAGGGCGGGGTTAACGTTCCAGGTGAGACCGACGGTCGCGTTGGTATGCGTCTCTTCGATTTTTTTGCCGATCATGTCGAGCTCGTTAACCTTGAGCACGCCGTTCAATCCCTCGTATCGCACATGTTCATCCTGTTTCGCGGTGCGATACTCCCAGCTCGCGTAGAGCGCCACGTTCTTGATGCCGGTGTAGCGGACATCCAGGGTGGGGGTCCAGGGCTTCTCGACGTTGTTCACACCGTGCTGGCCCTTGGAGGCATACGAGGTGACCACGCCGGTGTTGGTGTTTACGCCCTGCGACGAGTAGTTGGCCAGGTTTTTGCCGGAGTCCTCCCACCGTTCACCGCGGAGCGCGGCCTCGAGGGCGAGATTCGGAGACGGGTTGAAGCGCGCGCCGAAATTGCCGGTGAGCACCTTGAATTCGAGGTCACCCTTCGCCACGAGGTGATAGGGAGCACGGGCGGTGGCCGGGCTGTTGTTGTTGAAACCGCCGGGGTAGGTGGCAACACCGAGCACCGAGGCAAAGGTGTTGTACATCTGGCGTGAGGTCTGGATTTCGACGTCGGCTGTGTGATACAGCAGGCCGCCGAAGACGGTGAGCTTGTTGTCGATCTTGGTTTCGAACGTCGCGGAGGCGTGGTAGCCCTCCTCGTCATGCCTTTGGGTCATGGTCGTGCGGCGCGGACTGCCCGCCCGGACGTTGTTCACCGTGGGCACCGTGAAGACAGGCGCGGGGAACACGGCGAGTTCGCCGATGTTCTGCTGCATCTCGCGGACATTGAGGTTTTTGATCGCGTTGCCGCCGACCGAGGCATGCGCCGTGGTGTTGCCCACCTTGTGGTGGACACTGATTTCCCAGGCGTCGTTCTTCTCATCGAGATCCACATAGGTCGGGAGCAATTTCCGCATGGCGGCGATCGGATTCACCGCGCCGGGGCCGGCCAGAATCGGAATGCCGGTCAGATTGGTGTCGCCCAAGGTCGTGCTGTCCTTGCGGCCATCGCGGGTGCTTTGCGAGTATTTGAACGAGAACACCGGCGCTTTCGGCAGGGCGATGGTGCCTTGGAGGTACAGCTGCCCGCGATCCACGTAAAGATGACGGCCGAACAGCGGCAACCAGACGTTGCCAATCGGGAAGAAGCCGCCGGCGCCGTCATAGAACGTGCGGAAGGTCTTATACCCGACTTCAACCGAGCCGACTTCCTCCTTGGTCAGCTTGAAGCTGAGCAGGTAGTCTTCCTGGCCGGCGAGGGCACGACCGGTGACCGCCAGCGTGGTCTTGTCCTTCAGGTCATAATCGAAGCGCATGTCCTCGATGCCGGCCGCGCCGGTCTTCGCATTGGCGGTCCTCGCCTGATAGGCGGCCTTGCTGCCATTAACATCGGCGCTGCCCGCCGAGACCGTGATGTAGTTGGTGTCGAACGTCGGGAGCGCATCGGTTTCCGCGGCGCCGACGGGGAGGGTCAGGAGCGCCAGACCGGCCGCCAGTCCTGTGGTACGCAGGGCAAAGGTATATGAATTCATATGGGTGTCGGTTGGCGGGTTAGAAACGCAGGGCGTGGCTGACGTTGGAGCCGTGGACCGCCTCGTGGCAGCCCGCGACCCAGCACGTGCCGTTGACCGGATTGCCGACGTGGTCGCGACCAAAGGCGAACAGCTGGCCGGGGTTGGAACCGGTGGCATGGCACTGCAGGCACAGGTTCGAATCCGGGGCGTTGAGCATCTTGTTGTTCACCGAGCCATGCGGGTTATGGCACGCGGTGCAGCCTTCCTTCATGGCGTTGTGCTTGAAGATATACGGCCCCTTTTGCGCGGTGTGGCACTCGGTGCAGGACTCGGCCTGGGTGTGCAACGAGGCGCCGGTGCCCTTGATGGCCTTGCCCTGGTGCGGATCGTGACACTCGCTGCAGCCCATCTTGCCGCTCGCGACCCCGTGTGCGTGCGGGAGGCTGAACTGACCGCGCTTGTCGAGGTGGCACGCAAAGCAGGTCTCGGGCGACTTGTCGGGGTTGACGATGGTGCCCCTGCTGCCGCCGGCCTTCACATGGATGCTGCCGGCGCCATGGCAGGACTCGCAGCCGGTGGCGCCGATCTTCGAGCCCGGCTCGACGAGCGAGATCTTGGCGTGCGTCGCGGCGGCGAAATGATCGGTGGTGTCGGCGTGGCATTCAGCGCAGGCCTTGTCGCCGACGAATACCGCGCCGGCGATGAACGGCGGCGCGAGCATGGTGCGGTTCACCGATACACAGGAAATAAGGAGCAGGCCCCAGGCGGCCACTCCGCCGAAGAGGAGGGAATTTTGAGTCAGTCGCGGGCGTAATTTCATGGCGAGGGAGTACGGTTTGGCTGGGACAGGGTGATTTTCTGGGCAACTAATTCGTCGCCGGTATTTATGCCCAAAGCGCGGCTCGTTGACTGCCCATGAATTGCTGAGAACACAGCAGGGCTTGGCAATTCATGATCACAAGGAATTCGTTCTGCTAATGCATGGCGCGCCTAAATGAAATTACACAAAATCATATGAAATAACGCGAAAAATGAAGAACTATTGGCAGGAAACTTGAGTCTGAAATCGTCCGCTTCTAATTCAGAAATAATTAAAGCTTCTGCGCTTATCATTAGGGTGACCGGTTGGGGGCGTCTAAAGACTGACGGTAGTGGTAAATCCTTCGGAGGGCGCCGCTTTGTTGGCGCCGATTCGTAAAGCTGCGGCTGCGACAACGCGCATTCGACCAGGCCCCGCGCTTGCCGAGGGTCTCAGGGTCCCGGACGCCGCCGTCCGCGACCGAAAAAGGTTGGTGCCCGTTCGACCGGACCGGCCATCGGGAGAAACGCCCGATCGGCGGGCCGGGTGCGGCAACGGGCGGCCGCCGGTTCGATGTAAGAACTAGTCGGATACGTAGGCGCCCGCGACCGCCGGGCTCTTGCGCGGCACGATTTGCCCGGGAGATTGTGCCATGAAAGATGCGGCGGGCAGGTCGCGCCCGCCACCTTCGCCAAGCCTTCGGGGGACCGGTTGCGTCAGCGGCCAAGCCGTGACGATTCAGTCCGAGGTGGAGCCCGTTGTCCCCGACGGGCTGATCTGCGAGCGTACGAACCACAACCCGATGAGGACATCGGGTTCCGCCTTTTGGTGTTTTCGCTTTCAGCGATGAAACGCACTTCGACTGAATCGATCCGGCTTGGCATCTGTGGCCTTTCTGAATCTGCGGGAGGTCCCGCATTTTTCTGCGCCGGGCTATTTCCCGAAAACGGAGGTCGTTTTTCTCTCAATGATGACGGCTGCGATTCCATGATCTCCGGGCCAAGCGTGGTGCAAAAATGGATTCATGCTTTCTCCGGCCTCGGCGTGGAGCGAGGTCAGGCCCACCGCCGGGCGCCGGCCAAAAAAGCGGCCGGCCGCGACGCACCCACATGCGCCACGGCCGGCCTTATTCGGGGGTAACAAAATCGCAGATCCTACAGCCCGTATTCGAACGACAGGTACGCCATCGGGCCATGGTAGTTTGTCCGGCCGCCAGTGGTGTCGTTCTTGCTGTCGAAGTAACCGACCTTGGCGTGGCCCATCCACTTGTCCGAGAACCGGTGCTTGATCCCGACGGTGATGGTGGTGTCCTTCACCGCGACGCCGTAGGGCAGCGTCAGGGCGGCCAGCGCGGCGTTGCCGTTGTTTGCCTCGTAGTGATTCCACTGGATCTGGGCGTCCGTATCCTTGTCGACGGTCCAGCCGGTGATCAGGCCCGCGGTCAGGTAGTCGTTGTTGGAGTTCTGGAGCACACGGTTCGAATCGAATGCGTTGGCGGTGGTCAGCCCCGCGGCGTTCACGACCGCCGGGGTGACGCCGGCGCGCGGGTAGACCGTGCTGATCACGTGGTAGACCATGTTGGCGTTGAGCTGCACGTAGAGGGACTTGTTGGGCGTCCAGTCGATGCTCTCGCAGAAGGTGTGGTACCTCGAGTTGAGCGAGTCGTAGGCGGGAAACGCCGGGAGAAATCCCGTCACCTGCATTTTGCCGCGTTGGTTCACGTAGCGGGTGGTAAAGCCGAGGACGGGCGACGGCCGGGCGACCGCCGAGAGTTTGAAGCCCGTGTAGTTGGAATCGAGCAGGTAGTAATCGCCCACCCGGGACTCGAAGCCCGCCGTGTTGGTCGTGTGGCCCTTTTCAAACGCCTCAGCGCGCAGCGTGAAGAAGGACGAAGCCTTCCAATTCGCGCCAAGCGTATAGTTGCCGTGGTCTTCGGTGACGTTTTGGATGGCGAGCGTGCCGAAGCCGGTGGTGGAGGTCAGCGGGTTGAAGGCGGAGGTGTTGCGCTCCACCCCGCTCAGATCGCGCTGGCTTCCGCTGAAATAGACGGAGAGATCCTTGATACCAGTATAGCGAAATTCGAGCACGGGGGTCTGGACATCCTGCTGGAGCTTGGCCCAGCCGAGGCGCGGGGTGGAGGTGAGCACCGTCGCGGGGGTGCCGGCGGGTGATCCGGCCGGGGCGGCGGCGGCGATGACCGTATAGTTGCTCGAGCCGCGGACATATTCCTCCTGCGCGCGGTAGGCGAACTTCACGAAGATCGCCTTGGTGGGTTTCCAGTCCAAGGCGACATTTCCGACCAGGTTCTTCAGCCGCGTGCCGCCGGTCAGGCCGGAGTAATTGTTCGTGGTGACGGGCACCACGCCGGTGGCGGTCGGGGTGCTGGTGATCAGCGGCCGGTCGCCGACGACCGTGGTGTGGATCAACTCGTAGTGGCCGTTGACCTTGAAGGTGAGCTTGCTGCTCAACGGGGTGTCAGCCTCGAACATGACGCCCGCCGTCTTCGCTTTCATCCCTTCCGTTTCGGCGATCAGGACCTGATTGTTCCAACTCGAGGAGGGAGCAGCGGCTTTCGCCACATTCTGGGGACTCGCCAACTGCCCCGCCGGAACCGTCGTGGACAGGCTGGCAATGGACCAGGGGATGACATCTCCGGGGAAATTGGTGACGTAGCGGGTGTCGACGTTGTTGAACTGGTCCCCGAGCAGTTCGAGCCGCAGGTTGGTCTTGCCGATCTTGTGCTTCACGACGAGTTCCACCGCTTCGTGCCGCTCGCCGAGTTTGATATAACTGGGGGACATCTTGCGGATGGGGTTGACGACGTTCGGCGCCAGATTGAAGGGCAGGCCGGTCAGGGCCGACGAACCCCAGATCGTGGAGTCTTTCTTGCCGCTGCGGAGTTCATTGACGTAGCGCAGGGTCACGACCGCAGCGCCCGGCTTGGCGAGGGTGGCTTCGATCCAGAACTTGCTGCGATCGACGTGGAGATCCTGGTCGGCGAGCGTGTTCCACTGGCCGTTCGTCGGGAAGAAAGCGCTCACGCCGTCGTAAAACGTGCGGAAGCGTTTGTAGCCGAAGTCGACCGATCCGACGTCATTTTTCGTGAGCTTGAAACTGCCGAGGTAATCCTCGGCACCGGTGAGGGCCTTGCCTTCGATGACGAGCGAACTGGTCTTCGAGAGTTCTTTCACGATGTGGAGTTCCTCGATGCCGGCGCCGCCGCCGGCCGGTTGCCGGGTGCGGCTTTGAAACGAAGTGTCACTGCCGCTGACCGCGGCCGCCTGGCCGGTGATCTTGACGTAGCTCTCGTTGTGCGGGAAGGCGTCAGCCTCGGCTTTGTCCGCGGCGAGGGCGGTGAAGCCCGGGACGAGAAGCAGGCCGCCCGCAAGAACGCCGGCGCGACAAATGAGGGGGAGAATCTTGGTATTCATGGCGTGCGTAGTTGGGTGCGTTCAGTTGCGGAAGTGGTAGCTGGCGTTGGAACCGTGCGGTTGCTCGTGGCAGCTGGCGCTCCAGCAGGTGCCCTGCATGAGCCGCGGGCTGTGATTCTCGTTGGTGCGCCGGATCGAGTTGGCGTTGATCTGGCCGGAAGAGCCGGCGTCGGGCGCCTCGAGGTGGCAGCGCAAACAGAGGTTGGCGTCGCGGGCGACGAGCATCTTCGCGTTGACCGTGCCGTGCGGATTATGGCAGGCCACGCAGCCCTCGCGCATGGCCGAGTGTTCATAGACGAACGGCCCTTTTTGCTGCGTGTGACACTTGGTGCAGGTGGCGTTCATGCCCTCGAGATCGACCCCGGTGCCGACGATGGCGTTGCCCTTGTGCGGATCGTGGCAGTCGCCGCAGCCCATCTTGCCGTTCAAGACCTGATGGCTGTTCGGCAGGCTGAATTGCGCGCGCTTGTCGAGATGGCACTGGAAGCAGGTCTCGGGCGACTTCCTCGGATTGACGATCGTGCCCTTGGTGCCGCCTGACTTCACATGAAGGCTGCCGGGGCCGTGGCACGATTCGCAGCCGGTGTCGCCGACCTTGGCCTCGGTGAGATTGAGACGGGCGTGCGTGGCGCCGTCGAAGTGCTCGGTCTGGTCTTCATGGCATTCCGTACACTGTTTCGAGCCGACGAATTCCGCGCCGGCGACGTGCGGCGGCACGAGCATGGTGCGGTTCACCGCCACGCAGGAAATGAGCAGCAGGCCCCAGGCGGCGATGCCGCCGAAGATGAGGGTGTTTTGAGTCAGGCGCGGGCGTAGTTTCATGGCGGGGGAGTACGGGTTGACCTTGCGGGGGGAAAAACAGGGGAAGCTGGATCGTCGCATTTGTTTATGCCTGAGCCGGGCCGTATTGGATACGCATCGTTTGCCGATATTCACGCAAGGCTTGGCAAGTATCGCACAGGGCGGATCCATTGTGCTGGTTCAGCCACGGACGGACACGAATAAAACAGGGATACGCAGCGCGGCGGAGCCGCAACCAGCGGAATTACGGTAGAACGCAGAGGGAAGAAACGCTAATGAGTTTCGCCAATGGGGCGAAACCTTGGGACACCCCTCCGGCTCATCGCCTGCGGTGGCAGGTTATGGGGTCTGCCCATCGCAGACTGGTAAGTTCGCGATGAGCGAACCCCAGAACTTTGCCGCGTAGGCGATGAGCCGAAGCGCACCTTGAAGGTTTCATCCATTGATGAAATCCGATTAGCGGTCGATCCGCCTGGACCTTCGCCTAAAGTTCCTCGCAGCGTAACAAGAAATGCGAACGGTGTAGCGGCATTTTTTTCCGAGACTGCGCTCGGAAAAAGAGGCTGCGCAGCCGCAGGCCATACGAAGCGATCGGTCGGTAGTCAAATTCCGAGGTGGGGCCGGCTCTCCGAGCCGGACTTTGCGGAACGACGCACCGAATTGAAGGAGGCCGGCTCGGAGCGCCGGGCCCCACCTTTTGACCAACATGTTGGTCTCTGTACTCGGATAGCCAGACATAGAGCGAACCAAGCCCACACGCGCAGATCTACGGCTGTCACCGTCCGGTTGCTCGTCTCGGTCCACGCAGAGGTGGACCCTCCATTGCTCCGCAGCTTGCTCCGGGGATTTTTACTCCTCAGGCGGTCGTGGATTTCCCGGAGGAGAAAGAGAACCAGACAGGGGAAAGAGAAAGACACGGCGGGAAACACCCTTGGCTGGCCTGCCGTCGACGGGCAGTGGCCCCGGGCCGCGCGGGCCGACCTTCGGGCTACGACAACGGATGCGCGATCCAGCATCATTCCCGCAAGAAATGCGGTGCGACCGACAAAATGCGCCGAGCGGACTGCGCACAATTTTCCGATAGTGTCGGCGTGCCCCCGATCCCGCGGGTGCGCTTTTCCCAACTCAACCCACCCATGTTCCCTCTTATGAAAACCTCCCGCACCCTCCTCACGATCGCCGGCGCCGCCGCGGCCTTTGCCTTCTCCGCCTTCGCCGCCGATGCGGCCGCCAACTGGAGCGAACACTGTGCCAAGTGCCACGGCGAATCGGGCAAGGGCGATACCAAGATGGGCAAGAAACTCGCCATCGCCGACCTCACCGATGCCAAGGTGCAGGCCAAATTCACCGATGAAGCCGCTCTGAAGTCCATCAAGGAAGGTCTCAAGGACAAGGAGGGCAAGGTGCAGATGAAACCGGCCGAAAATCTGAACGACGCCGACATGAAGGCGCTCGTCGCTCACGTCCGCGCCCTGAAAAAGTAGCCGGTCCAGCCACCGCCATGAATCCGTCCCAGCCAACGTCCCCGGGCCGGCGTGGCGCGCGGACCAACACCATTCTGGCCGGGCTCGGCATCACCTTTGCCGGCCTGGCGGTGTTGTTTGTGGCCGACCTCTGGGGGCGGGTGCCGGCAAAGCCGGCCATCCCGCTCGTGGACGTGAAGTTTCTGGAGACGACCCCGTGGCGGCGCAGCTATGCCGACATGATCAAGGCGAAGGAGGACATGTCCGACTTCGACTGCTACGCTTGCCACGAGAAAAACAAACCGCCGCCCATCCGCTACGACGCCAACCACAAGATCATCATCCCGAAGGAACACGCGAACATCGAGCTGGGCCACGGTTCGCACGACCGGAACAATCTCTGTTACAACTGCCACAACGAGGCCAATCTTCTCACGCTGCAGGTGCGCGACGGCCGCGAGCTGAAATTCGACAACAGCACCCCGCTGTGCGGCAGTTGCCACGGTCCGACCTACCGTGACTGGGAAGCGGGCGCCCACGGTCGCATCTCGGGCCATTGGGACACCAAGATCGGCCCGGCACAGCGCCTCGCCTGCGTCAACTGCCACAATCCCCACGCGCCGCAAATCCCGACGCGCCCGCCCGCCCCCGGCCCGCATTCCCTGCATGACGCGGCCGCGACGGCTGTGACCAGCCCCGCCGCCGCCAACGTAAAACCCACCCACTGACATGGCCGCGCCCCACCCATTTACCACGCCGGACAAGACCTCCGACAAAGCGCTGACCCGCCGGAGCTTTTTGCGCGGCTCCGCCGCCTTTTCCGGTCTCGCCGCGCTGGCCGCGAGCCTCTCGCCGTTGCGCGAGCTGAAAGATTTCACCTCCACCGAGGAGTTCCTGCAGAAATACTACAAGGAGCTCACGCCGGATGAGATGACCAGGGTCCTCGCCCGGATCGAAAAGGATGTGCAGCGCCAGTACGGCGTGCGCCCCCACGTGCGCGACCTCAAGCCGATGGACGGGGTGGAGTTCGTTTACTGTCTCAACCTCACCCGCTGCATCGGCTGCCGCAAATGCGTCCACGCCTGCGTGGCGGAAAACAACCAGTCGAGGAATCCGGAAATTCAATACATCCGCGTGTTGCGCCTGCCGCACGGCTCGCTCGATCTGGAGAAGGCGGAGCATCGCTACGACCCCAAGCAGGTCCCGGAAAAGGGCTTCTTCTACATGCCGGTGCAGTGCCAGCAGTGCGAAAACCCTCCCTGCGTGAAGGTCTGCCCCGTCAACGCCACCTGGCAGGAGAAGGACGGCATCACGGTGATCGACTATGACTGGTGCATCGGCTGCCGCTACTGCGAAGCCGCGTGTCCCTACTGGGCCCGCCGGTTCAATTTTGCCAAGCCGGAGATCCCCAAGGAGCGCCTCAACCCCGAGATGGCCTACCTCGGCAACCGGCCGCGCCAGCAGGGGGTGATGGAGAAATGCCACTTCTGCATTCAGCGCACCCGGGTGGGCAAATATCCCGCGTGCCTTGAAGTGTGCCCGGTGGGCGCCCGCAAATTCGGCAACATCCGCGATCCGAACAGCGAGGTCTCGCACATCCTGCGCGAGAAGCGGGTCTTCATCCAGCTCAAGGAGGAGATGGGGACGTCGCCGCGGTTCTTCTACTATTTCGACAAATGATCACCGCCGCCCGCAATTACGGCAACTTTCTCTGGCGCTGCGCGCGGGTCGCGACCGTGGGCGACTGGCGCTACTACGCGTGGGTGGGCCTGCTCGTCGCCGTCACGCTCCTCGGGCTCAATGCCTACTGCAAACAGCTCGTCCACGGGCTGATGGTCACGGGCATGAGCGATGAGGTTTCGTGGGGTGTCTATATCGCCAATTTCACCTTCCTCGTCGGCGTCGCCGCGGCCGCCGTGATGATGGTGATTCCCGTCTACATTTACGACAACGAGGAGATGCACGACCTCGTGATTTTCGGCGAGCTGCTGGCGGTGGCCGCGATCATCATGTGCCTGCTGTTCGTGACGGTCGATCTCGGCCGGCCCGATCGCTTCTGGCATCTCATCCCCTTCCTCGGGCAGATGAATTTTCCCAACTCGATGCTGAGCTGGGACGTGATTGTGCTCAACGGCTACCTGGTGCTCAATGTCCACATCTGCGGCTATCTCATCTATACCCGCTATCAGGGGCGGAAGCCGTCGAAGTGGTTCTATATTCCGTTTGTCTTCATCGCCATCGTGTGGGCCGTCTCGATCCACACGGTGACCGCGTTTCTTTATGTCGGTCTCGGCGGGCGTCCCTTTTGGAACTCGGCCATCGTCGGTCCGCGCTTCCTCGCCTCGGCGTTTTCCGCCGGGCCGGCGTTGATTATCCTCGCCCTGCAGGTCGTGCGTCGCGTCACGGCCTCCGGGTCCGCGGCGGACTGGAGCGAGGCCGTGGACGTGGGCGCGTCACCTGGTCGCCCGGCCGCGCCGGAGGATTTGGCAGAGCTCGCCCGGGTGCTGCCGGAGCTCGCCGGAGTCTCGTCGGCGGATCGCGCCCGGGCGCTCGCCGGAGCGGCGGTGCTCGACGTCGCGCGCGGCGATCTGCTGCTGCGGCAGGGGACGACGTCCCTTGACGCGTTCTTTGTTTTGCGCGGGCGGGTGGTGGTGAAGCGGGAAGAGAGCGGACGGGCGCGGATCACCCGCACCGCCTCGCCGGGCGATCAGTTTGGCGAGGTCTCCGCGCTCCAGGGCACGCGGCGCATGGCGACGGCGATCGCCGAGGAGCCGTCGCGCATCCTGCGGCTGCCGGCCGATTCGCTGCGCGTCCTGCTGGAAACCCCCGCCATGAACACGGTGGTTCGTTCGCGGATGAGCGAGCGGCTCATGATCACCGATCACGCGCTCCTCACGCTCCGCGGAATCGTGCAGGTTTCGATGATCATCAATGTCTTCCTGCTGGCGAACGAGGTGTTCAAGGAATTCTACTCCGGCAACCTGCATGTCGCCTCCTCGAAATATCTCTTCCTGGGCCTGCATGGCCATCACGCGCTGGTGCCGTGGATCTGGACGGCGGTGGCGCTCAATCTGATCGGCATGACCCTGCTGATTTTGCCAATCAGCCGCAGCCTCAAGTGGCTCGATGTGGCCTGCGTGTGTTGCATCGTCGGCATCTGGATCGAGAAGGGCATGGGCCTCGTGATTCCCGGCTTCATCCCGACGCCGCTCGGTGCCATCGTCGAGTACACGCCGTCGCTCAACGAGACGCTCGTGTGTCTCGGCATCTGGGCCTTCGGGCTGTTGTGTTACACGATCTTCCTCCGGATGACCGTGCCGATTCTCCAGGGGCGGATGACGAAGGCCAACGAGGGCCAGCCCGAACCCGCGCTCGCCTCCTGAAGGCGAAGAAATGGTTTTTTGCACAGAAGATAATAAAGGAAACGAAGCGTCCGCCCGAGGCCAGACCGCTGCTTCGTTTCCTTCGTTATCTTCCGTGCAAATCTGAATCTTTAACCAACTCGACCAACCCCATGGCCACCCAACTCACCGCGGCCGACGCGAAGCAATCGCTCACCGATCACGTCACGGCCAAGGGTGCCGAGATTTTTTGCAAGTACGGCCCGCGGATCGGCTGGCCGGAACTGCCGCGGTTGCTCGAGGATCGCGCCTACGTGCGCTACCCGTGCGAGGTGGTCTTCGACGCGGCGCTTTTGCAGGAGGGTGAGTTTGCGCACCCCGAACAGAAGGGCGAGCGGCCTGAGGACGGCTTCACGATGTTCGTGCATCCGCTTTTCGAGGCGCAGCTGGAGCGGGTGCCCGCCCTCGTGCTCTACCAGCTCGTCGCGCTGAACTACGGCGAGTTTGCGTCGTCCGACGATGCGGAGAATTTTGGCGCCGCCGCGCTCGGTCTCACCCGCGACGAATACTACGCGCTGCTCTGCGAGTGCGCCGATCAACTCGGCACGGGTTCCGACCCGGAAATGATGATGGACGCCTTTCCGCCCGGCGGCTGCGGCGGGGGCGGATGCGGCTGCGGTTGAGTCGCGGGCTCACCCGGGCGGGTGCCGGACCCGTGGGAACGCCCGCCGCGGATTTTGCCATCGCGTCGCATTGGCCCGCGCCAAGAGATGCGGTGCATTGGTCAAAATCCGGTTAGCTGCGGCGATGGAATTGTGGATACAGTGGGCGTCGTTACCTCCTTCCCCGGCGTCCCAAACCGTTGACCAACGTTTTTCGCACCATGAAAACCTCACGTTTCGCTGCCGTTTCGTTTGTGCTCACCCTCGCGGGCGCCGCGCTCGCCGCCTATGCGGCCGACGCCTCCGCCAACTGGACGGAACACTGCGCCAAATGCCATGGTCCCGATGGCAGGGGCCAGACCAAGATGGGAAAAAAGCTTGGTCTCCGCGACCTGGCCGACGCCAAGGTCCAGGCCAAGTTCACCGACGAAGAGGCGCTCAAGGCGATGAAGAAGGGCCTGACCGACGACAAGGGCAAGGTGACGATGAAACCCACCGAGGGCCTTTCGGAAGACGAGATCAAGGCGCTCGTGCCGTTCGTGCGCGCGCTGAAGAAGTAGGCGCACACCGCCGGTTGAATCTGCCATGAACCGCTCCTCCATGCCGCCGCAGTTGCTCCGGCTCGTGGTGCTGACGCTGCTGGTTATCGGCACCTACGCCGTCGCGCGCGTCGTGCTGACGCCGGCGACGTTTGGCCATTACGGTCATTACCGCGGGGCGGCGCTGGTCGAGGCGGCGTCGCGTCCGCAGGTGTTTGCCGGGGCGAAGGCCTGCGACGAGTGCCATTCCGAGACGAGCGAACTGGTGGCCAACGATCGCCACAAGGGGATCAGTTGCGAGGCATGCCACGGCCCCGGCCGGACCCATTCCCGCAATCCGGACATCATGCCCGTCAAGCTGAACGACCAGCTGTGCCTGCGCTGCCACGTGGCGGAAGTGGCCCGGCCGGCCAAGCAGCGCCAGATTCAAGTTTGGGATCATTTTCCGGGCGACAAGTGCGTGGAATGCCACGTGGCCCACCAACCCAACAAATCCAAATGACCCCGTCTTATTCTCGTCGCCGGTTGCTCGGTCTGCTGGGAGGCGGCCTCGGTTGGCTGGCCGCGCTGCCGCTGGCCAGCAAGGCCAAGGCGGCCGTGAAGAATCTCTTCACTTCGGCGGGGGCTCCGAAGGGCTACGATCCGATGAAGCACCACTGGCTGATCTGCATGGATGCGGACCGCTGCATCGGCTGCGGGTTGTGCGTGGATGCGTGCAAGACCGAGAACAAGGTGCCGCAGAGCTCGAGTTACTTCCGTACCTGGGTTGAGCGCTATATCATCCGGAAGGCGCGGCCGGGTGCCGTCGCCCTGCGGGGCGAAGTGGCGGTCGACTCGCCGAATGGCGGACGGAACGGGTTTCCGCCGACGCTTGTGCCCCGGGAGGAGATCCTGAAGGCGTTCTTCGTGCCGAAGCTGTGCAATCTTTGTGAAAACTCACCGTGTTCGCAGGCCTGCCCCGTGGGCGCGACCTTCGACACGCCGGATGGCGTTGTGCTGGTCGACCCGGAGTATTGCATCGGCTGCGGTTTCTGCATCCAGGCGTGTCCGTATGGCTGCCGGTTCATGAACCCCGAGACGCACACAGCGGAAAAATGCACGCTGTGCTATCACCGCATCACACGCGGCCTGAAGCCGGCGTGCGTGGAAGTCTGTCCGACCCAGGCGCGCATTTTCGGCGACTTGAAGAACCCGGTGGAAAAAGATCCCCTGCAGGAGTTCATTCGCGCCAACAAGGTGTTCACGCTCAAGCCGCACCTCGGCACCGAGCCGCGCGTGCTTTACGCCAACATCGACAAGGAGGTAAGGTAAACATGAGCCCGGCGATTTTCCTGGCCCAGATCGGAGCCGAGGCCCACGCCCAGCTGCCGCATGTCGAGGGCTACGCATATCCCAACGAGCAGAATGTGCTCTGGAGCGTCCTCATCGTCATCTATCCGTATATCACCGGGCTGGTGGCCGGCGCCTTCATCATGGCGTCGCTGGTGCGGGTCTTCAACGTCAAGGCGCTGACGCCCGTGTATCGCCTCGCGCTGCTGACGGCGCTCGCGTTCCTCCTCTGTGCGCCGCTGCCGCTGTTGCTGCATCTCGGGCATCCGGAGCGCTGCCTCGAGGTGATGATGACGCCCCACCTGTCGTCGCCGATGGCGATGTTCGGGTTTGTGTATGCGTGGTACATCATGGCGGTGCTGTTGCTGGAGCTGTGGCTCGACTATCGCCACGATTTTGTTCGGTGGGGGCAGCAGGAGCCGGGCCTGAAGGGCCTGATGTACCGCTGGCTGACGCTCGGCGTGAAGGACGTGTCGCCGGCGGCGCTGCATTTCGACGATCGGATGGGCCTGGTCGTCACCATCATCGGCATCCCCTCGGCGTTCCTGCTCCACGGCTACGTGGGTTTCATCTTCGGCTCGATCAAGGCGAATCCCTGGTGGGGCAACGTGCTCATGCCGGTGATCTTCGTTTTCTCGGCCATCGTGTCCGGCATCGCCCTGTGCGTCTTCATTTATACGGAGCTCAGCTGGTTCCGGCGCAAGGAGGTCGATGACGACTGCATCGATGAGATGGGCAAGTTCCTCTTCTATGCCTTGCTGGTCGATTTCTCGATCGAGTCGCTCGACTGGTTGCACCGGCTCTACTCGGCCGACGAGTCAATTCACGTCCTCAAGCAACTCGCCGCCGGCAAACTCTTCTACACGATGCTGGTCGGGCAGCTCTGCCTCGGCACGCTGATTCCCCTGCTCATGCTGGGAGCGACGCAGATGTTCCGGGAAGAGATTCCTAATTTCGTCCGGCGACGCCTGTACTACTTTAGCGCCCTGCTCATCATGGCTGGCGTGCTGTTGATGCGCTGGAACGTGGTGATTGGCGGGCAGCTGTTCTCCAAGAGCCTGCGCGGCTTCACGACCTTCAAGCTGGAACTTTCCGGCCAGGAAGGCTGGCTGGTGGGGCTGGGTCTGATGCTGCTGCCGTTCCTGATCCTGGTCTTGCTGATCCGGATTTTCCTCCCCGTGGAAAAAGCCCACGGGGCGGAGGCGCCCGGAGCCCCGACCCCGGTGGTGTCGGTCTGAGCGGGCGGCGGATCACATTCTTGTTCCGCACCGGGCAATTTCCTGAAAACGGCTGCCGTCTTTTCTCGAGGCTGACGGCAGCGATCCAATAATCTCCGGGCCAGGCGTGCCTCCCGCAGATTCAGAAAGACCGCGGATGGCCGGCATCAGGGACGCCGATCGCCGCCGCCGCCGGAGAGGGATTCGCCCAGCCGAGAGTCCGAAACCGCCGGCGTCCGGCCTTCAGTTCGTCCGCGGTTCGCGCTCGCGGCGTTGCAGCCGCGTGAAGGTGAGCGACACGACCAGCAGCGCCGCGCCGAGCAAGAGGAACGAGGCGACCCGCCACGCCGGGTCCAGCTGCCGGCCTCCGGGCACGATGAGGTTAACCGCGGTCAGCAGGAGCGTGCCGTGACCCATCCAGCGGTATTTCTGGTTTCGCACGATGAAGTTTAGCACGTAGTAGACGCTCGCCATCCCGATCCAGGCGAGGCCGGCGACCCTGGCCGGCACGAGGTGGTACAGCGCATAGGGAAACACGATGAAGGCGCTCAGCAGATACGCGTTGCGCATCAATTCCGTCTTCAATTCCAAACGGTGCTTCTGCCAGTTGAGGATACGCGCGCTCAGGAGGGCCACGATCCCGAAGCCGACGCTGATGCCGGTTTCGCGATCTTTCAGAATGACGTAACCGAGCACGATCGCGACGTAGATGAGGAAATTCGCGACGACAATGGCCCGCGACCGGAACCAGATTGCCGTGGTGACCACCACGACACTTTGCACGGACAGCCACACAAACACCTCGGGCGAAGGGGCCAGTTTGATGAGAGCCATGCTAAACGCGGTGTAGCCGGTCATGGCATAGAAGAAGGTGGAAACGTGGCTGTGGCGCCGGACCCAGAAGATCACGGCCAGCCCGATGAACACGGCGGCGGCGCCGACCTGCGCCACGACGAAGATTTTCGGAAATGCGGCCGCGGTGTGCAGCAAAAACAAACCGTAGGCCATGGCGCAGGTGACCAACCCGCCGGCGATGGTCGCCGGATCCTCGGAATCCTCGGCGGGTCGGAAGAGCGGCAGCGTGCCAAAGACCAGCGCGTAGAGCAGCAGAAAGGCCGGAACAGCGATGGGCTCGGAAACGAAGTGAAACGCCCCGCCGCGTGCCGGATTGCCGATGGCCCAAACTGCGTAGGTGCCGAGGACCATGACGATTCCGGCGAGCGCGACGGCGGGCCAGTGGCGCCGCACGCTGGTGACCGCCGCGAGGGCCGCCATCACGGTGAGGCTGGCGAGGACCCACCAGGCCGAACCGATGGCGAGAGCCGAGGCGCAACCCGTGATCAGCGCCAGCCCGGTGAGCCAGGGGGAATTGCGGCGCAGCGCGATCACCACGTTGATGGCCACCGCCAGCGCGAGGAGGGCGGGCGCGGCCGGTGATTCGATGCTGAGGGCCGGTCGCGCGCCGAAGAAGAACAGGCGCAGCGTGGCGCAGTAGAGCAGCGCCATTCCGGCGCCGCGAAGATGGCTCGCCACCAGCGCGAACGAGCGCTCCCACGTATGCGCGATGAAGAATAAAGCCGTGGCCACCGCCAGGCCGGTCAGCGACGGCGCGGCTGCGGGCAGACTCGCATACGGCAGCGTGAGCATGAAGCCGCCACCGAGCGCGAAAACGAGAATGCCGACCCGCGCAAACCAGTTTTGTCCCACCTCGAGTTCGAGGTCGTCGGCGTCTTGTTGCGGGGTGCTCGCAGTCGCCCCCGGGGAGGTTGCCGCGGGCACCGGTGCCGGGCTCTCGATGGCGCTGGGGACGGTCGGGGAGGGCAGCGGGACAATTTCTCCGGTGAGACCGAGGTGAGACTCGAGGCGGGCGAGGCGGGCCTCAAGCCGCGCGAAGTGTTCCGCGGCGTGGGGATCCTGCAGGGGCGAAGACGGGGAGTCAGACATGTCGAAGGGGCGCCGCACGAACGCGGCAGGGGCTTGAGAGGAGTATCGTGGAGTACTGCACGGCTTGCTCACCGGCTTTTGCCTCAGGCTGCGCGTTTCTTGACCAATTTTTTGTTTGGAGATGCCGCCGCTGGCGGGGCGGATCCGCAGGTTGGTGCTTCCGGTTTGATGGAGTGCGGGTGCCCCCACCCGCTGGTCGGGCGCTGCCGAACGGTCGAGCGCGGTGGGGGCTCCGCGCCCCCACCAAACCGCAGATATTCCAACGACTGGCCGCCGCCCGCACCGGCCGCGAAATCTTCCAGCAATTGGGAGACGTGCCGGGGCTCCCGTTCGGCGGACCAATTTCCGCGGTACATTGGTCAAGCGATGCGATGCCGGCGGCACCATGCCGGCAGTATGTTGTCGCTGGCCCAAGCCACGAAGATGCCTACAGAGCTGAATGAGAGGTTCATTTCGTGCCGCCGGTTTGCGGCAGTGATGACGAATTGGATATGCTGGCCGGTGTTCGCGTTGATCGCGTGCCCGCTCGAGATCGCGGCCGAACCCGCGGTTCCGGACGGAAAGGCCGCTTCCACGGCTGCCGCCGCCGCGCCGAAGCCCAATTCCACCGCGGCGTGTCTGGAGTGCCACAGCGACACCGAACTCTTCCTCAAGCGGGACGGGAAGAAAATCTCCCTCTTCCTGGACGAGAAGATTCCCGCCGCGTCGGCGCACAAATCGCTTGAATGCATCGACTGCCACGAGGGGTTCGACGGCGACAAGACGCCTCACCGGAAACCGCTCGTGCCGGTCGACTGCCTCGGCTGCCACGAGGACACCGGCAAGAAAAAGCACGCGTTCCATCCGCGCCTGGCCCTCGCGCCGATTCCGACCGGCGAGGACACCTCGTGCGTGGACTGCCACGGCAAGCATGACACCGCCGCCGTCAAGTCGCCCGCCTTTCGCTTTGCCAACGGCCCGCAGCCCGAGGCGTGCGGCAAGTGCCACGAGACGGCGCGCGACCATTTTGCCGCGTCCGCCCACGGCAAGGCCTTCACCGCGAAGGAAAAAAACGCCCCGGATTGCCTGACGTGTCACCGTCAGGCGGTGGCACCGCACTCTCCCGCCAGGGCCACGCTGGCGCAAAAACTCGCGCAGACGCAGCAATGCGAAGCCTGCCATGTCGGCAAGGACAATGTGGCCGGTCAGGTTTTGCGCGGTTTGAAGTTCGTAAAGTCGTTTGACCAGAGCGTGCACGGCGCGGCCCTGCACAAGGGCGAGGCCGGGGCCGCCAATTGCGTCGATTGCCATGGAGCGCACGAGATGAATCGTGCGCTGTCCCCCGGTGCCCGCATGAACAAGCTGCACGTGGCCGACACTTGTGTGAAGTGCCACGAGGACATCGGTCGCGAATACCGGGAGAGCGCGCACGCCCTTGCCCTCGGCAAGGGCAATGCGGACTCGGCGACCTGCACGGACTGTCACGGCGAGCACGACATCCTGGCCCACAAGAATCCGGCGTCGCGGGTGCATGCGACACATATTGCCCAGCAAGTCTGCGGCAACTGTCACGCCTCGCTCAAGCTTACCCAGAAGTACGGAATCGCGTCGCACAGTTTCCAGACGTTCTCCGACAGCTACCACGGCCTCGCGGTCCGCGGCGGTTCCGTCGAGGTCGTCAATTGCGCGAGCTGTCATAATTCGCATGCGATCAAGTCGCAGAACGACCCCACGTCCTCGATTCACAAGGACAACCTGGTGCAGACCTGCGGGCAGTGCCACCCGGGCGCCAACACTCGTTTCACGGTTGGCAAAGTGCACGTGAGCCCGGAGGCGGCCGAAGGGGTCGGGGGGAGCGATCCAATTCTTTACCTCATCTCGACGATCTACGTGCTTTTGATTGTCGTGGTGGTGGGCGGCATGGTCGTCCACAACGCGCTCGATTTCATCAAGAAGATCCGGCGCAAGCTCGCGATCCAGCAGGGGCTGCTCGAGGAGGAGCACGTGGCGCACCGCCTCTACGTGCGCATGACCGGGCACGAGCGCCTGCAACACGCCGCCCTGGTGCTCAGCTTTGCCGCCCTCGTAGTAACCGGATTCATGTTACGCTATCCGGAGGCGTGGTGGGTGGTGGCGATCCGCAATTTCTGGGCGGGGGCGTTTGCGTGGCGGAGTGGAATTCATCGGGTCGCCGGAGTGGTGATGCTCGTCGCCGGCGCCTGGCACGTCTGGTATCTCGCGTTTACGGTCCGCGGCCGCCAGCTGTTCCTCGATTTGTTGCCGCGCTGGCGCGACTGCATCGATCCGTTCCGGGTCTTGCGTTACAATCTGGGCCTGGCGCCGACGAAGCCAGCCTTCGGGCGTTTCAGTTATATCGAGAAGGCTGAGTATTGGGCGATGATGTGGGGCTCCCTGCTCATGGGCGTCACGGGAGTGATCCTGTGGTTCGACAACACCTCGATGGGCCTCTTCACCAAACTGGGTTTCGATATTTCGCGCACGGTGCACTTCTACGAGGCGGTGCTCGCCACGCTGGCGATCATCGTCTGGCATTTCTATTTCGTGATCTTCAATCCGGATGTGTATCCGATGAACCTCGCGTGGCTGACCGGCCGGATGTCCGAGCGCGAGATGTTCGAGGAGCACCCCGCCGAGCTGGCCCGACTCAAGGCCGCGGACCGATCGCCACCCCCGCCGAACGAGCCTCGCCACGCGAAGCCCGGCCCGGGCGCCGGGTAGGCGGGACAGTGCGCCACGCGGTCAGAGAGCGCAATCGAAGGAACAACGACATTTCCATCGTACTCGTTCTCGTAATCGTTCCTCGTTCTCCCGGGATTGAGAGAACGAGAAAGAGGACGAGGAACGAGAACGATTGATGCATTCCGAAAATCGTCGCATACGGGAGCGAGACCTCGATAACTGAAGGCAGATTCGGTTTGAGCCTCCCACAGCGATCCCCGCTCACTCCGTTGCGACCGTTTTTGGACCTGGGATGCACCTGACCGCGCCACGGAACATGTAACGTATTACGTTACATGTTTCGGGCGGCCGATCCGGCGGGCCCCGCGGGTGTCGGCGAACGACACCCGTGCGTCAGTGAGCGGGTTCCCGCGGGATCGACCTCAATGCCCGAGCCGCGAGACCATCGCGTACACAATCAGGACGAGAAGGATCAGGCCGGTGCCGAAGAAGATAAAGCCAAAGGCCTTGGCGATGTTCTTCCGACCCTCCCAGTCGTCGGCCTTGATGCGGTAGATGTCGATGCGCCCGGAGGCGAGCAGGCGATCGTACCAGCGCTTCCGTTCGTGCAGCATCTCGGTTTTCGAAATGCGCCCGGAGAAGATGACGGTGTCCATCGGGAACTTCTCGATCCGGAAATGGGTGTTGAAGAAATGGAACGAGAAGATGAAGCCGGCGGCGAGCAGCGCCTCGTCGGAGTGAACCACCATGGCGACGTTGATAATCCAGCCCGGCATGAAGAGGGTGAAGAATTTCGGGAACCACAGGATCAACCCCGAGAAGCCGATGATCGCCACGCCCCAGAACACCGCGAAGTAGTCGAAACGCTCCCAATACGTCCAGCGGTCAAATTGCGGACGCGGCCCCTTGCCGAAGAACCACTTTTGATGGGCGATGAAGTCACGCCAGTCCTGCAGCGAGGGCACCATCGAATCAGGGTGGAAAACGATGCCGAGCAGGCGCCGCCAGGTGATCTTGCGGGTCACCGGATCGCGCACTGAACCGCGTTGCTTCCAGAAACTGTTCACCAAGCTTCCGAGATGGAGGACAAAATAGGCGAACGTCACGACGGCCGCATAGTGATGCAGCGTGCGGGCGACCTCGGCGTTGCCGAGCAGATGGAACATCGTCTTCGCCCAGTCGGTGTAGTAGAACTTGAGCGGCATGCCGGTGATGACGAGCGCGAGGAAGCTCGTGACCATCATCATGTGCAGGAAGCGCTCGAACGGCGTGAACCGCGTGAAGACGTCGTCATCGACGTGCGCCTGAATCACGGCGGCGCGGAACGACTTCGTGTCGTGCAGGTACAGGTAGATCGAGCGGAAGAGCCAGAACGCCGTGTGCAGTCCAAAGAAACCAAATACGCTGACCAGCAGCGTGGTCATGAACCAGAAGACCTTGTTCAGGACCGGGTAGTTCACCTTGTCGAGCGGATTGGCGTGCGGCTGATATTCGGTGAATTTCGCATTGATGCCGGGATGGCATTGCGCGCAGGTGCCGACGATCTTGTCCTTGTGCAGCCGCGAGCGTTTGTCGCTCACCTTGAACACATCGTGGTGGCCGTGGCAGTCGAAGCAGGCGGCGACGTCCGAGGCGACGTTGGGCTGGCCGAGCGCCATGGCCTTCCCGTGGTAGGTCTCGCGATAGTGCTCGAGTCGATCCTGGTGGCACTTGCCGCAACTCTGATCGCTCAGGCCTTTGAAGTGCGCCGTGGCGGGTTTTTCGATGTCATGCGCGCTGTGACAGTCGGTGCAGACCGGCCCCTTCTGATCTCCCTTCGCCAGGATTTGCCCGTGAATGCTCTCCTTGTAGGTGTCCTCGATGCCCACGTGACAGGTGCCGCAGGCCTTGGCGATGTTGGCGTGGTTGGACCGCGAATCCTTGTCGACGCTTCGCTTGATGTCGTGGACACCGTGGCAGTCGTTGCAGGACGGTGCGACCACGAGACCCATCTTCACGAGCGCCCGCCCGTGAATGCTGTCGAGGTAGTGCCCCGCGGCCTTTTCCTGGCCGATGCGGTAATCCTTGGTGAGTTTCGTGTCGTCGTGGCAGGTGCCGCAGGTCTTGGGCAGATTGAATTTGAAGACCGGTGAATCGGCCTGCTTCACCGGCGCCATGTCGTGTGTGCCGTGGCAGCTGGTGCACGAGGCGGCGTCGGAGGCGCCCATCTTGTGACTCATGCCATGGATGCTGGTGGCGAACTGCGCGGTCGCTTTTTCGTGGCAGGGCGCGCATTGCGCCGGTTTGAGCTTGGTGGGGTGTTCCGCTTCCTTGATGTCGCTGTGACAATCGACGCAGTTCGTTTTTCCGTGGACGGACTTGGCGAACACTTCGGGCCGCACGCCGATCCATTCCGGGGCCAGGCCCTTCTTGCGCGGTTTGAATTCCGCCTCATGGCAATCCATGCAGTCCTTGTTCGCGACGATGGGCGGCTTGGCGGTCGCCGGCGGTGGGCTGGCGGGTTCAGCCGCGCGGCTGCCAGAAAAAGCAACCACCAGGAGCGGCAGTTGGTACCAGACTGTCCGGAGGAAACGAGACGGCATCGCGCTCATGCTGCCAGTATGGGGAAAACGGCGTGCGAGCACTACGCAGCGGTTGACGGTTCGTGCGCGCGCCTTGGCGAGGCCCCCCCCTGCGGCGGGCCAATGGGTGCCCAGCATTCGTCAAGGAATGCGCGGACGCCCGCGCGGAGTGGGATTATCGTCGAGGCTACAAACCCCGGGGGTGCTGCGGCCCCCTGGAAAAAACCCAAAGGAGAAAGCCATGGCAGCAATCAAATTACATCTGGATGCGGCGGAGTCCGATGCCGTCGCGCGGTTTGCCGAGGCCGCGGGCACGAAACCCGAGGCGGTGTTGTATGCCGCCCTGAACCGCCTGATGCTGGCGGCCCGCGATCCCGCCGTGCGCAAGGAAATCCTGGAGACGTGGGAATCGCATACGCAGAACCTGCCGCTCTGGGCGGATTCGGCCTGTTCGGTGCACGCCTACGAGGGCAAGGCGGACGACGAGCCGGAGCCAAGCAAGTACCTGCAGTAGGTTTTCGCCTGCCCGGGCCGCATGAATTCAGTGGGAGTGTATTCCACCACTGAAGGCGAAAACAATGAAAGGTGGAACCCGATGTCCTCATCGGGTTTTGCAACGTACGCTCGCCAATCAGCGCGATACGGAGATCGGGCTCCACCCTGCCTTGAATCGTTCCGGGCGAGCCTCCGTCGCTACCTGGTGGTGGCCGGTTTGGCCGCCGCCGTTGCGGCCGGGGCCGGGCCTTCCAAAATCTTGATCGCCGATTCGCGGACCGCGGTGATGGCGGGCGAGTTCTGGGGAATCTCGATCTTCGTCTCCAACTTGGTGTCGGTGCCAATATAGTCCGCGGCAATCGCACAGAGCAGCGGCATCGCCGTTTCCATCCGGCCGGCAATTCCGAGCACCGACACGCGCACGTCCCACATTTCGGGTCCCGTGCCCCGATCGAGCGACTTGTCGGGATTGGCCCGGGCCGACATCTGCAGGAACGTCTCGCGCGAGGCGGCATCGACCCGTGGCGTGGCGTCGACCCCGTAGCCGATCTCGATAAACAGGTCAGGGGCGACATTCGCCGGCGGTTCGTACATCCCCTTGCTCGCCAGAGCCGCATCGACGCAGGCCTTGATCACCGGGACCTGCACCTGCGCGTTGCTCACCATCGATTTCTTCGCGAGGAGGCGATATGACACCCCCGACGGTTTCAGCATGGCTCCCGGGGCGCTGATCGAATCGACCAGCACCTTGTGCTTCGGGACAAAGATGTTGTTGCAGCCCGCCAGCAGCAGCGCCGCGGCCCCGGCGGCGAGCCAGGTCAGACGTCGAGAATTGCGCAGTCCACGTTGCATTCGAAAAAAGTCATTCTTTCTATATGTGCCTGGGCGGATTTCGCAACTGGCGGAATCGGCAGGCTGGCCGGGCCGGGTGGGCGATCACTCAGTCGATTTTCACCCGCGCCCGGTAAAACGCCTCGCAGCGGGCATAGATCTCCGACGCCGATTCCAACGCCAGGGCCTCGGCCGCCAGCGCCCGGGCATCGCTCATCGTCGTCGCCCGGATGAGGTACTTGACCGCCGGCAACCACGCCGGAGACATGCTCAGGCAGTCGACCCCGAGACCGAGCAGCAGCGGCGCGAACACCGGGTCACCGGCCATCTCGCCACATACGCTGACCCGCAGTTTCCGTTGGTGCGCCTCCTCCACGATTTTCTGCAACGTGCGCACGATGGCCGGGTGGGTCGGCTCGTAGAGGTGGGCGATGCGTTCATTCACCCGATCGATCGCCAGCATGTACTGGATGAGATCGTTGGTCCCGATGCTGAAAAACGCACAATGTTTGGCCAGCAAGTCCGCGGTCGCCGCGGCGCTGGGAATTTCAATCATCGCGCCGACCGGCATGTCCACGTCGAACGGCACGCCCTTCGCCTGCAGCTCCTGCCGGCATTCCTCCAGCACGGCGTTCGCCCGCGCGAGTTCCCCGACGCCACTGATCATCGGATACATGAGATCCACCTTGCCAAAGTGGCTGGCCATCAAAATGGCCCGCAGTTGGTCCTTGAAGATATCCTGATGTTCGAGGCACCAGCGGATCGCCCGGAAGCCCATGAACGGATTATTCTCCTTCGGAAACAAGTCCGCCTTGCCCGCCAGCGGCTTGTCGCCGCCCAGATCCAGCGTGCGAATGACGACCGGCAGCGGCGCCATCAGCTCGACCACCTCCTTGTACGCCAGGAACTGTTCCTGCTCGGTCGGGATGCTCGCGGAATTGAGAAACAAGAACTCCGTCCGATAGAGACCGATGCCTTGGGCAAGAAAGTTCTTCGCCCGGGTCGCCTCGGTGGCTTTCTCAATGTTGGCCATCAACGTCACACCCACGCCGTCAAGCGTCACCGCCGGCAGTTGGTTGTTCTCCAGCAGCCTCGCCTCGAACGACTTCTTCCGCTCCTGAATCTTCCCGTAACGGAACAGGGTGCTTTCCGACGGATTCACAATCACCACTCCGTCGTAACCGTCGACGATGACCCAACTCCCGTCGGTCACCCGCCGGGTCAGGTCGCGCACCCCCACCACCGCCGGAATCTTCATCGAGCGCGCGACGATGACGGCGTGGCTGGTCTTGCTGCCCGAATCGGTGACGATCGCCAGCGCCCCCGAACGATCGAGGGAGGCGCATTCGGACGGGGTGATGTCATTCGCCGCGACCACGCGCTGTTCGGCGAGCCGTTTGAGTGAATTCTCGGCCTGACCGAGCAAATTCTGCAACACCCGCTGCGCCACGTCGCGCAGGTCGCCGGCCCGCTCCCGCAGGTACTCGTCATCAATCTCCGCGAAGGCCTGCACGTACCGCGACGAGACCTGGTGGAAACACGTCTCCATGTTGCGGCCGGTTGACTCGAATTCGCGGATCGTCTCACCGATCAGCGCCTCATCTTCCAGCACCATCAGGTGGGCATCGAAGATCGCGGCTTCCTCCGCCCCGATGTTCTTTTCGACTTCACTCTTGATCTTCGCGACCTGCTGCCGCGTCAAAACCAAGGCGCGATCGAAACGCGCGATCTCGTCGACGCGTTTCCCTGGCTCCACCTGGTAGCTCGGCACCTCGACGTCGCTCTGCAGGTAGACAAAAACCTGGCCGTACGCGATCCCTTCCGAGGCGGCGATGCCTTGTACGGTGAATTCGTTTTTTGAGGACGGGTCCATTCTGTATGGCATGCGGGCAATGGGGCGAAACGGTCTGCGCCCTGACGATAACGCGCCACCCGCTAACCGGGTCAATTCGGATCTATCCGATCCGCGTCTCAACCACGAAGGCCGACTGACCCCAGGCCTCCCGGATCGTGGCGACGACCCGGTGGGTATCCGTCTCGTCCCGCAACAACGCAAAACATGCGCTGCCGCTCCCGCTCATCCGGCTTTCAAGCCCAAACTCCACCCGCAACCGCTCCACCAGCACGGGCAGCGCGACGAATTTTGCCCAGGCCGGCGGTTCCATGTTATTCCTCAGCAGCGCTTCCGCCGGAGCCGTCGGGTCATCGCTCCATGCCGCCAGCCACGCCTCGGCTTCGGCGGGAGGCAGGTAGCTGTGTGGCGCCGCCGCGGCGAGTCGTCCATACGCCCAGGGCGTCGAGATGCCGAAACCGGGTTTGAACACCAGCACCCGCCGGCCGGTCAGCCGGTGCCCGGCCCCGGGTGCCAGCAACTCGACCCGCTCGCCGCGACCTCGCATCACCACCGGCCCGGCATGCAGAAAGAGCGGGCAATCCGAGCCCAGTTCGGCGGCCAGCGCCGCGATCCCGGCCGGCGACAGTGCCCGGGCCGGTTCGACCAGGCGGTTCAGCGCCCGCAGCGCCGCGACCGCGTCGCTGCTCCCACCACCCAGTCCCGCTCCGAGCGGGATGGATTTCTCCAGCTCGAAGGCGACGTTCCCCGACCATCCCGTCGCGTCGGAAAACGCCCGCGCCGCCTTCAACACCAAATTCGTCCCGTCGCAGGGAACATCCGGATCTCCGCAACGCAGTGACGTCGCCGCACTCGGTTCCGCCCGCAGCGTATCGCCAAAATCCAACGTCACTGCGACGGAGACCAGATCGTGAAACCCATCCGCCCGCCGACCGGTGACGGCCAGGAAGAGATTCAACTTGGCGGGAGCGAAAATCGAGATGACGCTCATGGGCGGTGACCCACCATTGCATATCGAGGCCCACTAATCCAGTTCTTCGGATTCTTCCTGCATTGGTGTTCAACCGAATCCCTCTGTGGTTATAAAAAATGGCCTGCGACCTAATCCTCGTCCTTGACGCCCAATCGCCGCGTGACGTCACGCCGGCCCTCCGCCAGTTGCAGGGCACCGTGCGGTGGGTCAAGGTGGGCTTGGAAATGTACACCTCCTGCGGCCCGGACGCCGTGCGCGAAATCGCCGGTCTGGGCTTCAACGTCTTCCTCGATCTCAAGCTGCACGACATTCCCAACACGGTCGCCAAGGCCGTGGAGTCCGCCGCGAAGCTTCCGATCGGCATGCTCACGCTGCACACCTGCGGCGGACGGGAGATGATGCAGTGGGCGGTCAAGGCGCAACAGCAGCACGCCCCCAACCTGCTCCTGCTCGGCGTCACGGTGCTCACCTCGATGAGCGCCAGCGGGCTGGCCGAGACCGGCGTCGCCGATTTGCCGGAACCTCAGGTCGTGAGGTTGGGCCGGCTCGCCGCCGATTCCGGCTTGCGCGGCCTCGTCTGCTCACCTCTTGAGATCGCCCCGCTTCGGGCCGCGTTGGGCGCCGGCGTCTCGCTCGTCACCCCGGGGATTCGGCCGCGCGACGCCAAAGCCGATGACCAGACGCGGGTGATGACACCCGGCGAAGCCGCCCGCACTGGCGCCAACTTCATCGTCGTCGGCCGCCCCATTTTCAAAGCCTCCGACCCCGCCGCCGCCGCGCGTGCGATCCTCGCGGAGCTCGGAGCGGCGGCCAGTAATCAATAGGCGGTAATCAGCGGTCAGTTCGCCTAAACCAGAAAGATCAATCTCACCTGAACTCGTTTACAAATCACTGTCTTCGGACTACCTATTCTCGGTTTCTGACCACTGCAGACCACTGATCCCTCTCCGAACCATGTCCCGCACCGCCGCCATTCTCCTCGCCGCCGGCAGTGGTTCGCGCATGGCCGGAGCGGTAGCCGACAAGGTGCTGGTGCCCCTCGCCGGCCGGCCCGTCTTTGCCCACTCCGCCGCAGCGTTCATGCAGAGCGCCATCGCCGATCTCTACGTGATCGTTTTTCGCGACCAACGGCAGATGATGGAGCTTTCCGCCTATGCCCCCACTCCCTCCGTTCTCGTCCGCGGAGGACGCGAACGGCAGGATTCGGTGAGCCAGGCCCTCGCCGCGCTCCCGGCCGATATCCGGCACGTCTTCATCCACGACTGCGCCCGTCCGCTCATCCGGCCCGAGCAGCTTGTCGCCCTCCACAAGATCGTCCGCCGCGAGCATGCCGTCGTGCTCGCCCATCGCGTGGTCGACACCATCAAGGAGCATCGGGTCTTGATCTCGCCGAAGGGTCGCGACGATTCCCGCCTGCGCACCCTGGACCGCGCCCGCCTCTGGGCCATGGAGACACCGCAGGTTTTCTCCCGCGAACTGATCGCCCGCGCCTATGCCCGGGTGGGCGCCCGCGGCCTCCAAATCACCGACGACGCACAGGCCGTCGAGCAGCTCGGCCATCCCATCGCCCTGCTGGAAAACCAGCACCCCAACCCCAAGCTCACCACCGCGGCCGATCTGGCCTACCTGGAGTTTCTCGTCACGCTGAACGATCGCCCGCCTGCGGCGCACTCCCTCTCGTCGCGGCCGCCCTTTTGATGAACTTCCGCATCGGTCACGGCTACGACATCCACCGCATCGTCGCGGGCCGTCCCCTCGTCCTCGGCGGGGTGAAATTCGACACCGACTTCGGCCTCGAAGGCCACAGCGACGCCGACTGCGTCACTCACGCAATCTGCGACGCGTTGCTCGGCGCCGCCGGCCTGCCCGACATCGGTCATTTTTTTCCGAATACGGATCCGGCCTACCGCAACATCGACTCCCAGATCCTTCTCGCGCGCGTCTGCGGCGAGTTGTCGAAGCTGCGTTTCGCCGTCGGTAACATCGACGCCACGGTCATCGCCGAAAAACCGAGAATCTACCCGCGACTCGCGGAGATGAAAGCCGCGCTCGCCAAGAGCACCCGCCTCCCGGTCGGTAACATCGGCCTCAAGGCCACGACCAACGAGGGCATCGGCGACCTCGGCCGCGGCCTCGCGATCGCCGCCCACGCCGTCGTGCTCATCGCCAAGGCTTGATCGCCATGCGCCGCCTCCCCCGGCCTCCGGCTTCCGGCTTCCGTCCTCCGTCCTCCGTCCTCCGGCTTCTGGTCTCCGGCCTCAGGGTTCTGGCTTCTGGCCTCTGCCTGCTGTCCGCCGCGGGCTGCCTCAAACGCGAGACCGCCGTCCAGCGCGGCAACCGCGAGCAGGTTCTCCATCGCGGCATCGGCAATGAGGTCACCGAGCTGGACCCGCATCTCGTCACCGGTGTCGCCGAAGGCAATGTCCTGCGTGCGCTCTTTGAAGGTCTGGTCGCCGAGGACCCCGTGGACCTGCACCCGGTGCCCGGTGTCGCGGAGCGTTGGGATGTTTCGACTGACGGCCTCGTCTACACGTTTCAACTCCGGGCGGATGCCCGTTGGAGCAACGGGGCCACGGTCACGGCGCAGGATTTCGTCGCCGCGTATCGACGCATCCTTACCCCCACGCTCGCCGCCGACTACGCCAACATGTTGTATATCCTGCAGAGCGCCGAGGCGTTTCACAAAGGCAGCGCCCCGGACTTCGCCCAGGTCGGTGCGGTCGCAGTCGATGCCCGCACCCTTCGCCTCACCCTCGAGCACCCCGCGCCGTATTTTCTTTCGCTCATCACCAATCCCCCGTGGTACCCGGTCCCGCTCGCCACCATCGAAAAACACGGCTCTGCCTACCAACGCGGCAACAGCTGGACGCGGCCCGGCCGCATCGTGACGAACGGGCCCTTCGGGTTGACGAAGTGGACGCCGAATCAGGTCATCGTCGTCGAGAAATTTCCGGGTTACTGGGATGCCGCCATCGTGCGGCTCAAGGCCATCCACTTCTACCCGATTGACAGCGTCGACGCCGAGGAACGCGCCTTCCGTGCCGGGCAGCTGCATCTCACGGAATTCGCACCGGTCAGCAAGATCGACGCCTACCGCCGCGACTCGCCGCAGCTCCTGCGCCTCGACCCGTATCTCGGCACCTATTTTTATCGCTTCAACACCCGCCGCCCGCCTTTGAACGACGTGCGGGTCCGCCGGGCCCTGGCCCTCGCCGTCGACCGCGGAGCCATCGCCACCAAGATTCTGCGCGGCGCCCAGCGCCCGGCGTTCGCGCTCACCCCTCCCGGCACCGCCGGTTACACCGCCGCCGCCGGCATTCCGCTGGACCTCATTGCGGCGCGGCAACTGCTCAAAGAAGCCGGTTTCGATGGCGGCAAGGGCCTGCCCGCGATCGACCTGCTCTACAACAGCTCCGAAAATCATCGGGTGATCGCCGAAGCCCTGCAGGAGATGTGGCGCCGCGATCTCGGCGTCGAGGTGCGCCTCACCAACCAGGAACTGAAGGTCGCCCACGCCGCCCGGCGCGCCGGTGATTTCCAGATCATCCGTTCCGACTGGGTTGGCGACTACCTCGACCCCGCCACGTTTCTCGACATCCTGCGCAGCGACAGCGGCAACAATTACACCGGATGGGCCAACCCCAATTACGACGCCGCCCTCTTCGCCGCCGCGCGCACCACCGACTCCGCGGCGCGTCACGCCCTCTTTCAGCAGGCCGAGGCCCTGCTGCTCGAGGCCGCGCCCATCATCCCGCTTTTTCACTACACCCACATTTTCCTCCTGCAGCCGTCCGTAAAAGGCTGGCATCCCACGCTGCTCGATCACCATCCCTACAAGCATGTCTGGCTGGAAAAATAAACGCGACGTCGCGGCCGGCCGACTGCGCATGCCGATTGACCGATGGAGGCGGGGTGCCCCCACCCCGCGATCGGGCGTGTGCGCCGCCGGCGCCTCGCGGGGTGCGGGCACCCCGCCTCCATTTTCGCTGGTCTCACTCGTCCTAATTCGATCCCTTCCGCGACCGATCCTCGTCTTTTTCGCCGCGTTCGCGCTCGCCTTCACCGCCTGCACCCAGCGCGACCCCGCCCCCGCCGGCGGCACCTCGAACTCACCGCCGGTGCTTCGTCTCAGCCAGCGCAACGAGCCCGCCTCGCTCGACCCCGCCACCACCACCCTGCCCGACGAATTCGGCACCTTGCGCGCACTGCTCGAGGGCCTGCTCCTGCCCGGCGCCAACGGCGGCGCCCCGCTGCCCGGTGCCGCCCACCGCTTCGAAGTTTCGCCCGACGGCCTCTCCTATACGTTTCACCTCCGCCCGGAAGCCCGCTGGTCCGATGGCGCACCCGTCACCGCCACGCATTTCATCGCGGCCTACCGCCGCGCGCTCACTCCCGCCACCGCCGCCCCCAAGGCCAGCGTGTTTTCTGACGTGAAAAACGCCGCCGCCTATGTCTCGGGCCAGCTCGCCGATTTCTCCGCCGTCGGTTTTCACGCGGCCGGCCCGCACACGCTGACCATCACGCTCGAGCGGCCGAATCCACGTTTCCCCTACTACGTCGCCAGCGGCCCGTGGCTGCCCGTGCGCACCGATGTCGTCGCCCGGCACGGTCGCAACTGGACCCGCCCGGACCACTTCGTCGGCAACGGGCCCTTCCTCCTCGCCGAGTGGCGCGCGGATCAACGCATCGTGGTGCGAAAGAATCCACGCTGGCACGGCGCCGCCGGCGTGCAGCTCGCGGAAATCCACTTCCTGCGTTTCGACAGCGGCGACAGCGAAGACCGCGCCTATCGGGCCGGGCAGCTCGATGCGACCATGGCGGTCCCGTTCAGCAAGGTGCCGGTCTACACCCGCGAACGGCCCGCCGAATTGCACCGGGCCCCGATGATCGAGACGCGTTACCTCGCCTTCGACACGCGCCGCCCGGCGCTCAGCCGCGACGCCCGCCGCGCGCTCTCGCTCGCCATTGATCGCACCAAGATCGTCGAACGCGTGCTGCAGGGTGGCCAGATCGCCGCGTCCCAGTTTGTGCCACCGCAACTCCGGCCAGCCACCCCACCACCGCCCGGATCGACGGCGCACGATCCCGCGGCCGCGCGCCGCCTGCTCGCCCAGGCCGGGTTTCCCGGTGGCCGGGGTTTTCCCAAATTCGAACTTTCCGGCTGGACGCAATCGCAGGTGCTCGAGGCGATTCAGCAAATGTGGCGTGAGGAACTCGGCGTCGAGGTCGCCATCTCCGTTCGTGAAGCCAAGGTTCACCTCGACGCCCTGCGCACCGGTGGCTTTGACATCGCCTTCATGACCTCGATTCCCGACGTCGCCGATCGCGCGGCGATGCTGGCGGATTTCACCAGCGGCGCTCCGCTCAACTATCCGCGTTGGAGCAGCTCCGCCTTCGACGCCGCGCTCGCCGCGGGCCGGTTCGACGTGGCCGAGGAGCACCTGCTGGAAGCAGCCGCCGTCGCTCCGCTCTATTTCAACACCAAGATCTCCCTGATGTCGCCGCGGATCCGCGGCTGGCAGGAAGACGGCCTGTGGGCCCGTTGTTACCACGATGTGCATCTCGCCGGGAAGTAACCCGCACTTCGTCGCGCTCGCCCTCGTGTTCTCCGCGCTGCTGGCCGCAGGTTGCGGCCGCCGCTCGACGCTCGTCGCGGACGGCAATCGCAGCCAAACGCTGCATGTCGGTTCCGGCGGCGAACCAAGCGAACTCGACCCGCACCTGATCAACGCTCCGCCGGACTACCATGTCATTCACGCCTTCTTCGAGGGCCTCACGCGGCTCGATTCCCGCACCACGGAACCCCGGCCCGGAGTGGCCGCACGCTGGGAAGTCTCGCCGGACGGCCTCACCTATACCTTTCACCTTCGCGCCGGCGCACGCTGGTCCAGTGGCGATCCGCTGACTGCCGACGATTTTGTCGCTTCATTCCGTCGCGCTCTTTCGCCTGGCATCGGCTCGCAATACACCGTGCTCTTCAAACCCGTGCGCGGCGCCGAGGCCTACGCCACGGGCAAACTCACCGACTTTTCTCAGGTCGGATTTTCCGCCCCCGACCCGCGCACGCTCGTTGTGACGCTCGCTCACCCCACACCCTTCTTCCTCGCCCTGATCACCGGCAATCCCGTCTGGTTCCCCGTCCACCAGCCCACCATCGAACGGTACGGCCCTTTCGATCAGCGCGGCACGAACTGGACGCGGCCGGGCCGCTTCGTGGGCAACGGGCCTTTCCTGCTCAAGGAGTGGCGGCAAAATCAGCGCATGGTCGCCGCCAAATCGCCCACGTACTGGGACGCCGCCAGCGTGCGCCTGCGCGAGGTGCACTTTCATCCGATCGACAACCCCGACACCGAGGAGCGCGCTTTTCGCTCCGGCCAGTTGCACGTCACCCGCTTCGTTCCGAACTCGCGCGTCGACGCCTACCGCATGGAAGAATCGCCCCTCCTTTCCGTCGCACCCGAGCTGACGGTGCGTTTCATCACCCTCAACACCGCCCGCCCGCCCCTGCACGATCCCCGGGTCCGCCGGGCCCTTGCGCGCGCCCTCGATCGCACGCGTTACAGCAGCCGCGTCCTGCGCGGCACCGAGGCCGCCGCCTTCAACTTTGTGCCCGCGGGCATGCCGGGTTATTCACCGTCGGTCACGGTCACCGAGGATGTGGCCGCCGCGCGCGCGCTGCTGGCCGAGGCCGGGTTTCCCGGCGGTCGTGGCTTCCCCAAACTCATCTTTTCCAGCGAAGCCGGCCGATTCACCGAGCTGGTCGAGGCGATTCAAGAAACGTGGCGGTCCAGCCTTGGCCTCGAAATCGCCATCCAAAAAAGCGAATCGCGCACCCACTGGAGCAACCTTCAGCTCAAACAATACGACCTTGGTTTCGCCGGCTGGAACGCCGACTATCCCGACGCGTCCACGATCCTCGACCTCTTCGTCAGCGGTGGGGGCTGGAATTTCACGCAGTGGGGTGATCCACCGTTTGACGCCCTCATCGCCGCGTCCGCCATCGAGCTCGATGTCGCGCAACGACTGCGGAAGTTGCAAGCCGCCGAGGCACGACTGCTGGAGCAGATGCCCATCATCCCCCTGACGTTCGTGCGTCGCGCGGTGTTGATCCATCCTTCGGTGCGGGCCTGGGCCAGAAATCCGCTCGACCGGCCGGATTTCAAGGCGGTCTGGCTCGCCCCGGAGTAGTTCCCCCGGCCCGCTCCGCACGCAGTGTTGCCATCCACGCCTCCTCGATGATTCTCCCTCCCATGCGTATCCCGTCACCTTTGCTCGGCGCGGCCATTCTCGGCGCCGCCAGCTTTCTGCCTGCCGCGCCAAGCGCTCCGGCCATCTCCGCGGCGAGTCTCCTCGCGCGCACCAAAATCCTGGCCTCCGACGAATTCGAAGGCCGGGGGCCCGGCACTCCAGGCGAGGAGAAAACCGTCAATTACCTCGAGGCCGAATTCCGCAAGCTCGGCCTCGCGCCCGGCAACCCCGACGGCACCTACGTCCAGGCTGTGCCGCTCGTGGGCATCACGTCGAAGCCCGCCCTCGCGTTCACCGTCGGCGGCAAGGCGGTGGAGATGACGCCGATCAATGACTTTGTCGGCTATTCGACGCGGGTGGTGCCACAGGTCGAGGCGAAGCACAGCGACGTTGTTTTCGTCGGCTACGGCATCATCGCTCCGGAGTTCGACTGGGATGACTACAAGGGCGTCGATGTCCGCGGGAAGACCGTCGTGATGCTCATCAACGACCCGCCGGTCACCACGGCGGGCGGCCAGCTCGACCCCGCGGTCTTCGGCGGCCTGGCCATGACCTACTCTGGCCGGTGGACCTACAAGTACGAGATCGCCGCGGAGAAGGGCGCCGCGGCCTGCCTCATCGTCCACGAGACCGGACCCGCCGCGTATCCGTTCGGCGTCGTCGTCTCAAGCTGGACGCGCGAGAATTTCGAAATTCGCACCCCGGACAACAATGCGGGACACATCGCCCTCTCCGGCTGGCTCACCCTCGACGCCACCAAAAAACTCCTGACCGCGTGCGGCCGCGATTTCGACGCGCTGAAAAAGTTCGCCAGCACCCGCGCCTTCCGCCCCGCCGCACTTGGCGCCAAGGCCTCGTTTACCGTGGAAAACACCCTGCGCCAGGTCGACTCGCGCAACGTCCTCGCGCTGCGGCCCGGCACCGATCCGCGGTTGCGCCAGGAGTACGTGATCTACAACGCCCACTGGGATCACCTCGGCCGCGACGAACGCCTCACCGGCGATCAGATCTACAACGGCGCCGCCGACAACGCCGCCGGCACCGCGGTGCTCCTCGAAATAGCCCAGGCCATGAAGGCACTCCCGGTGACCCAACAGCCGAAGCGCAGCGTCCTGTTCCTCTCCGTCACCGCCGAGGAAAAAGGTCTGCTCGGCTCGCGTTTCTATGCGCAAAATCCCCTCTACCCGCTCGCCCGCACCGTCGGCGTGATCAACATGGACGGCGCGAATCAATTTGGCCGCACGAGCGATCTCGAAGTGATCGGCTTCGGCGCCTCCACGATTGACGACGTCGGCATCGCCGTCGCCCGCGAGCAGGGCCGGGATGTGCAACCCGACAGCCACCCCGAGCGCGGCTCGTACTTCCGCAGCGACCACTTCGAATTCGCGAAGGTGGGCGTCCCGGCCTATTATCCCAAGGCCGGCCGCAAGTTCATCGGCCAGCCCGCCGACTTCGCGGAAAAAAAGGTCAACGCGTACATCGCGAAGGATTATCATCAGCCGAGCGACGAGGTGAAGCCCGACTGGACCTTCGAGGGCGCCGCGCAGGACACCGAGTTTCTCCTCGGCGTTGGTCTGCGCCTTGCGAATGACGCCAGGTGGCCCGAATGGAAACCCGGCAACGCCTTCAAAGCCCGCCGCGACGCGATGCTGAAATCCGCGAAATAGAAAACCTCACAAATCGAGGTCGCCGCCACCTGCCGGCTTCGCCTTGATCACCCTTTCCGCTTCGTCAACCCCGCCGCCTTTTTGATGAGATTGATCGCGGCCACGGAAACGCCGAATTCCGCGGCCACGGCGGCGGCGGTCTTGCCGCCCGCCTGGAGGGCCTTGACGATCTCTTCCTTCAACCCGGGAGTAATGCGCGCCCTCTTCCGCTGGCCGACTTTTGCCAAAGCCTCGGGCTTCACTCCAGTCCTGGGCGCGGCGACGACCGCCTTTTCGCCGATTACGTTCCGGAGTGCGCGCTGCAAACGCGGCGACGCGTAGCCGGCCAGCGCCTTGATCACGGCGTCAATCGAGCCCAGCCCGAGTTGGGCCGGCAGGGTCGTGAACTGGGCATCGCGGGCAGCTTCCAGCTCCCTCTCCAGGATCGCCAACTCGGCTTGTTTCTTGGCCAGTGAATTCTGCAGGGTTTGAAGGTCCGACATGTTGGCTGTTGGGTTACGATGAACCGAAGCGACGTTGTCGCACGTCGCCGTGATTGGTCAATCCCTTCCCTTCGGACAATCGCCGGCGCGAGCGACCGAGCCGGTTCACCCGCGCTGCGCCATCGGCAAATAGTCTCGCGTCGTCGCGCCGGTGTAAATCTGCCGCGGCCGGTAGATGCGGCCCTTGGGATTCGACGCCACCTCGTGCCAGTTGGAGATGTAGCCCGGCGAGCGCCCGATCGCGAACATCGTCGTAAACATGTTCATCGGGATGCCAATCGCGCGCATGATGATGCCCGAGTAGAAATCGACGTTGGGGTAGAGCTTGCGGGACACAAAGTAGTCGTCCTTGAGCGCGGCCTGTTCGAGATGCTTGGCGATGGCCAGCAGCGGATCGTTGATGCCGAGCCGTGTGAGCACCGTGTCGCACGCGTCGCCGATGATCTTCGCGCGCGGGTCGAAGTTGCGATAGACCGCATGACCAAAGCCCATCAGCCGGTTGCCCTTCGTGCCCGACTTCGCGGCCGCGATGAACCGGCTGCCATCGTCACCCTCGTCGTGAATCGACTGCAACATCTGCATCACCGCGACATTCGCCCCGCCATGCAGCGGCCCGGACAGCGCGCAGATGCCGGCCGACATCGAGGTGAAGAGATTGGCCGAACTCGACCCGACCATGCGCACGGTCGAAGTGGAGCAGTTTTGCTCGTGGTCGGCGTGAAGCAGGAGCACGAGATTGAGGGCCTTCGACACCTCGGGCACCGGCACGTATTCCTGATACGGGTCCGAGAACATCATGTGCAGGAAATTGTCGCAGAACGGCAGTTCATGCTTGGGGAATATGAACGGCAGGCCCTTCTGATAACGATAAATCATCGCCACAAACGTGCGGATCTTCGAAATCGCGATGGCCGCCGCCTGATCGAAGTTCTGCAGATCTTTTTCGAAATTATTGGTCGCGAGGTCCGCGTAGTAGGCCGGCAGTGCGCTCACCAGCGCCGACAACATCGCCATCGGCGAGGCGCTGGTCGGGAAGCCTTCGAGAATCTTCTGCATCTGGGTCTCGACCGCCGCATTCTTGCGCAGCAGGAGGCCGAACTCCTTGCGCCGCGCCGACGTGGGCAGTTCCCCGTAAATCACCAAGTAGGCCGTTTCGACGAAGTCGCTGTAACGGGCGAGCTGATCGATCGGATATCCGCGATGCCGGAGGATGCCATTGTCGCCATCGAGAAACGTGATCTTGCTCTCGCAGGAGCCGGTGTTGCCGTAGCCTTGGTCGTACGCCACATGGCCGGTCGTCACGCGCAATTGCCGCGTGTCGATCGCCTTTTCCCCTTCGGTGCCTTCGATGATCGGCAGGGGGTATTCTTTGTCATCGAGTTTCAGCAGAGCGGTCTTGGACATGGTGTTGCGAGCGAAACCAATTCCATGCCGCTGGCAAAGGAAAGTTTGTGTCCGGATGCGGAAACGACGTTGGAATTAGCGGCGGTCATCGGGCAAGGTAGAGAAACTGCCGGGCAGGAGATGCGCGGGGACCGCGCTCGCCTTGACCCGGCCACCCGGGCGGTTAGTTTTCCCGGCATGCTCACGGTCAAACATCGCCCGCTCACCGTGCATGACTACATGCAGTTGCCTGAAGATTCGGGCAAGAAATCCGAACTCATCGAAGGAGATTTGTTCATGTCACCCTCCCCAACTCGCTTTCATCAAGACATCCTCGGCCGGCTTTTCGGCCCGATCTGGGCCCACCTGCAGGTCAATCCGATTGGAAAGGTTTACACCTCGCCTTTCGACGTCACGCTCACCGACCTCAACGTTTATCAGCCGGACCTCTGCTTTTTCTCAAAATCGCGCTACACTTCGCTCACCGATCACGGCGCTGACGGCGCACCCGACCTCGTCGTCGAGATTCTCTCGCCGGGCAGCGCCAAGCACGATCTAGGAGTCAAAAAAGAAATCTACACCCGCACCGGCGTGGAGGAATTTTGGTGCGTCGATCCGGTGAAACGGACGATTACGGTTTTTCAACTCAGCGACAGCTCCACCACCCCGCGCGCCACGCTGGGAGTGGGCAAGACCCTGACAACGCCTCTACTGCCCGGTTTGAAGATCAAGGTGCGCGACGTGTTTGCGGATTGAGACTTCCATGCGCGCGCCCTCCCTCGCCCGGATCGAATGGTGGATGCGGCCGGCCAAGGACCGTGCACTCCTCCACCGCATCGAGCTCGAACATGGGTTCTACCTCGCCAACCTAAGACAGGACGAGATCAAGGCCACGTTGGCGGACAATTTCGCCGCACAAACCGCCGCACTCGAAGACATCTCCTATTCGCTCGACGAGTTGCGCGACACCATCGCCGTGGGTTTTTCGGCGGTGGCCGACGGGTTGTCCGCCGTCAGCGAAGGCGTCTATCAACTCCACCTCGACGCGGTGGGCACCCACGCCCGGCTCGACGACATCCTTTTCTGTCTCGTGGACAAAGCGGGTTTCCAACGCGAGCTCGCCGCCCGCCGCGCCCGTGCCAAGGCCGACCGCGCCCGCTACCAGGCCTCCGGCGAGTATGCCGACGCGATGACGCTCACCAAACGTGCCCTCAACGACTCTGACCGCGGCAAGGCCGGCGCGATGCTCGACGAAGCGATCATTCTCTTCGAGCGCGCGAACCAACACCCCGAGTTGGCACTCCAAGCGAGTTTTCAGCTTGGCTACCTCCACCACGTTCACCGCCAGGACATCGAGGCCGCCTGCTCATACTACGAACACGCGCTCGGACCGGGTTACTCAGCGCACTACGTCCGCACCGCGCGGCATCTCGCGCATCTCGACTACTTGCGCGAGCAGTACGAGCCGGCGTACGCGCGCTTGCTCGACCTTGTCGTCCACGACGATGCCATCACGCGCTTCGCCGCGGATCTCGCGCACGTGAACGACCAACCATGGCCCGATTGCATGGATGGGATCGAACATTCGTTGGCTTCGCATGCGGACCTCTTGGAACGTTGCAACCGGCTTGCGCGATTCACGAGCAGTTCACCGGCCAACGACGTTTCAGCGCGACAGAACGATTCAAGGAGAGCTATGACGACATCGTGAAAGAGCTGCGTGCGCTGCGGCCCGACTTGCAGGTTTATTTCGAAGGAGCGCGCTACGCCGTCAAGGCCGGGCATGGCGACCGGGCGACGCCGTGGCTGAAACACGTTCATGATTCGCAGCCAAATCTAAGCGCCCGTCGCGCCTTCCTGCTCGTAACGATGAGCAACGAGGATCTTCGCGATGCCTAACGTTCAAGAATTCCTGCATCAGGCTTGGGCAAATGCCGAGCGCGAGCGCACTGCCATCGAAATTCGCCAGCGTGAATTCGAAGAACACCTGAAGTGGAAGAAAACCATGGCTCCATTTCTGGCTTTTTTGACTGCCGGAGCGGCCGCGACGTTGGTAGCAGGAATATGCTGGCAAGCCATTTTGCAGTGCAGAGCCGCCGGCGAATCAGTTGCCACGATCCTTATCGGGACTGCCGCCTATTTCAGCATGCTTTTCGGTCCGTTCGTCGCTTTCCTTTTCGTTTTCTTTTGGGCGAAAGAGCAATTTCACAAAACCCTATGAGCATGCTACGGCCACCGCCGCAAAATTCCGGTAGATCTGCAGACCCCTGGCCTGGCTCTTTTCCGGGTGAAATTGGGTCGCGAACACTCTGCCCCGCCCGATCGCCGCACAGAAAGGCCCGCCATAGTCGCACTCCGCCAGCACCAGTCCCGGCTCCGCCGGCACACAGTGGAAACTGTGCACAAAGTAAAACGCTTCACCATCCGTGGCGAGTTGGGCGCTGAGCGCCGAGCCCGGCTGGCAAAACCGCACGGTGTTCCAGCCCATGTGCGGAATCTTGAACTCCCGCGGCCGCTGAAATCGCACCACCTGGCCCGGAAAGATCCCGAGCCCCGTGATGCCGCCTTCCTCCGAGTGTTCGAACAACGCCTGCATGCCAAGGCACACGCCCAGAAAGGGTCGATCCGCCGCAATCCACTCGCGCACGCTGGCATCGAGTTTCGAGGCCCGCAACGACGCCACACAATCGCGCAGCGCCCCGACCCCGGGTAGCACCAACCCCCGGGCGCCCACGGCGGAGAGTTCCTCCGGCGACCGCACGACTTGAATCGACGCGCCCACGGCCTCCAACGCCTTGGTCACGCTGCGCAGGTTGCAGATTCCGGTGTCGATGACGGCAATCATCCGGCCGTCAGCGCCGTCGCACCAGTGCCGGAAAATCCGGGCACAAGATCGATGTCGGGAGGGGTCGCGGCTGGCCGGCGACGAAGAACGTCATCTGGCCGATTTGCGAGCAGTGCCAGACTTCGCGCGCCCCGGCGTCGAAATATAGGGCGGACTTTTCGCGCATTTCGGCAACGGTGTTGTCGGGCGAGAGCACCTCGACACAGATTTCGGGCGCCCGGGGAAAACAGATGCCGTCGCCCAACTCGCGCAGACAGTCGCGCGAAGCCCATGCGACGTCGGCGGCACGCACGCCGTCGGCGGTGGAAATGGGGCATTCCGTGAGGACTTCGCCGTCGGGCATGAGGCGATCCAGCAAAACGGTAATGCGTGCCTGCCATCCTCCATGACTGGCGGCAGGCGGGGGGCTCATGAGAACGTGGCCATGACGGTCGGTCTCGACCCGGCCCTCGACTTTGATCCACTTCGGATCGGCCACCAGCTCCGCCCAGCGGCGCAGGTTGAAATCTGTCTGGGCGCTCTGCGAGGGGAGTTCGATGGAAAGGGAACCCATGGCGGTAAAAGTAGATTGGCCTCGAATCGCTGGCAAGCGCTGGATCCTACATCTTTCCCTTCGTACTCGGCAGCAGATCCGCCGCGCGCGGCTCAATCTGCGTGGCCACATCCAGCGCCCGCGCGAGGCACTTGAAGATCGCCTCGGCCACGTGATGCGGCTCCTCGCCGTAGACCAGTTGCACGTGCAGGTTTGCGCCGAGGGCGTTGCTGAACGCCCGGCAAAATTCCTTCACGAGCACGATGTTGAAATCGCGCACGAACATCGTCGGCGCCTCCGCCTGATAAACCAGATGCGGCCGGCCACCGACATCCACAACCACCCGCGCCAGCGATTCGTCCATCGGCAGGAGGAAAAAGCCATAGCGCTTGATGCCGACCTTGTCCCCCAGCGCTTCCTTGAACGCCTGCCCCAGCACGAGACCCACATCTTCAACCGTATGATGGTAGTCGACGTCGACGTCGCCCTTGGCCTTCACCGTGAGGTCGAACAATCCATGCTTCGCAAACAAAGTCAGCATGTGATCGAAAAACGGCACCCCGGTGTCGATCTGCGCGACACCGCGACCGTCGATCGCGAGCGTGATCGCGATGTCCGTTTCCGCGGTCTGGCGGGAGACGGTGCTTACGCGTTGGGAGTTTTTAGCCATGCGTCGAGGGTTGCGTTGAGGATCTGCATTTCGCGATCCGTGCCGACGCTGATGCGCAGAAATGGCGCGGTCAAGGCGTGGCTCGGGAAGTGGCGAACCAGCACCTGGCGCGCAAAGAGGAAATCGTACGCCGACCTGGCCACCTCCGGGCCGCTCTCGCCGCGGGCGTTTTTCGGTTCCGTAAAGATGAAGTTCGCCGCCGAGGGATAGGTGAACCAGCCGCGCGGACCGGCGAATTCCCGCGCGCAGCGGTCACGCGTGGCCTTTACCCGGTCGATCACCCCGTCGTAGTAGGTCGGATCGCCCAGCGCCGCGATCGCCGCCACCTGCGAGAGGCGGTTGACGTTGTAGCTGTCGCGCACGCGGTCGAGCAGCCCAATGACGTCGGAATGCGCGAGCGCGTAGCCGACGCGCAGTCCGGCGAGCGCATACGCCTTGGAGAGGGTGCGAACCACCACGACGTTCGGGTGGCGCGCGAGCAGTGGCACCGCGTTTTCGTTCGCAAAGGGCGCGTAGGCCTCGTCGACCACCAGGAGCCCGCGAAAGGAGGCGAGCACCCGTTCCAGTTCCGCATTGCTGAAACCGACGCCGGTCGGGGCGTTCGGCGAGGTCAGAAAAAACGCCCGCGCACCCGACGCCGCCATCTGCTCGACCGGCAGTCGCATCGTTCGATCAAACGCGATCACGTCGGTGCCGCCGTCCTGGATTCCGACGAGCACCGGATAGAGCGAGTAGCTTGGCCGGGTGAAGCCGGCGGACGCCTCCCGCGTGCAAAACGCGCGCACGAGGAGGTTGAGAATGTCGTCGGAGCCGTTGCCGATGCAGACGTTTTCCTCCCGCAGTCCGTGGCCATGCAGCCGGGCGACCACCGCGCGCAACGGCGCGCCCGGCGGGTTCGGATAGAGTCGGAGCGACGCACCATCCTCCCCAATTTCGCGGCGCAGGGCCTCGGCCACCCGCGGACTCGGCGGATACGGGCACTCGTTGGTGTTCAGCTTCACCCAGCCGGACCCAGTCGGCTGGAGGCCAGGCGTATAGGCGTGGAGTTTCGCAATGTGCGGGAGGGCGAGAGACGAAACCTCGATCATGAATGGTTTTGGCACAGCGCCCACAGCGAGCCCCATCCGGGTAAACAGGGCAATCCCTCTGTCCTCTGTGCCACCTCAGTGACCGCTGCGACGGTAAATCTGGAGCCGGCACTCACAACGCCCGGATCCGGACCGAGCGCCCGTGCGCCTCAAGCTTTTCCATCGCGGCAAACGCGGCCACCACCGGCGCGGCTTTTTTCACGCTGGCCCGGTCGTAGCGGATGATACTGGTGCGCCGGAGGAAATCCGCCACGCGCAGACCGCTGAAGAAGCGCCCGGCCCTGCCGGTCGGCAGCACATGGCTCGGCCCCGCGGCAAAATCACCCAGCGCGGTCGGCGTGTGATTGCCGATCATGATGGCGCCGGCGGTGGTGATCGCCGCGGTCAGCTTCTTGACCGCGGTCTCGGCCACCATCAACTCGAGGTGCTCGGGAGCGACGTAGTTGGCGACCCCCGCCGCCTGCTCCAGCGTCCCGACCTCGATCGCGAGAAACCCGTGTTCGAGCACCCGCTGCGCCTTTTCCGCCCGCGGGATGAGCTGAAGCTGGGTACGAATCTCCGACGCCACCGCCGCGATGATCGCCGCCGAGGTGGCCACGAGACAAATTCTCTCCCGGCCCGACCCGTGTTCCGCTTGCGCCAGCAGATCCGCGGCGACAAACGAGGCCTTGGCCGAGTCGTCGGCAATAACCATCACCTCACTCGGTCCGGGCAGCGAATCGACGCCGACCACGCCAAAAACCTGCCGCTTGGCTTCACAGACATACGCGTTGCCCGGGCCGAAGACCTTGTCCACCGCGGGAATCATCGTCGTGCCAAAGGCCATCGCGCCGATCGCCTGCACCCCGCCCACCCGGTAGACTTCCTCGATGCCGAGCACGTGCAGCGCGGCCAACGTGCCGACGGCAACGCGCCCCTCCGGATTTGACGGCGTGAAAACCGCGATCTCCGGACATCCCGCGATCTTGGCCAGAATCGTGGTCATCAGCACCGTCGAAACAAGCGGCACCTCGCCCCCCGGCACATAGAGCCCCACGCGCCGGATCGGATCGAATTTTTCGCCGACGATCGCGCCGTGCTTGTTCTTCGCCGACCACGCCTCGGGCAGGCCGCGTTCGTTGTAGGCGAGGATGTTTTCGCGGGCGGCCTGGATCGCGCGCAGATCCGCGGCGGGCAGTCGGCCGGCGGCAGCGGCGAGTTCCGTCGCCGAAACCCGGAACTCCCGCGCGCGCAGCTTGGCCCCGTCAAACTTCGCCGCATAGTACGAAACCGCTTCGTCTCCGCGCACCCGCACATCCGCCAAAATGGCGGCGACCGAGTCGGTGATTTCCCGCGGCACGATTGCCCCGCGACAAAACGCGGCCAAATCGTCAGGAAAAGTCTTCGTTGCGTGGTGGAGAAATTGCATGAGCCGCGATCACCGAGTCTTATCCCCGCCTCCCGAAACCGCGAGAATTTTCTCGGATCAGGCTGACCAATGATCGCTCCGAGTGCCGGCGAGCGGGGTGGGCCACACGACCAGAATCCCACTCGCTGGCGCTCGCCGCCACGCGGGAACCGGCAACCAAGCGCCGCCCGCCACCCGGCGCCCTCCCGCCCGAGCCTTACTTCGGCCCCACTCCGGGCACCGCGAACTGCTTCGGCGGAAACACCTCATTCACCGTTATCTTCTCGAAGTTGATCGTCACCGTTACCATCTCGCCCTTCGCATTCTTCGTCGCAGTGATGATGCTGCGCGGAAAGCGGATGCCGTTTACCATCATCTCCCCTTCCTCCCGAATCGTTCCGCCGGCTTCCGTCTCCGTGAAGACCAGCCGTCCCGTCGCCACCTCGAAGTAGCGGTAGAAAACGATGTCCGGAGCGTGGATGAACGCGATCTTTTGGCACGCGACACCCTGAATCGTCACCGCCCCCTGGTCCTCGACGCTTCCCCGGATGCGCTCGATGCCACGATAATAGGAGAGATTCTCCCACGTATTGGCCCGCAGTCGCTTGATTTGAGCCGTGCCCAACAGCGTCTGGCGCCATTTTGTCGGATCCGCCGGATCCTGCATGCGTTGCCAACCTTCGTACCCATCCAGCGCGGTGACTTCGATCAGTCTGTCCGACGTCGCCATGATGCGCTGCCGCTCCGGGCGCTGAAAGATGATCTCCATCGCGGCGCGCGTCTGCTTGCTGGCGTCGGCCGGGTCGGCGGTGATCAGGGTGCCGACGTAATGCACCGAATTGACTCCGTTCAGCGCGGCCTCGGGGCCGACATACGCGCGGGCCTTGGCGATGATGGCCGGTTCCGCGGCGGGCAGGGCGATACTCAAAAGGGCCGCGGCGGCAGCGGTCGAAAGCGGGCGCAGAAAAGAAACAGTCATGGTTGGAGACACTGACGGATGATGGGGCCGGATGAAAGCTGAACTTAATCGGATTGTTGCGCGGCAAAAACCTATTCCCACTCGATGGTCGCCGGCGGTTTCGAGCTGATGTCGTACACCACGCGGCCCACGCCGCGCACCTCGTTGGTGATCCGGCTCGAGGCCTTTTGCAGCACCTCGTGCGGCAGCTTGGCCCAATCGGCCGTCATCGCATCGGTGCTCTCCACCACCCGGATCGCGATCACGTGGTCGTAGGTCCGTTCATCGCCAAAAACGCCAACGGTCCGCACCGGCAGGAAGACACAGAAAGACTGCCACACCTTGTAATAATAACCGGTGCGCATCATTTCGTCCTGGAGGACGGCATCGGCGTTGCGGAGGATCTCCAGGTTCTCCGCGGTGATGTCGCCCATCACCCGCACGCCCAGGCCGGGACCGGGGAACGGCTGGCGCCAGACGACCTCCCGGGGCAGTCCGAGCGCCGCGCCTACCCGCCGCACCTCGTCCTTGAAGAGTTCACGCAGCGGCTCGATCAACTTGAGCTTC
>SXGU01325747.1_pt1 | contig 50657 bp, 37 predicted proteins | sample 3174531 | NCBI WGS metagenome assembly SXGU01 (sample SAMN11356863, study PRJNA531348) | freshwater metagenome | isolation source: freshwater sample F1-140 | place: China: Fuxian Lake, Yuxi | collected 2017-12-25 | reverse complement strand
CCGTGCCAAGCCCAACCAAAATGCCACGCGGGTTCACTTGCCAGGTGGCAAGGCTCTCTGCGCGCGCCACAAATGCGCATCCCAGCAAACAGACGAACGCCGCCACAAGTTTGCGGGCCGTAAGCGTTTCGCCCAGTACCAGGCGCGCCAGCACGACGGTGAACGCCGGCGAGCTGTAGGCCAGCACGGTGGCCACAGCTGCGCCATGAAATTTGACGCTGTAGATCCACATCGCGTTGAAGGTTGCCAGCCCCACAAATCCGTAGCCGAAAAAAAATGGGAGGTCTTTGCGGCTGATGCGCAGCGCAGCCGGGCGCATCACACGCAGCCCCGCCAGCGCCACCACCGCAATAAACAGGTCGCGCCAAAACACCAGCGCCAGCGGCGCCAGCTGATAGCGGTTGAGCAGCACGCTGAAGAAGATCCCGGTGGTGGCCCAGGCAGTAGTGCCCGCCAGCGCAATCAGAACACTGCGCGTGCGATTGTTGGGAATCTGCATCGGTTACAGTGCGCTCCTGGTTGAGTATATGCCGGCGGGTTTGGTTGAGGAGCTACCGGATTTGTCTTTTTAATGGCTTTTAACGAAGTGTTTATGTATTCTGACAAGTCCAAGTGGTCATAACAAATTGTGTCAGTAATGAAGAGAGCGGCAATTACCAGAGCTAAGGCAACGGTATTACCCAACACACTGATACCGAAATCGAAAGAGCACTTAGTGCTTGAAAAACTCCAAGCAGTACCTCAGTGCGCCAAATGTGATAACCGGCTCAACAAACCGGAACGCTAAATAGACAGATCTGCTAGAGAAATAGTTGTGGTCAAATTACCAGAAAATGTAGGGGATGGTAACCGGACGCGTCTTACACTAAGAGCACCCCTTGGCAAATGCGCACTCTACACAGCGGCGAGTTTATTCACTGTAAACATTACAACATCGCGGAAATAAGCACTTACAATATCATATCGGAATGCCCAGCTCAGCTGCTACCAGAGAAGTTACTTATCTCAAGACTCTTTTTTGCCAAATTTTGGAAGGTCACCACACACCCTACTCATGTGGGAACCAAGCGAATGCGCGGATTGGTGATCCAGTTCCCATCCGGAGATGTAGAGGAAGACCAAAAAACTGGAAGCGCATATTTACTAGGCTGCCAAGGTTGGCTAGGCTTTCTGTATTTGTAAGTCCGTACTTTTTGCACACCATGTGACCAGAGAATTGCATGTCTAGCGTGTTGTCGATCCCTGCACAGTCAGTGCCAATATTTACGACCCCTTTTTTTGCTAAATATTCTGCACCACCCCAGTCGATGCCAGGAAACTCGTCCATAAACTTCTGGCTTGGAAAATATCTATCACCGTAGTCATACCAAAGAAGGACAATGTCGCCGGTGCGGATCTCCCCTCCCGTCGCCCGAAATTTTTCCTCAGCCTGCTTTATCGCAGATTCGGTGGCGTAGCCGATGCCCTTGGGATCAGGGTTCTGGAACTTGACATGAGAGACGTCAAGGACAACCGCCTCTCCCCAATGAAATGCAAGGTCTTGTTTGTCCAGTGTTGGTCCTTCGGGGTCGTATTCGTAGATTGCATCAATATGGGTACCACAATGTTCGCTGATTATAAGATTCCGAGCTGCGAAGCCAGGGTCGGTCTTCCAGATTTTACGGAAGCCCTCGTGATCTTGATTGGTAGGAGTGAATGTTTTTTGATGCCCATACCACTGTGGCATTCCCTCAAATATCGGCCGAGTGAGATCAACTATACGGCCTCGCCGGCGAAGAAGTTCGGCACCAAGGGCGGGGAAAGTACCGGGGCCTTTCTCAAACGCCATCCCTTTGGCGGCAGCCTGCGACTCACTGAAAGTCATCCCATTTGCAGAAGTGTCAGTCATAAAATTCCCCTATTTGGTTGAGTATCCCACTAGTACTGTGCTTCATCTCCCGTGAATGCTATCTTATTGTTCGGCTTCACGCCGTATCAAGTCAAAGCTTGAAGCACGCTCTGTAACGTTATCAGACTGCGAGCGTCCCGTCTTTGTTCCCGCTCGTTCATGAATAATTTTGAGTGCCTCCGCACGGTTGTATGAACGATATATCTCTTCTCGGATCCATGCTGGCGGCGTTGCGTTGACGTTCTCAAACAATGCAACACGCATCGCATGACCAGAGGATGTCATGTCCCACGCAAGCGAAAAGATACGGTTTTTATCTCGCGCCGTAATCTCGTGACCAGCAGTAAACTCCTCGAGTTTGCCACCGATCTCCTCGAGCTCCCACGTCGAAGCAGGAAACCGACTGATCATTCCTTGGCCCGTTATATCTCGAATAATCTGCATAATCCGCGGGTAGTGTTCGATCGAATACAACCTTCCAGGTGTGGTCATTGATTGGTTAGGAACAAATACACCCGCCTTAGTAAGGTACCCCTCTTTCTCAGACGCGAGCACGAACGCCTTAAGTGTCTGTGCATATGCGAACACCTCTGCAAGCACACTGCGAACGCCTGGAATAGGTTCGGTGCCTAGCGCATCAACGACGGCTTGGGCAATTCCGGCAAATAGCTCACCGCGATACCATAGTCGCGCTAAAATGTGCCAGTGTGCAAGTGCACAAACAGGATAGTAAAGTCCGAGAAGCTCAGGCGCCTGATAGACAAACACATCCTCCCACGGCACAAACACATTATCAAAAAGAAAAAATGTGTCTGGTTCGTCACCGTAGGCATCAAGTGGGTGGTCATCTATAGGTGCCTCGTAAGTAACACGCTCGCGAGCAACCAGTGTAAGTTTTTCGGCTCCAACAGGAACCACACACCATATGTTGCATGCAGGATCCATGTCGCCAAATAGCAGGTTAGCAATTGTACAATAGTGACCTATCGCTGCAACTGATCCAACCGCCTTTGCACCGTAGATATAAACTCCTTCTGAAGTTTCCTTGGTAACGCGTAGTCGTCCAGGTTTTTGGCTATTCCGAATCGTTCGATCTGACTGCGGCTCCGCAAGCACGTCCGCGCAAATAGCGTTTTGCTTCGCAGCACGATTCACAAAGCCCTTAATATTTCGAGCAAACCTTGGATTAGCTACCTCGAACTTATCAAGGAGTGAAAGGTAGCCCATCGCTATGGTCGAACCATAATCAGGTGGCCTACCGAAAACACCAAAGGTATGAAAGGTGCTAATCTTAAGAGCCTCGCGTCGGCGCTCGAGATCTTCGCAATTTCGCGGCACGAGCCAAGATGTGCTGTAGCGATCCCCGCTATCTGGGTCAACAAATGTAAGAGCGTCACTTGTATTTGGTCCGTGTTGCGCATCAAAGAATCCAGCAAGGGTTTCAACCGAGCGCCGAAAAGCGGGGTGCGTCGTTATATCCTTAACCACTTCTCCCATTGAAATAACACGGCGGCCATCTCGAAGCGACTCCTTGTACTGCTCGCCAGTGAATACGTAGCTCTTTTTCAGTCCAATTTGTTCTGTATCACCCATATTCTTTGACATTTATGACAACTCCATGTTTCAGGTTAGACTGCCCAATTTATACCACAAACTAAACTATCGTGTCAAGTAGTTAGTAGACTATCAAAGTGGGTTCGAACGACCTGAGCAAATGCAACTTTTAAAGTATTAGCTAAGAGCGGAAGCCAATGGCTCTTGAACTCGGCTAGAATCAGTTACCAAACCGAAGTTGAATCCAATCGAGAGTGTACACGATTTTACTGATGAGCGATTTATCCACATATTATGTTTGGTGCTATGATCAGTGTGCAGGCTGGAGAATTGGGAAGACTTAAAACTCCTGTTGTGAACAGGAGTTTTTATGGGTTTGACAAGCATTTTTAAACCAAAAGATCCCACAGAACAACTGCCGACACCGTATCTAAAACTGCCTAGAAGAACTATGGGGGTACGATAGATAAAGTCGCTAGAGCACATTACGAGATAATGAGCTCGCCACCGTGAATGTCAACATTAGCGCCCGTGATGTAAGCAGCTTCATCAGAAGCTAAAAAGCAAATAAGTGATGCAATTTCCAATGGATGAGCCAATCTTCCAACTGGCAATGCTTCAGCGATTCGCTCTAGATCTGTCTCGCTCGTTAAGTTCAAAACCATAGGCGTTTCAACTATCCCTGGCGAGACCGCGTTGACTGTTAGTGTAGGGCTCGACCATTCTCTAGCAAGGTGCCGGGTTAAACCTAGGACCCCAGCCTTTGACGCCGTGTAGTGAGCGCCACCGAGGGTACTAGTAGCCCTACCGGCCATTGACGCAACGTTAACTATACGACCATGAGCCACGTGTAGCATGGAACCATGGACGGCTGCTGAGCAAAGAAACACGCTGGTCAGATTTGCATCCAAGACCTCTTGCCATTCATTCACCGAAATTGCGTCAGCTCGTGTTCGACGCAGTAAACCAGCTGCATTAACAAGAATGCTGACGTCGCCAAACCGTTGTACTGCCCCTACTACCAACTCATCTACTGCGGCCGGATCTGTCACATCGGTCGAATGAGCAAAAGCAGTCCCACCAGATTCTTCAATGCCGCTAGCCACTACCTGTGCCACCGCCAAGTTTAAGTCGACGATGACGACATTTGCCCCCTCCTCCGCGAGTTTGATAGCTGTGGCCTTGCCTATCCCACTTGCCCCGCCAGTTATTATTGCACAACGACCACTAAATCGAGCCATAAGTCTGCCTCAAAGATTGTTAGCCCAAGCCTAGTATTTCTACCAAACACACCCAGATACAATTGCCAATGAAAAGCAAGTATTGGAGACGGGCTAACTCGTAAACTACTTATGCACCAATCAATCCCGTCGACCAAGTCACACGTCGTTGGCCGGACATTACCGGTTCCACATCTACCAAATCTTGGGTGATTGTATAGGCACCTGTAATTACCCGTTGCCCGAAGTCCAAGAAGTCATACGTGTGTGTATTGAGTAATCTGAAAGACAGTTACGGGTTGTACATTCAAAAATGCGCTCATCAGCCACAAGGTAAAATAATGCTATTGGTAGACAGTTCAAGTTAAGCGAAAAACAACGTTCAGGCACCATATGCTACGTTACCGAGCGCTTCGTCGCCATTTCTGACTTGGATGGGGCTCAAGAATTCTTCGGGGTGTCTCAATAAGTATCATCTGGATCGTAGCCTCGTCGACCCCGGACTCTAGGAGCCGCGGCACAAAACTCTCGGTGATATACGTGTAACCATGTCCGCCGAATGCACGAAGCTCTGACTTTTTCCCTGTGTCGGAGCTAAGGACGATGCGATCGCCAAAACCTTCTGCCACCAGTGCCACTATATTCGAAATCACTTTAGACTCCCACCATGGAGAGTGAGCGTAGTACCCGATACAGTCGTAGGAGACAGTGGCTCCAGATCGCGCAATAGCAAGGTGATATTCGAGGTCTAGGTAAGCATCACAATGACCCACTACCACTCTAGAGGGAGAGAGGCCTTCGTCCTGCATAATTTCGAGGTGGACCAAGCCCACGGGTCTTTCACCCCCAATGCGTTCGGCAACTGAGTGTGTTGAGACTGACAGACCGGTCGTGAGGGCAGCCAATGCCGCTGCTCGAAAGACCCGCTCTTCGCTTCCGGTCACCCAACCCTTGTGCGAGCCAATTTCACCGATTATACCGGGACGTATCCCAGTGTCAGCCACACCATTCTCAATCTCCGCGATGAGACTCCGCGCTAGCCCTGCGCTGGTAGTCCGTTCCACCTCTGGGGGATAGTATGGTTGTCGATACCAGCCGCAACCCATGACAACATGAACATCGGATGCCGCACTAATCCGGCGCATGGCAAGAGGATCACGACCAATAGCCGGGAGTGTCAGCTCAATGATGGCTCCGCCACCTCCCACCTTGAATGCCGTAACTTCCTCGATAGCAAGCTGCACGTTATCCAGCGGATCGAACCCAAACCGAGAAGTAATTGCTTCGACATCGCAAATTAGATGCTCATGAGGCAACGTCACCCCCAGACTTGCAGAGTCGATTGGCCCGCGTACCGTTTGAACTAAAGCCATTTCATCAACCTGTAAACGGCGGGGTTGGGGGTACGGTACCAATAAGGTCAAGGTATTGACCTACGACATCTATCCCAACAAGGGCACTAAACGCGTGCTGTAGCTGCCCCGTGACTGGGCCCGGAATCTGATTAGAAGCAGGGGTATGTCCATTGATGTCTGACACTGGACACACGCATAGACTCGTCGCCGTAAGAAAGATCTCGTCGGCCTGGATCGCTTCGAACATGCCAATGTCTCGCTCCACGACTGTGAAGTCTCGTGAAATAGCAAGCTCGATCACGGTCGACCGTGTAATTCCGGGTAGGACATACTGTGTTCGAGGGGTTGACAGAGTCTTATCATGAACCAAAAAAATATTGGCTCCCCCGCCTTCTGTAAGATTTCCGTGTTCGTCAAGTAGAATCGGCCAAGCTCCAGGACGGATTGCAGCAATCTCGCGACCTGCGACTATAAAATTCAGGTAATTCACAGTCTTAGCTTGTGGACTCAACGCCCAAGGTGGAGTTCGCCGCACCGACGGCGTCTGCATCGAAATTCCTGTCTTGAAGTACTGGCTCCGCATGGCAAACGGGAGTGGCAGGCACTCGACGATCAGCGTAGGTATCCCGTCACCGCCGAATTCGCGAGGAGCGCCAGGGCTGACTCGCTGCGTCACCCAAACGTCCTGATTGCAGATTGCAACGTTGCGGCGCGCAACCTCATTACTAATCTCTTCTAGCTCTTGAAAGGAGACTGGCGGCTCAATACGCAGATAGCGCATCGACCGCCAAAGTCGATCTAAGTGTTCGCCAAGCTTGAAAATGCGGCCATCAAACGTCCGCGCCGTGTCGTAAACACCTTCACCATGAATTGCCGAAGAATCTCGAAAAGAGATCAAAACCTGTGATTCGGGAACGATTTTTCCACGAAAGTATGCGACGCGTTCGGTCTGGACGCCATTCGATTCGGAGACCAACCGGCGATTGTCCATCAGTGGGGATCCGGAAGCCACGCAATCGCCTCTACTTCTATCAGCAGGTCAGGGAATGCAAGACCGGTCACACGAACGCCAGTCCCACAGGCGGCAGGGGCCTCGAAGAATTCCATGCGGACACGGGTCATCTTTTCCCAATAAAGCCGAATATTCTCACCGGTACCCTCATAAACATAAAATGTGTTGAACTTTACAATGTCCTGCATTGTGGCTCCGTCCTCAGCCAGAACGCGCCTGATGTTCTCGAATACATTTCGAGTTTGAATCTCGATGTCACCTACTCCGATAGTTCGACCGTGCTCGTCCGCGGAAATTTGACCACCGACAAATACCAGCCTCCCGCCACCAACACTCCAGCCCTGCGAGAAAGGGACCGGAATGCTCCAATTCCAGTGGCCCTCTGGCATCAAGCGCTGCTTGGACATATTGTGTTACCTCCCTGTGATACCAAAATTGATACTAAATAACAACTTATACAAAATCAAGATCAGGTCTGCAGTTCTCCTACGGTCCGCGATCTCTGGCCCCTGGTGGTTTACGGAGCATTAGCGTTTGGAGTACCCGCAAGCTACTTTGCAAATTGCTTCAATTGCATCTGTCACATCTCTAGGTGTCCACCCCTCATGTATCCAGACCGCAACTAAGTCCCCAGACAGTCGGTCGACGTTTGGATGCTTTACGTTAAGTGAACTAAAGGGGTGCCTTTGCACGATGCCAAATGGCAGATCACTCGTTCCAAATGTAGTTCGAGAACGGAGAAAGGTTAACTCATCTACCACAGGCACAAGCCCTGGAATTACCATACTCATTGCTACACCTTCAGCAGACACCGCAGCGGCAAAGCGTGTTGCGTCCACGATTATTCTGTCGCGGTACAGGTGAAACAGCAAAGCCCAAGGATTAGGATCAACGCCTTTCACCACAGTGACAGGTCGTATAGCGGAAAGGCCCCCTATTCCACGATCAATCGCATCCTTCACTTGCCGCCGCCTAGCCATAATGAGGTCAAGCTTGGTCAACTGCACACGCCCGATAGTAGCTTCAAGCTCTGTCATTCGGTAGTTCAATCCCAGTGCCACACGGTCACCCCCGTAACTATTTGGTACCCCGTTATTAATCAAGTCAAAAGACTTTCCGCGATCTGCAAACCGCTTCGCACCCAAGTAGAGGGACGCATTATCTGTAGCCACAAAACCACCCTGCCCGCCGCAAGAAATGTGCTTGGTGCTCATCATGCTGACGGCTCCAATATGACCAAAGGGTGCAGATCGACTTCCCCCGTAAGTAGACCCGTGGGCCTGCGCCGCATCGCCAATGACGCTAATTCCGTGGCGCTTAGCAAGGCGCATGATTGGATCCATGTCACAAACCAGACCCATCAAGTGCGTGACAATAATCGCGCCCGTATTTTTCGAAAACACCGCTTCGATCGTGGTGGCCGAAGGCAAAGCTGTCTCGTAATCGTGATCTGCAAACACGGGCACGCAGAGCGCACTCAGTATTGCCATCGCGACTCCTGGATCTGTAAGTGTAGCTGTAATAACTTCTGTCCCTGGCTCGAGTTGCAAGGCCATCAGGGCAGCATGAATTGCTGCAGTTCCTGACGAAACCGCAGCGACGTGAGCGACACCGAAATAGCGAGCAAGATCTGCTTCGAACCGATCGACTTCAGTTTCCCGAGACATCATAAGCTCACCGCTTGTTCCACGGGCCTGAGGTCCTAAACCATAGCGGTCGAAACCTCCCCCCTCACACATTACCCGCTCAAACAAAGTGGTAACTGCTTGGAGCTCGTTGTAATCAAATTGAATTCTGACAGGTAGCGATTGACTCCGGACAGGAGTCCCACCCTCAATAGCCAACAACTTTTGCGGTACCATGCAAAGCAAATTGCGGTCAACTACCCGGTTGCGATCACGCCCACGTTTTCAGGTCGGGCTGACCGTCAAACCGAATAAAATGAGTCTTCAGTTGGGTGAAAGTATGCTGGACTTCGAATCCAGTGTCCTCTCCATAGCCACTAAATTTGCGGCCCTCGTACGGAACATTAATTGGTACGTACTCCGGGCAGTTTGTCCATACGATTCCACTATCAAGCCCTTCGGCCATCCTGAATGCCCGCCCTAAATCGGTCGTCCATACCATGGAAGATAGTCCGTACATCACCCCATTTGCTATCCGGAGGGCCTCCTCTTCGCTGTCGAAGGTAATTACGGACAGTACCGGCCCAAAAATTTCTTCCTGTGCAATCTTGGATCCCGGGTCAACGTTCGCAAAGACGGTCGGTTCAACAAAAAAACCACCCTCGTGCCCCGCGATGGAAAGTCGGTTACCACCATAAACGAGTTTTGCGCTCGATCTGCGTCCCTCAGCGATATAGCCTAGGACTCGCTCGAGTTGTACCTTTGACACAACCGGACCAATCTGGGTATTGGGGTCAGAGGATGGACCAACTCTCAGTTTTCGGGTACGCGCGACAAACGCTTCGATAAAGTCATCAGCAATACATCGCTCGACGAGTACACGGGAACCAGCCGTACATATCTGGCCTGTATTGTAGAAGCTTGCAAGCATCGAGAGTGGAATGACCTCTTCCAACCGTGAATCGGCAAACACAATATTGGCAGTCTTTCCCCCGAGCTCGAGGTGGACGCTCTTCACTCCGTCAGCAGCTGAACGCAAGATTTCCTTGCCAACAATCGTGGAACCTGTGAATGTGATTTTACGAACACCGGGATGCGCAACAAGCGCAGCTCCTGTGCGGGGTCCATCACCATGGACAACATTGAGGACGCCATCTGGGATCCCTGCCCGCTGGCATAGGCAGGCATAAATCGCAGTCGACTGCGGTGCCTGCTCCGCCATCTTCAAAACCACCGAGTTACCAACCGCGAGTGCTGGAATTGTCTTCACCACAGCAAGCCCGATGGGAAAATTCCATGGGGCGATAGCAGCGACAACGCCATATGGTTCACGCTTCGAGTAGACAAAATAGCCGGGGTCTACCGGGTAAGTACGCCCATCGGAAAGCTCGCAAATCCCTGCAAAGTATTCTGCATAGTCAGCCGCGAATAAAGCTTCGGACAACGCAGTTGCGATCGGCTTACCCATGTCCTTAGAGTCAGCGTCAGCGATCTGCTGACTATGGTCGCGGATAGCTGCCGCGATACGACGGATTATGTGCGCCCGAACTCCAGGTCCCATATTTCTCCACGTACCGGTTTTGAAGGCCAGTTGGGCGCCCATTACAGCCAGATCGACATCTTGCAATGTCCCAAAGGCAATCCTAGCAGTCTCCAGTCCAGTCGACGGATCAATTGACGAAAATGTTTCGCCCGAAACAGATTGGGTCTCACGCCCGCCGATTATGTGTCCGATAATGTCCATGGTCGTATCTTCTTGTTACGTGAACTGATTCAGTTATGCGCGGGGTCCCTGAGTTGGTTTAGGGTCACGCCTGGTACCAGCTCATTGGGGTCCGTCATCACATTCAAGACAGCAAGTTTTCGAGAGTTTATGGCTCGCTTAAGGCAAGGAACTAGTTCATTAAGATTGTCTACTCGCTCGCCAAAGGCTCCAAAAGAGCGGGCGACCTCAGCAAAATCTGGATTCGTGATCTCAGTTGCAATCGATCGCTTGGGAAAGTGCAGTTCCTGTTGCCACCGGATTGTTCCGTAAGCGTTATTGTTGAATACGACACATATGATGGGCAGCCGCAGGCGCGCCGCCGTCTCGAGCTCTGGCAGACTCATCATGAAGCCGCCGTCACCAGCTATTGCAACCACCAATTTATCTGGCCTGGCGAGCTGGACCCCAATTGCGGTTGAAAACCCACTGCCCATCGAACCTGCTGCCGACTCAAAAAACAAGTTCGCTGGTCTGTGTCGCCAGTTTCGCCGCACCCAGTATACAAAATTGCCAACATCGACCGAAACTGCTGTATCGACCGGAAATACTTCTGCAAGGACACGGCCCAAATGGTCAGGGTGGATTGGGCTGTCGCTATGTGCTTCTGGGATCACCAAATCGGCAGATTCGTCCTTGCGCCAATTTTTGACCCAAAGCTGGCGCTCATGCAACACACCCTTGACCACTGGTTTATTTTTTAGTGCTGTGATCAGAGCCATAGCAGCGCGGCGCGCATCTGCTACGATCGAGAGGACTGGGGGTTCCGGTGCATAGGCGACCCCTGGGCGCATGTCGATGTGGACCCATGGTGTACCTCGCGGCGGGATTGTGTACAGCAAACTGGCGTCCTCGTGGAGTCGGCTACCAAGAACTACGAATAGATCCACTTTAGAGAGGTGCTCTTTACTTCGTATGCCCGCGACATCGACCCGCTGTGGATGATCATCCGGGACTACACCCCTGTGCCACGACAGAATTGGGCACCCAAGGAGTTCCGCCAAAGTGATAATCTCCGCTGCAGCTCCAGCGCGCCCAACGCCCCCACCTACAAGAAGTGCCGGGTAACGCGCAGCTTGGAGCAATTTGCACACTTCTGTCGCGTCTTCTGAGGGCAACCCGGGTAAAGCAGGCCGGGAGGCACCAGCAAAGTTAAATGCCGCATCCTCTAAAAGAAGGTCTTGCGGTATCACCACCGCCACAACTCCCGGCCGACCTTCCTTCGAGATTTGAAATGCTCGCTCAGTAAGCTCGACAGCCCTGTCAGCCCTCATCAGCTCCAGCACTGTCTTGCAGTGTGGCTGCAACATTCGAGCAAGATCCGTTTCCTGATGGGCTTCTCGTCCCATTGAAGCGCTGCCGACCTGAGTAACAAATGCGACAACAGGAGCGGAGTCTTGACTGGCGCAGTGCAAGCCAAGCGAAAGGTTCGTGGAACCAGGCCCGCGCTGCGCCATACAGACACCTGGCTTACCTGTGGCAATTGCGTAACCAAGCGCCATGTATGACGCGCCATTTTCATGCCGGGCCGCCACAACATTTACAGAACTCTGGTCGTAAAGACCATTCAAGATGGTCAAAAGACTTTCACCGGGCACCAGAAAAACTTGTTCAACGCCCTCCCTTGCGATAGTATGCGCTATAGCAGCGCCGACATTCATTATTTCCATTGTACAACTCCTGTCTAAATTCTACTAATCCGCAGGAAACTGGCTCGGGTTGCCAATGAGCTGTTCGGCAAAGTGGCATGCAACACTGTGGCCCGGTCGCACGAAGCGCATCAGTGGTTCTTCCGTTCGACAGATGTCCAGAGCATACTGGCAGCGCGTGTGGAATCTACAACCAGCCGGAGGGTTTAGGGGGTTCGGTAAATCACCTTTTAAGGTTATTCGTTTTCGTGTTTTCTCAACTCTTGGATCGGGGACGGGAATTGCAGAAAGGAGAGCTTGCGTGTATGGATGCGCCGAATTGCTATAGAGTGTGTCTCGGTCAGACAGTTCCATGATTTTACCAAGATACATCACAGCCACATGGGTGGAGACGTAACGAACAATGCCGAGGTCATGTGAAATGAAAAGGTAGGCTATTCCCAGTTGTGCCTGAAGCTCGTTAAGTAAGTTGATGACTTGGCCTCGGATACTTACATCAAGCGCAGAAACCGCCTCGTCACACACCAGCAAGGTTGGTTCGACGGCTAGGGCCCGAGCAATCCCGATACGTTGTCGCTGACCACCAGATAGCTCGTGAGGATATTTCGAAACCACCGATGGACCAAGGTTAACCAGTGATAGCAGCTCGTAGATGCGCTTGAGTTTTGCGAGTCCATGTGCCAGCCCATGAATTTCAAGAGGTTCGCCAAGGATTTCACCAATCGTCATGCGCGGATGGAGACTTGAGAGCGGATCCTGAAATACAACCTGCATGCGCTTGCGGGTACTTTGAAGTAGAGGTGGGGAGAGGGTTGTTAGCTCCTTTCCGCTAAGTCGAACGCTTCCGGAAGTCGGCCGAGTGAGCTGCAGGATAGTGTGGCCGAGCGTGGTTTTGCCGCATCCGGACTCGCCAACTAGCCCTAATGTTTCGCCAGGGCGTATTGTGAATGAAATGCCATCGACAGCTTTGATCCAGCCTACTGTTCGACGCAAGACACCGCTGCGAACAGGAAAATACTTGCGCAAATCTTCAACTGCCAAGATTGGCAAAGGTTGAATTTTATTGCTGGAAACACCCCGATCGGGAATCATGATTGTTCCAACCCTAGCGCTGGTTGGACTGAATCCAGGGGGATATCTGTGAAGCAGGCAGCCACATGCTTGGGAGCAACCGTGTCGAGTTGGGGAACCTCGACCTCGCAGCGTGGTAGACGAAATTTGCATCGCATCCGATACATGCATCCTATAGACTTTAGAGTGGGATCTGGCGGCTGACCCGGAATCGTGCTTAAGGATCGGCTCACCGGATGATCGATTCTTGGAACAGACTCCAGTAATGCACGTGTATAAGGGTGCCGAGATCGCAGGAACACATCGTCTACGTGTGCAAATTCGACTATGTGCCCAGCATACATTACAGCCACTCGGTCGGCAATTCTGGCAATTACGCCCATATCATGGGTAATGATTAGGATTGCCATACCAAGTTCGAGTCTGAGACGACTAATCAGGTCCAAAATCTGGGCCTGTACTGTAACATCCAATGCGGTAGTGGGCTCGTCAGCAATTAGCAACTTTGGATTACAGGAAATTGCGATTGCAATCAGGATCCTCTGGCGCATGCCGCCGGAGAATTGGTGCGGGTAGTTGTCAAACCGGGAGCGAGCATGAGGAAGCTCAACTAAATCCATGAGCTCCACGGCGCGCGCTCGGGCCGCGGCCACGCTCAGCCCTAGGTGCGCCCTAACAGTTTCGGTAATCTGGCGACCTACAGTCAAAACAGGATTGAGGTGCGTCAGCGGGTCTTGGAAGATGAAACCGATCTCCTTGCCGCGAATGTGCCGCATTTCCTTGCGAGGAACATGAACTAAATCTCGCCCTTGAAAGGTGACACTACCGGATACGATACGGCCAGGCGGCCTGATCAAACCAATTATGGACAAGGCACTAATACTCTTACCGGAACCGGATTCACCAACGAGTCCAACCGCTTCCCCCGGGTAGATGTCGAATGTCACACCACGAACAGCGTTTACCACCGACTTAGCCACGGCAAATTCTGTTCTAAGATTAACCACCTGCAGCAGAGGATTCTGGATAACAGCGCGCATAGACACCGTACTTACTCCCCCCTTCCTATTTTTTGGGGATCAAAACCATCCCGAATTGCATCACCCACGAAATTCACCGCCAAAACTGTCGTGGAGATAGTTAGACCCGGAGAAATCCACAGCCAAGGCATGCCTACTAGAATTCCGATGTCCTGAGTTTCATGAAGCATCGCACCCAAACTGGGTTGTGGTGGCTGGATCCCAAATCCAAGATAGGACAGCATGGCCTCGAGTAGGATCCCATCAGCAACGATCAGGGTCGTCGCCACAATCACGGGGCCTATCACCATGGGAAGTAGATAGCGCCATATAAGCCGAAAGTTACCCGCTCCCACGGCGCGACCCGCAAGTATGAAATCTTGTTCGCGAAGAGAGAGCACCATACCTCTCACAATCCGGCAGGTTGTCGGCCAACTGAAGACGCCAATCCCAACAACTATAGAAACAACGCCGGGTGTGATCAGCACAGCAGAAACGATAAGGAGAATAAGTGTTGGGAATGACAATATAATTTCGCTGAAGCGCATGATCACGTTGTCCACTAATCCGCGATAGAAACCCGCGCAAAGGCCCGCAGAAACGCCAAGGGTTGTTGAAATCAACGCCGATGCGATACCGACACTAAGCGAAACGCGGGCTCCATAGAGCAGGCGACTGAAGACATCCCGACCGGCAATGTCCGTACCAAGAAGATTACGGGTATTGGGCGCCACCATGGAAGCTGATAGGTCGATTGATAACGGATCAAATGGTGCCAATATAGGTGCAAAAGCAGCTGCAACCAATAACGCAACCAGAACAATGCCGCCGACTATCGCCAAGCGATGTCCTAAAAACCGCCGTACAGCCATTCGCCCGGGAGACTCTGTGGGCTCGTTGGAAGTTGGTTGCGGGTTATTCACTAATACTACGAAAAACGGACTCTTGGGTCGATGACAGCGTAGAGAATATCGGTCAATAAACTCGTGAGGAGCACAACAGAAGCCACCACTCCGAGAATGCCCATAAGCACCGGATAGTCCCTGTATTCGAACGATTGGACTATCAACTGGCCCATACCGGGCCACGAAAATATGTTCTCAATCACGACGGAACCCGCGATTAGCGAAGGGATTCTAATTCCGATTACCGCAATTACCGGAATCAATGCATTGGGCACGCCGTGCATCATAATTACTGCGCCTTCGCGGAGTCCTTTTGCCCGCGCCGCGATGAGGTAGTCGCTGTGCAAAATCTCAAGCATACTTGAGCGGGTGTATCTCGTAATCGGCCCTGCCATAATTAGTCCTAGAATCGATGCCGGGAGGAATAAATGGTGAAGCAAATCGATTGTGTCGGTCGGCTGTCCCGGAGTGTGCATTCCACCGAACGGAAAGAGTTTCAGCTTGAAGACAAAAATAAAAATCGCTAACAGACCGGTAAAAAAAGAAGGGACTGAGATTGTCAGCATAACCCACACTGAAACCATGTAATCCACCCCCGAATGCTGTCTGATTGCGGAGATGATTCCAGCAGGTATGGCCACCGCGAGCGCGGCGACAAGAGCGCTGCTCATCAGTACGAATGTTGGCCATGCACGCTCCCAAAGAAGATCGGCCACTGGGCGAAAGGTAAAGAATGAAAATCCAAGATCCCCTTGAAGGCTTGTCACCAACCACAATCCATATTGCACAGGGATCGGCTTGTCTAATCCCATGCTGGCCCGAACAGCTGCGAGGGTCTCAGGCGTGTAACCCTTCTGGGGATCCAGCCGGCTGTAAGCCGGGTCTCCGGGCAATAAACGGAGCACCACGAACATCAATACTGTGGTGCCAAAGAAGACAGGAACCATAACCAGGATCCGCCGCAAAATCCAAGCGCCCATTTTATTTGCATCCAGTCTCAAAAAACAAACCTTGGCTGGACCTTATCAACCAATAAAGCCCAGCCAAAGTTTCAGATTTTAATCGAAAAGGTTCGGAACTAGGGAGCTAGGGTCCAGTCCGCAATGTTTCCCAGAGAGTCAGACGGATTAGATGTCGCCTCAAACCCTTTCAGTCTCGTCGAGTGCGCGTAGTTGAGGTCCAATGCTACAATCCAAAAGTAGTTGGCAGCTTCGTTGTCGAGCCGTGCGATCTGCTGGTAATTTGCCATCTTCACTTTTTCGTCGGTTGTATTCTTCGCCTCGAGGAACAAGCGGTCAATTTCTTCGTTGCAATTATGCGCAAAGTTTTCTCCGCCCGGATAGTGGTGCGTGCACCCCATTACCTGTTCAATGGCACCGGGACCCACCGTGTAGATACCTCCCCCAATGTATATTCCGGCGGGATATGTGCGCTTTCCAATATGTTCGATAACAAGACTGCCCTCGCCAGGCGCCTCAACAGCGTTGACTCCGACAGCTCTTAGGTTCGCCGCAACAATTGGACCTATCTGGTTGCGGATCTTGTTTTTGTTATTCCAAAGCATCTTCCACTCATATTTAGGATCCCAGTTGGCTTCTTTAAGAAGCTGCTTGGCTTTTTCGGGATTGAATTCATACTGATTAAGATCTTTAGGCAAGTACTTAGCAATCCGCATATGTGAATTGACAATGGTTCCTTTACCCTCGAAGACAGTGTCAATGATGCCCTTTCGATCAATGGCGTAAAGAAACGCCTGTCGCACACGGACATCATTAAAGGGGGGACTCTCATGAAACGGGATAATCATGGTTACGCCACTTTCTGCCTTCGACAGAACCTTGATATCTTTCGCAACACTAAGGATTCTCAGGTCGGACTGAACCGGTTTCATTAAATCTATATCCCCAGCTATGAGCGCTGTAACTGCAACGTTGGGGTCCATCTCGCGGTAGAGCACCCGCTCAATATTGACGGGCCTCCAGTAGTTCGGGTTGCGTTCCACCTCAAGATACTGGCCAGGCTCCCACTTGACGAACTTGTAAGGGCCCATCCCCGAGGTCGGGGCCAAAAACCATGGATCTTTTGCAAGTTCCGACGGCTGCTTCTTACCAAAGATATGCTCCGGCATGATGTACAGGATTGGGAAAATCCAGTTGCTCAACATTTCGCTGTCTGGGGTTTCCAAAGTGACCACAAAGGTATCGGCATCGGGGGCCGTGAAACCCGCCATCACTGTTGTCTTTTTATCTTTCATATCAGCATGACCAACCACGTTTGCAAACAGTGGTGCCCAACTTGCAGTGTCTGGGTTCGCAATAAAGTTAAACGTCATGAGGACATCCTTGGAACTAAAAGGCGCACCGTCACTCCATTTCAATCCCTTACGCAGTTTAAAGGTGTAGATCTTCGCGTCTTTCGAAACATCCCAAGACTCGGCTAAGCGAGGAATAATTTCGTCATAGGGACCAACCATAAATAGCGTGTCGTAGAGTAGTGACTTGGCTTCAGCGCAAGCATAGCTGCATGCGGTGTTCAACGGGTGAAACGCCTCAAGCTTCCCAACCATGGCTATTGACAATGGCTTGAGCTCTGTTGTAGTCGGCACTGCCGTGGCCACCACCACCTTCTCCACCACCTTCTCCACCATTTGCGTTACCACAACTTCCTTGGTAATCACGGCGGGGGCATTTGTTTGACATGCCACACAAAATGCAGTGGTTATAAAAAACACTCTGCTGACCAAAATAGTTTTCGCATTTCTAAACATTATTTTAAATCCCCTATATAGTGACAATTCAAAAAACACAAGTCCTGACTGATAATACTGACGAGATAATTGGCGGTAGTTATTGTTCTACAATATAAAGTATCCCCTTTTTATATATATGTAAACATTATTGGTTTGACACGTCGCCTCACCCACACATTATTATGCGGATTTCATGCCTTGTCAAGTCACAATATCGGTGTAAATTACCATCACGGCGCGCGCGTAACACAAACCAAGCGCAACTACTCAAAACGATGGCGAGGAGCACCCACAACAAAAACTTTACACAACAAGTTGCCAAAAGTCAAAAAACATGGCCCTCAGCGACCGCATCTCGGAACACCCCCTTTTAGCGCAAGTGCCGTCGATCACGGGTAGAACAACTTCACTGCTATTTGGAAAAATTTCGGGCCTTCCCTAGCGATTTTAGTTGTGACCACCTCAAAAACCGCAGAAACCACGCAGAAATCAAGAGCAGAAACGGACTGGATTCCTCAACACCCCGATCCCTTCGACGCCAATTTCGATAGTGTCACCGGCCGACATGACGGAGATACCGGCAGGAGTACCGGTCATAATCGCATCTCCCGGATTCAACGTCATGATTGAGCTAATAAATGAGATTATTGCCGGCAAACCAAACGCCATTTCTGAGGACGATCCAGACTGCCTCAGCTCGCCGTTGGTTTTTGAATAGATATAAAGATTTGAAGTGTCGAGGTCAGTTTCAATCCATGGTCCAAGAGGGCAAAAAGTCTCGTAGCTTTTTGCTCGATTCCCTTGCCCGTACACATCATGCAACACTTCGTCAGTTACGTCATTTCCGCAGGTGTAGCCGAATACATATTGGAGCGATTCGTGTGGCAGCACATTTCGTGCAGTCCTGCCCATGACAGCAACTAACTCTGCTTCATGATGCGTTGGATGGTCCAAAAACGGAAGTTCAATAAACTCATCAGGGCCAATTACTGCTGATGGCGGCTTAAGGAAGAGCGATGGTTCTTTTGGCATTTCTCGCCATGGTTCGCGCTCTAAAACGTGATTGATAAAGTTCATGGCAACACAGATAATCTTCCCGGGTTGTACCGGAGCAATTAAAGGAATTGCGGATAACTGTCCAAGCGAATGGCCGCATCGCATGTCTGTAAACGGGGATCCTATCGTCGCGAAGGCTTCATCCTTGTGGGCAATTCCAAATAATGCCACTCCATTCAACCCCATATACCGAAATACTTTCATTTCTATCCTCTTTGGTGCGCAGTTTAATTAACTACGATCAGCCCGCTCATCTCGATAGACGTGCCCATCTGCGATATCGCTCCAACCCATTGTCGGACTGTAAGTTCTGTGAACAACAGCTTCAAACACTCACTTTCCAAACTTTATGATTATTTAATATATTGATTACCGCTGCGTATGTCAACTCCAATTGTAGCATAAATTATTAGTAGCAAGAGCCGAGCACATCGCGGAAAACATCGATGTGGTCGAGCGGGGTAAGTGTCAAATCCCCGATAGTTGGTATTAATTACTTGTACTGCCAACTAGTCAAGGCCTAAGAATTCATGTGCGGAGGGTACAATGAAAAGCCCTCTCCAAGAAGCTATACCAGCTTGCTGTTCGCCCTGCACACGCAAGCTCGCACCGCCCCTGCGGTTTCGGCTTTGATCGACGCCGGTTTTGAAACCGCCAGTGTGCTGTCGTGCCATTTTGCCGTGTAACCCCAGCCACCATGTATTAGTGGCAGGGACGCCATGCGGTTCATGACCTGTCGCACACCACCGGCCGATTGCAGACCACGCATACGCGTGGCCAATTAGCTGTGATGGTTCACGTGCGTCCCACCTTGCTCCTGCCGGTGGATGACTTGATGGTGCTTACGCGAGGAATTCTGTGTGCAGCTTTTTGTACCCAGGTTTGGATCGGTATTTGAAGTGTAGTGGACTGGGAAATCTGCAGGCGCTCACTCCCGCATAACCAATCAAGCCCCTCAAGTCTTTCAAGAGTTACGGACCGGAATTCATGCACATGGATGTCGAGTAACTAACCCGGATCGCCGCTGAAACCCGCGGGACCTGTTTGTTCATAGCCATCAACTGGGCCGCACGCTATGTATTCGCGGCATTCCAATAGGACTATACAGCCGCCAGCGCCCGCAGTTTCTTGATTGCACTGCCCAAAGCCAGCCCGGTCGAAACCGTCAAGTCGGTGACCAACAAAAGTCAGGACCTCACGAACCGACTGTTTGCCGTCCAGAGCCGCGAGCCCAATGTATATCATAAATTTGACCGGCTATGCCATGGGTTGGGCATCGAGAACCGGCCGACCGAACTCAAAACCTCCAAGGCAAATAGAGTGGTTAAGCGCTTTGGGAGGCGGATCTGCAACGTGTCAAAAACCACAAGCTTTTACTCAGCACTAAATCTGAAGCTGACCTTGCATCGCTATACCACTTTGCATGCCCACTAACCCCCAAAATCAGCTTTAAGTGGCAGAAGTCCAAATAGATTTTGAAACACTGGTGCCATTTTGCAAAAAGTCCGTAGCTCAAAGCGCCCACCCGATCGGCACCCCTCCTTTTTGTCCGTGCCGCTGTTTATCTGGTCATGATGTTTATGAACAAGAACCGAAACTAAGTAACCAGCCTGAGAGCGGTCAGCGCGTAAAGCCGCGTGGCATTCAGAACATCTTCAACGCCAACCCACTCGTCAGGAGTGTGAGCTGTATCAGGATCGCCAGGTCCAACAATCAGCGTGGAGCAGTTTTGGCGCGCAAAGTGTTTAGCGTCGCTTCCGGCGAAGAAGCCACCGAGCGATGGTTCGTGGCCAAGCCATCTGGACGCCAGTTGGGCTGCTTGCACAACTGGCGATTCTGCGTTGATAATACGGGCCGAACGGCCAATTAGTTTCTTGGCTTCGATCGCCACACCTCGTATTCCTTTGACAGCCCTTTCGGCCGTTTCACGAATTTCGGCGACTGTAGCGTCGACTGATTCCAGTTCAACGATCCGACGGTCAATCTGGATCGTGCATCGATCAGGAATGACGTTGCTCTTAATTCCGCCAGTAACAAAGCTAATTGTGGCTGTAGATGGTGATAGAATCGGATGATCACGGTTTGTAATCTGGGGCCACAATTCCATTGAGAGTGTATTAATTACCTTACCCATAATTTCGATTGCATTCACTCCAGTCAGTGGAGCCGCAGAGTGGCCTGTAGAACCAATTACCGTAAGCTCCACCACGACTCGACCTCTCTCCCCGATGCACAAGACGCCGTTCGTTGGCTCTCCCACGATCACGTGTTCAGCTTGAACAAGTTCATTATCGACAAGAAACCCAGATCCAAGGTCTCCGCCTGTCTCTTCGTCAGCAACCTCGGTAATTATAAGCGTGCCAGTGAGAGGCACTCCGGATCGAGCGAGTGCCACTCCAGCCATTACCTGGGCTGCTACGCTTGCTTTGTCGTCCGCTGCGCCTCTTCCATAGATGCGTCCGTCACGCCGCTGAGCGCCGAATGGGGGATAGCGCCAACTTGAATGTTCACCGATTGGCACGACGTCCAGATGCGCGTTAAGAAGCAGCCGAGGACCACCGGAGTGACCTGGTAGCTTTGCAATCAGACTGCACTGCTCGTTTGACGGGCCCACAATCTGTGTGTCAAAACCTACATCGTCAAGGAGTGCGCGGCACAACTGCGCACCACCAGACACATCACCTGGCGGGTTGATCGATTGTAGGCGTATCAAGTCACTGAGTAATCCGATAACTTCGTCTTCTTTAATATGGGCAAGTACCTGATCCACCTGACCGCGATCAATTTCTGGCATCCATTTCAAATTCACTGACATTTTACTAAGACGCACTGTTGTGCGGTCGGGGGCACGACAACATTTTCATGGACTTTAGCTTGTTCTGTTACGCCCTTCGCAGCGCTACAAATATCCGTCGTCCCGATCCATTTTTGCGCTCTCGGTTAGATACTCGGGTAGGGCGACACGAGTATGGCAAGGAGTGTGTTCCCCGGAGCGGGTGTCTACATGACCGTAAGAGCCAGTACGTGAGGCTCGTGGGTTGCCGCAAAGAGAATGGTGTCCTAATTTAGTGTCGCAAATGCGAGACAAGGGGAGTTGGCGGGCGTTTCAGGAAACCCCGTTGATTTTTTAAAGTTTTTAGATGGCAAGGGTCCGTATTGCAGCTATTACTCAGGGTCATCAATAAATCCCCATGCATCGATTTCAACGAGGAGTTCTTCGCGCGCCAGTCCCTTTACGATTATGCCCGTTCCACATGGTCGCAATGGCTCAAAATAGCCTCGTATGACCGGATAAATCACCTTTCGATGCTCCCGATCTGTAACGTAGGTGATTATCTTGATAACATCAGAGAGTCGCCCGCCCGCCATTTCCATAAGTGTTTTGATGTTCTCGCACGCTTGCCTTACTTGCGCGGCAGCATCTCCGATTCCGATCAATTCTCCGGTTAGTGTGAAACCAGTCTGCCCGGTCATATACACGAAGTTGCCCGCCCGCCAGCACTGCGCCGCAACTCCTCCACTGCCCGGCATACCCATCTCACTCACATCAAACTTGTGGATCAATATTTTTTTTGCCAATTAGTCACCTATTCTCCCGTAGCCGACTACAAAAACCAGCAACTCCGCGATCTATTTTTTCCGTGAATGCGACCACGAACCAGCTCAGAACCCTGATTTGGACTCAATTACCAGCATGCGTGCCGGATTAGCGACACGAATAACATTAATTTCAGCATCGGATAGACCTTGTGCTCGCATGACTGGCTCAATGTAGTGCGAAATATATGCGTACCCAAATCCGCCAAACTTTGTGAGCTGAATTTTTGTCCCAACATCATGGGAGACGAGAATCTGATTCAGAAAGCCTCTTTCAACCAAGTTTAGAAGATCCTCTACCCGGCGTCCGTCATCAGTACTGACGCGCGAACCAAAGAACCAGTTGGCGCCAAAGTTGTCAAAGCTGACCCATACCCCGCGTCCTGCGACCGCCATCTGATAATCCCGATTGCTGAATGTATCGCAGTGGCTTACTGTAATACGCTTGGGATCAACGTCTTGAGACAGCGCCAAATCAAGCGCCTCTAAACCCGTTTGCAATGAAACGTGAATATTTAGCGGCAGACCCGTCTCGCGTTGCACACGGCACGCGGCCCGAAGCACTTTAGCCTCCTGCGCGGTCATGGGGTTGCTAGTGCCGATTTCACCGATGACCCCGGGTTTGATCCCAGTTGCACCGACCCCTTCTATCACCTCGCACAGCATCTCATCACCAAGATCCTTTTCGGAGCGCGCAGCAACTGAGGCGGGGTGGCTCGATTGAACATACCAGCCACAGCCCATAACCACATTCAGGCCGGTTTGCTTTGATACTTCCTTGAGCATCTCTGGCTGCCGCCCGAGACCAAAATTGGTGAGGTCAACAATTGTTTTTCCACCGACATCAGCGAATTGAAGGGCTTCAGGAATTACAAGATTTGGATCATTGACCAGAAGGTTATCCCGAGAAAGATGGGGAGCTCGCAAGAGGTTCCCAAGGTGTTCGATGCAGACAGAACCGTTTGCAATCTGATCAAGAAATTCGCCGCTCTTCCGACCGGAAAGAACGTCACCAACCCAAGACTTTTTTGTTGGATCAGTCCAAATACTAGAGCCATCGACAATCAAGTGCTCGTGCGGAAGTGTCAATCCAACCGAATCAGCCGAAACTGGCCCCAGAACCGTTTGAATGTTCTTATTCATCTTAACGTCAGTATTTATCGTAAATTTATCTACTACAGTAAGAAGGCGCTAACGAGGGCTGATCCCCGATAAATCAGGGAAGGAAAATAAATCATGAGCAAAAGCGCAATACGATGACGTTTAACCTTGTTTGACTGCCAACTCGGCCTCACCACGTTTGCTGAATGTTTCGCCGAGCAGGGTACGCCCAATCATTTCGAGATATGATTCGTCCCGATGTTGCAGTGTGTATGTTCGAGCATCTCGTAGCGCATTGCCAAGCGGATAGGCAGCGAAAGTTGAGCGCGCACCACAGATGTCAAAACACGCTACAGTAACACGAATAGCCGCGTGGCGGGAAAGATGCAAAGCAGTCATTGTGTTGTACTCAGCGGAGTCGGGAGTAACTTCTGTGTCTTCCCATAATCTAGCACACGCATAGACCGCCAATCTAGCTGCCTCTAATTGAGCGTGTAGCTCACCCAACTTTATTCTGGCAATCTGGGTTTCACCAAGATGTGGTCGTTCAGCGACATACTTAATCGTAAAGTCTAGGGCGCATTGGGCGGCGCCAAGATAGTTGGAGCTGGGTCCAAGTAAATACGATACGCGTGGCATATCGTAAATCCACCAACCAGGCCTTCCAATCATCATGTCGTCTGAAACAAAATGTTTGTCAAAGTGGATACTCCAACTCATCGTAGCGCGCATGCCAAGTGTATCCCAGTCATTTACCAACTTGACACTGCTTGAATTCCTAGGTACAAGCGCAAGCGACATGCGCTCTGCAGCTGGCTCAGAACCCGGTACCAAAGTCCACACCAGAAAATAGTCCGCGAGGGGACCACCTGTTGAAAAACTCTTAGTGCCATCAAGAATCCATCCACCTGTAACTCGCTTAAGTTCGGATTGATATGTCGCAGGACCTTTGGTCGAAAGTGGTGCTTCGGAACCAATTGAAGCTACGATCTTACCGTCTTCTATAAACTCACTGGCGAAGCGGCATTTTTGTTCGGCATTCGTCAATGTCGTGATCAGATAGGTAGCTCCACTATGAGTTTGGACTATTTGTGAAATAGATGGATCTCCATACGCCAAAGCTTCCAGTATGCGGAAATGCGCCAGATATGCTTGACCCTGCCACAAACCGTGTCCACCAAGTTCGGTTGGCACCCCGAGTTTGAGTAGTCCCGCATTACGTAGAAGCGTAATATCTTCCGCCGACACCGATGCCTCACTGTCGTTTTTGCGACGGTGAGAAGCGAGTGTCTTGGCAACTTCTTTCGCAGCCAAGAGCAGTGGTTCAGTTCTCCGATCAGCTTCTGTCCGATACAGCAGCCCTTGGTAAATTGGCTGCAGGCAATTTGGTAGCGCTGTCTTCATAAATGCGATTTCCTCTACTTGTTTGGATACAAATGTTTCTAGCAAGTCGTGTCTAGTTGATCAGTCTGGAATTATCGGGAGTAGGAGATGGGACTGTCGCTTCTGGTCCCGAAAGATGCGGTAATAAATAAGATTGCTACTGGGTAAAATCCCCATCGCGTTCATCTTGTCTTCGATGACCGCACCAATTCCACTCGAGTCAGCCGGCATGACAAACGCATCGGATGAGCCAATTTCGAGCTCGAGACGGTGCCCCGCACGAAAGTAATTTGACATAGCTGAGAAGCGGATTTGCAGCTCGAGTATTTCCCCAGGCACAACTAAGACAGGGTTGATATGCGAATGGAACGGCCGCCCGATCTTCGAACGGGCCTCATCGATTTTACGGTGGGACGCCCGGAGATAGCCCTTAGTGACCAGCGTTCGTTCTCCCGCAGGGTGGGTGTCCCATAAGTTCACAATAAAATTTGCGTCGGTTTGATCGATCGCGGCATAGAGTACCAATGAGGCCGGACCCGTCACTTCTATTCCGGTCGAGAAAGGCTCTGTGCAATAGCGTAACGATGAGAGACGAGCCGAAATTGTCGGGGGCGCATGCACGAAGGGATCAGGCTCGGTCATGTCGGTTTCAGGCTCAGTCGATAGCTCTTGATAGCGGCGCAAATAGAAGCGCGTCCAATCGGTACGTGCGAGGGGCCACTCATGTTCGGTACGTACTATCTCGCGCCCAGGAATGTACAACCGGAGAGCCGGCGCCTCGAGGACACCTGTGTCGATATCCTTCAGCCAATGGTCGTACCAGCGCAGTAGTTCCTCGTCATAGAGGCGAAGTGGGAGTTTGGCAGACGATGTGCCATGTGACAGCACAAGAAGCCTTTTTGGCACATCCACCAATGACTCGTCGGTGAAAGCTTCGAACGCACCATCGATTAGACCATAATACCCCCAGAAACTAGCCAGAAGCATCGGTGTCCGAATTCTAGGGTACTTCGGCCGTACAGAGCGCTCTTCCCAAAAGTCGTCGTAGGTCGGATGCAGTAACTGGTCAACAAAGGCAGCATTCTTAGTTGGCGCATTGAACTCACGAACAAAGAACGAGTTCGTCCGGATGTCCGGGTCCGCCAATCTGGCGGCGATACGCAACTGCAGTTCAGCCGGGGACCAGCGCTGTGCGGCGTCAAGTGCGGGGGTGTGGGCAGTAGTCATCTTCAGCACAAAAGAGTACCAAGCCGAAGTAATTCCCCCAGGGTAAGCCTTCTCGTATAGACTGGGCATTGTCTCAATCGGTGCAATAACGCGAAGGTGGGGCGGCTGTTGAGCTGCCGTGAGAAGTTGCATAATTCCGAAGTAGGAGTGACCAGACATTCCGATATTGCCAGTGCACCAAGTTTGGACTGCGGTCCATTCGATTAGGTCGCGTGTATCCTCTTGGTCCTGACGGTTATAAAAGCCACCCCAGCTCCCTTCCGACTTGCCCGTTCCGCGAAGATCGCCGATGACCATAACATACCCACGAGCGACAAAGAACGAAACGTTACCTGCCTCGATTGAATGGTCAAAGGTGATCGAGTGCGCCGGCTGCGGTGGTACCCCAATGTGCTGAACATCTTTCCCGTACGGCGAGACCGCAACCAGTGCGGGAAACTTACCTTGAGCATCGGGGCGAAAAATATCGACGCACAGGCGCGTGCCATCTGGCATCCGCACAAAGATATTGCGTTCTTCGATGATCCCATACTGTGGGACTAATGGTGTGGGCCCAACGCCAGTCGAGACGATCAAATCTTTGGTTGTTTTCACAAAATCAACTCACGACTGAGGGGGCGATAGTGTCACCACTAAGCCAACATTTTAGGTATTTCATGTATGAAGCATACTGGAATAGTACTGATTGTGTCAAGTCCACGTTGGCCCCAAGTCCCACACAATGACTTACGCGCCAGTTTCCAGTAAATCATTATCTGATTAATAGTACTAAATACCGCGCTTACCTTGCATGGTATGCAACGTCTTCCGTACTGTTTCAGAGTTGCCAACCAAGATATGATTGCCAATCGTCCGAGTAAAGTGCACTGTCACACCAACTATTGATGTTCTTATCCGCAGCCCCACTGTGCCGAGGAATCGGCAATAAGATCTGCCTGAACAGCATAGAAATCAAATCCCCACCGGCGGACGATTTCGGACGCCTGTGGAGTGTGATCCCGCGTAATCAATTGATCCGGTCTACATCGCCAAAGAATTGTGGCTTGCTTCAGTGCAATCGGCGTGCGTAATACAACTTTAGTGCTGCCATCCTTGGTATGTTGCCATTGCCAACCGGCCTTGCGACGTGCGCGCTCCCAGCTGTTAATCTGGGCAGCAGACCACCACGCAAGTCCTTCTGTTTGGGCTGCAGCTACCGCAGCCAACAGCGAGTCGGCAACACCGGGATTGGCAATGTAAGCAGGGTGATGAATCAGGTGCAGAATACCGTGGCTGCGCAGGGTAGCGGCGAGGAGTGCGTAGAACATGGCGGGCGGTGCAAAGACATGTAGATCTTGGGTGTGACACGGCAATTCCAGTACATCGAGTAATGCGCCTTCAAATGTTACTGGGAAAGAAAGATGACATGTTCCAAAATTATAACCGGCTTCACCGGACTTGGTACCACCTTTTGATTGATCCAACTCGATCCCATACTCCTTGCACCAGTGGAACAACTCTACATCCCCCTGCCACCGCAAATAATGGTTTTTGTTAGTCGTCGGTTCTGCGCCAAAAAGCGCGACCAGAGTCAGCCACTGCTCATGAAACAGCGTCTGGCTCCAAGGACAACCAGAACTCATTGCGTCGTAGTGCATGGCAAGTTCATGGCCAGCAGCGCCGATACGCGAAATAAGATCTTTTGGATAGCCAGGAGCAATCACGCACCAAGTCGAGGTTATCCCTGCTTCATTTAATAACTCAAGCAAACGTTGCCCCAACGACGGATTATTTCCATCGGTATCAAGCGACAAGTGGGCTATCGCGGGCAAGTTACATGGGTAGAGCCACAACAGTGGCAGTGCCACATCAGCACTTTCCATGGCAGAAAAAATGATCCGCATCAACAGTTCGCGCCAAAGATCAGCGATCGGCTCAAGAAATGCTTTAAAGCCGGGCACGTCTGGCACAGACTGACGGTCAAAGGTCCAGTCCAGGACTCCGCCATCCCCAGATTTAAGAACTCCGTCACAGACAGGAGCGCTCCCATCGGGTGCTGAGACTCCATCGCGCGTAACACTGATACCCTGCTGAATACGCACAACCGTGCCAGGAATATCAATAGCTATTAAAACACAACACCCCTTTCCAAATCCCTTTGTGGTCACTGCAACTCGCGTTGTTGGGCGCTGGTGGTTATCGAGCACCTGGGCGAGTACGGATGCGCCAGCCCCTTGGACGGGAATGCCGTTGAAAAAATGGAGGGGGGAAGCGATGTGTTCAAGTAATCGAGTTGTGGTGAACCGCTGCAAGTATCCTTCGCCCAGATTATTAAGTGCACCGGCCGGATAACCAACGTAACTAGCCGGATCAAGTGCAACCCCAAAAAGATCAGCCGCACCGCACAAGCCTCCTATGGCAATCCATTGTCCGCCAGAGGCAACCCACGAGCGCAACATTGCAGATAAATCGCCGGGTAGCTCATACTCCCCCACCGTTAATAATATGGAAATTTGAGGTAGCTCTACAGACAAAAGATCTAATGCCACCGCGCTGTAACAAAGCCCGGTATGAGATAGTATTTCGTGAATGTAATGCGGGTAACTCACTGTACGCGATGAGTTAGGCATAAGTTCAGGAAGAACGCAAACGGCAAAAGGCGAAATGGGTTCTCTACTCAATTAATTGACTCCTGAATACACTAGGTAGCTTGATGTTTACATGCATCTACTTCGATAATATCTGAACTAGTCTTGTTTGTCAATTACACTTTGCCCTACGAAAAGTACCATTCCAGCAGCCCAAATCTATTCTCTTTCACCCTGCGCTGCCAAGCGCGGTAAGGATGCATTAAATGCATCGGTGTCGTAGTGCAGCCGCGACGATTAATACCCCGCATACACCTTACTGTTGTTGAATGTAGTCATGAGGCATCGGTCACTTAGGGCTAGCCGCACGCATCTAACGCTGAAATCACCTCGTCGGCTCTTGTTTTTGCACGTAAGCTCCGCCTCTACCAGTCCACCGCCAGTCTTGTCTCGCGTCATTGGAGCTATCTCCCAGTCACCCAGCCGTCACTGTTGCTCAAACAATGGTGCGAAAACCCTATTTTGTAGTGCCACCGTGCTGTTCCCGACCACTTCCATGCTGCTTCCGACGTGACCTTTTCCTATACAAGAGCCGCCGTAAGTCACGGCAAGCTTGCGTATACGTATAGACTTGACAGTACATGATCTCAGGGATGACCCCACGGACCTTCCAAGCGCAGGCTACAAGCAGCTTGCCTCGGGCTAAAGTCAGTCCAAGCAGTTCCCCCACCGTGCCCTGTAACAGCTCCAAGACCGCTTTTCATTAGTACAGGCTTGCAATCGCTGCTCACTTAACACTTGTGCAAACCCACCGGAAGGTTAATCTGGACTGCCAGCTGCCTGCTTGTTGCGCTCAGTAGATTTGGTGTCGTGGCCCGCGAATTAGACGGGTATACGTGTTCGTGAGCGCATCTAATTACTATCTTGGCCTAAGCCTACAATAGAGATCAAAGTTGCCACACTGAAAATTCCGAAACAGGTGGTCTTCAGAGTTGAGCCCGCCTACAGAGTGGTGTCAGGGATCGAGGGAAAACCAGCGATTGCTCGGGGATTGCCCCAATCAGGTGCAAGAGCTAGGTAACATGACAACAAGCTGGTGCTGGTTTCCAGCCGCAAGTTCGGAGGTCGCAACAATGATCAGACACCATTAGATTATGCATGCTATGGAACTTGGCAACGAAAATCCGTATTTTCCAAAAATAGTCGCAGTCCAGTAGCTCATAATGTTATCTCCGGGACCTCAACCAATATCTTGATGCAATTATCTCCACGGCTGCGGGCTAGCTCGTAAGCATCCATTACGCGCGAAAGCGGAAAGGTATGTGTAATTAGAGGCTCCACATCAATATCACCGCTCGCGATCATCTGTAGCGCCTGCTTAGTCGAAAGGTGATCTGGTTCAAAAGCAGTCCCTGAATTGGAAACTGTGTGGCAAAATCTCTCAAAGAAGTCCCCAAAATCAAAATCAAAAGTTTTGTTGCGGGGGATACCAAAGTACAATAAGTGGCCAAATTTCTTCACCAACTGGTGTGCCAAATTGATCGACGTAGATTCGCCGGCTGCCTCAATCACCACATCAGCTAATGCGCCATTGGTCAGCGCACGTAAAGACTCCAAAGGATTGCTGGCGCCATTGCGAATGATATGAGTTGCACCAAATTTTTTTGCTGTAGAAAGCCGTGCCGCTTCAAAATCAATACCGATCACTAGAGAGGCACCCATGCGTCTTAGCATAAAGTCAAAATAAATTCCGGCTGATCCTTGTCCAATGACCGCTACAGTTTTACCAAGAACATTCGGTAGCCGCTTACACGAGTAGATCACTGTACCTAGTTGCTGAGCTTGCAACATCAATTGCGGCGCTCTGTGAGATGGCAAAACAAAGACATGTGCGGCGGGTGCCTGAAAGCATTCAGTCATTGCCAGTTGAGACGGCGAGAGAGTCAGCACCCAATCACCGACCCGAATACCACTGCCAGGCGCATCCACCGCCTCAACCACGCCCACCATCTCATGACCGCTACTGCCCACACCATAGGGATATTCGTGGATCTCGCCAAAGTAAACCATATGCACATCGCTTCCACAAAGCGACAAATAGCGCGGCCGTACAATCACGTGACCAGGTTCTAAGTAAGGTCGCTGAATTCTTACGAACTCAGTTTGGCCAGGAGCTATCACCTGAACAGCATACATAAAATATTTGCACTCTCCAGTGATTTGGCGACAAATTTTGTTTGCAGTTGTAGTATACACTACCGCCTGTGCCCCTCAGGTCAACAAGGTATTTTTAAAAGTCTAACGGCTTAACTCAGTGCGTGTGTAAGTGGGGCCCTACTTTTGTGATAGAGGAAGGCCTGCGCATCCGCACTATTTGCCTTTTCTATACTCGTAACTTATTAATTGTAAAAGTTGTTTCAGTTTTGATTTACAAGACCCGACTTCCTTTGTAACTTACCTGCATCCCTCTCACTCTCTTAAGATAATATGCTCGCCACCCAGTGGTCGCGTGCCCGCCAAGCCAACCGAGCTCTTACCTCCACCCTACTATTGCCTAAAGCTATAGGCGCTGTTAATTCGGTGTTGGGGAGGTTTCATGCTCGCTACAAACGCAAGATGCACAACGACATAGACGGCATTACCGGTCCAAAACATTCACCACTCTCCGCTTCACGTACCGCGTACCCATACACGCTCCTAGTATGTATGTTTTCTAAACCACAGGTTTACCAGCGGTGGATTCCACTATGAAGATCACCCGATAGGAATCGTTCAGTGTGGCAAGTTTGATCAGGCTTCGAGGCACAAGTCAAAATACTAATTAGGAGCGCCCCTCAACACATACACCCTTCCAAGCATCAGTTAACTGCATAAAACCTACGGGGCCAAAAAAACGACGAGGTGACCGTGTCGCTGCCCCTTAGGCATGGCCCTCCCAACTACATTCGACAACTGCAAATAATATGCGGAGTATGCAAGCATCACAGCCCTATTTTAGGCCGAGATATGTTTTGCACGCCTTTGTCGCGCTTGGGCGGAGGAAACGTTTGAGAACAATATTGGACTGCTATTCACGTACTTTCTGTTGAGTAAAGCGTTTACTAACGCCAGTGCAGACCAAGGACAACACGTAGTCCGACATCTGAATCACCGCCCGTGTACAGCACCGTGCTTCAAGCCAGTCCCGCAGTAATATAGGGGGTACAGAACTGTCGCATTGCATCGACTGTGTCCGTTGGACTTCGAACATAAAACCACCAGCCAAAATTCTTATCTAACTTCGGCCCGGAAACAGCTTGACACCTGAACCAGCATCGTACCAATTCTGGCATCCAACCTCAGTTCCAGGTTCCGCCTCGCTCATTTTGGCGGCGGATAGTCGTTCCTCGTCGATAACAAACCGGCACCATATCACGGTTGTCCCGGCTAATCACATTAATCGCGAACCCGCTATCTCGGATCCTGAGCGTCCCGCAGCCCATCCCCAACGAAATTAACGGCTAAGATGGTGACTGCGATCGCGACACCAGGTGGAAGCCACAACCACGGCATCGACTCTAACGTGTAGAGGGATTGCGCCTCTCTCATCATGCTCCCCCAGCTAGCCTGAGGCGGTCGAATTCCCAATCCGATGAACGATAGTGAAGCCTCAAGCAAGATAGCCGTAGCAACCGTCAGAGTCGTAAAGACCGCTAGCGGACCAAGGACGCTGGGGACAAGATGCCGAATTATGATCCGACGATCCGATGCCCCGACAGCGCGGGCAGCGAGGACAAAGTCCTGCTCGCGCAGGGAAAGGACCTGGCCGCGCACGATTCGGCAAGCGGTTGGCCACATCATTAGGCCAACTCCGAGGACGATTGCAAATTGGCCCGGACCAACAATCGCCACAATCACGATGATGCCAATCATGAACGGAAACGAAAGGACAATCTCAGTAACCCGCGAGATGACCGCGTCGGTCGTGCCACGAAAATAGCCAGCAGTAAGGCCAAGCAAAAGACCCACAACTGTTGACAGCAGCGCCGCCACAAACCCGACAACCAAGGATACACGGGATCCGTACATAAGCCGACTCAGTACATCGCGTCCGTTGGAATCCGTGCCAAGAAGGTGGGATGGGTTCGGCGGACTCTCTGCACTACTCAAGTCAATCGCCGCCGGATCGTATGGAGCGATTATCGGAGCAGACACCGCGATTATCACCAGCACTACCAGAAACCCTGTGCCGAGCAAAGCGAGACGGTGCTTTCTAAAGCGCCGCAAGGCGAGTGCGATGGGGGAGTTGGAGGAAAGCACCAGCTGCACTGCAGCCGCAAGATCCGAAGCGGCACTGGTCTTTTCTGTGTCAATCACTGAAACCGAATCCTCGGATCCACGATCGAGTAGGCGATATCTGTGAGGATGCTGAATACAAGAACCAAGACAGCAACCAGCAGTGTTATGCCCATTAGCACAGGGTAGTCGCGTTGGCTTACGGCAGCTAGCGCAGCTTGACCCATACCGGGCCACGAGAAGACCCGCTCAATGATAACGGCGCCACCGAAGAGGATGGGTATCATCACACCCACAACAGAGATGAGAGGGATCAACGCGCTCTTGAGAGCGTGACGCAGAATAACCGCGCGCTCCTGCAGCCCCTTCGCGCGGGCAGTCACCAGATAATTCAGTGAGAGTACTTCGAGCATGCTAACCCGCGCATAGCGCGCAAATGATCCCACAAGAGCCAACCCCAAAATACCAGCGGGCAGGACGAGATGATGGATTCTGTCAAATAAGTTTGGTGGTTGGCCAATTGTGCCCATCCCGCCGATCGGAGTCAGGTCAAGGCGCAACGAAAAGATGTAAATCGCAATGAGTCCAAGAAAGAATGCCGGTGTCGAAATCACAAGCAAGCTCAGTACGCTGGCTACGTAATCAAGCGCCGAGTACTGACGAACCGCCGCAATTACACCGACCGGAATTCCAATAGCTAGACCAAAGAAAAGTGCGACGGACATCAACAACAGCGTGGGCCCGATTCGTTCGCCTATGATCTCACTCACTGGACGCCCATTCAGAAAGGAGAAGCCGAGGTTGCCTCCCGCGAGCTCGCGGAGCCACAGTAAATACTGGATTGGCAACGGTCGGTCAAGACCAAGGCTGGTTCGGAGCTGCGCGAGGTATTCCTCGCTCACTCCAACAGTGGCCGAAGGATCGACCAACCACAGAATCGGGTCACCGGGCGTGAGGCGAATCACGATAAATGTGATTACTGAGATACCAAATAAGACGGGAATAGCAAGCAACACCCGGTGAGCAACCCATTGATTTATCATCGCATCTCTGCCTCCACTAAGGTTAAGGGTTCAGGAACTGTCCTGGGAGCGCCATACGCCTAGTCGAGGCTGAAGTCAGTAATCTGGAGCAGCTGGCTCCCATTGAGACCGTACGGGACAAATCCCTTCAAGCGACGGCTGTGAGCGACGAGGTTGTCAGTCACGTTGAGCCAGAAGTTCGTGACATCAGCGTTTGTTATCTCAGCGATCTTTTGGTACAACGCCGTGCGAGCCTCCACATCACTCAACCCCCGAGCTTGGATGAGAAGATCTTCAACTTCCTGATTACAGTAGTGTGTGATGTTGGTGCCAGCCGGGTATCTAGTGGCACACGACACTGGAACCGAAACGGAATCACCATCCGCAGTGTAGAACCCGCCCCCATAAGCAGTTGCGCCGAATGTTCGCTCCTTGTATGCCGCAAGAACAAGGCCTCGCTCCACGGGCACGAGCTCCATCTTCACCCCAACCGCCGCCCAATTGGCTTGCACAATCTCATTTGTCTGATCACGCTCGGCCGAGAGGCCCGGAATCCACTTCATTTCTATTACGTAGTCTGGATCCCATTTGGCTTCCTTGAGTAGCTCCTTAGCCTTCTCTGGATTGTATTCGTAGGAGTTCAGCTTCGAGGTATCAATTCCCGCAGTGCGATTGAAGGTGTTGACGATCTGAGCACGCCCCACATGGACTTTATTGACGATACCTTTGCGATCGATCGCGTACAGGAGGGCCTGCCGCACACGAACATCAGAAAGCGGACCCGATTCAATTCTCGCCGAGATCAAATTGATCCCCGGATTGGTACCCACCACGATGACGACATTCGGAACTGGGGCGAGCCGGAGTGCGCCCTTGGCACCGACCCAGGCAAGGTCCAGTTCACCCTTCTCCATTGCGATTTCAGCGGCTTCCGGGAGCATCTCCTTCATAAAGACCCTATCTATTTTGATATCCTTCCGGTACCGCGTATTCCGGACGAATTCGATGTACTGATCAGTTTTCCACCGAACAAAGGTGAAGGGGCCCATACCTGTTGTCGGCGCAGTCATGAACGGATGCGCCTTGAGCTTATCGGGCGGAACATCGCCCAGGACGTGCTTCGGGAGGATGCCAATGAAAGGCCATGCGAGCGCGTTGACCAAAGCGCCGTTTGGAGCAGCAAGTTCGATCACGAACGTTGTTGCATCAGGCGCACTGAACCCAGCAATCGTCTTCGAGGTTCCGTCAGAAAATTCCTTAACACCCTTGACTCCGGCAAGTTTCCCAGATTGAGCGCTCACCGCTTTATTCGCGAGAAGGTTGTACGTAAAGAGTACATCGTCGGAAGTGAACGGGTGGCCATCGCTCCACGTCAGACCCGCCCTCAGCGTGAAGGTGTACTTTAGTGCGTCTGGCGACACAACCCACTTTTCGGCAAGCCGCGGCTCGTAAGACAAGCCATCGGGTGTATAGGCGACGAGAGTGTCATGCACCAGACTCGAAATCAGCTCCTCCGTAAACAACGGTGAGGCGAGCGGATTAAAGGACAACGGCTTACCAGCCAGAAGAACATTCAAGATCACTTCAGGTCGTGCAGTCGGTACCACCGGCGCTTCGGTGGGCGCAACCGTCGCTGCTGGCACAGCCGTGGCGACATCCGCAGCCGTGGTGGCGGTTGGCGCAGCGGGCGGACTGGCACACGCTGCCAAGGATAAGGCGGCCGCTAAAATGAGGGCACTAATTTTTTGGTTCATTTTTATTGTCTCCTTTTACTTTAGAACACCAATTTAATGAAATAATAGCTTCGTATAACTTGCATTCTAGTAAACGAATTGTATTTTGTCAAGGCGCACTTTGGGCTAGTTTTCACCCAAGCACTATATCGGGGCCAACAATCTCTTTTGCTGAGAGTTCAAGATTCTCATTGTTTAGCACATGGAAAATGCACCGTTTCGATAAACCGTTCTTAAGGCCCTTGGCAATGTGCCAAAAGTCTCCGCTGCCATACGGTACTACAGTATGCTGCCGACATGCCGTAGAAGACCAGTGATTGCCATTCCCGCACCACCACCCCGCCCAAAATGCACAAGTGCAAATGCACGTGAGTATTCCAGGTCTAGCCCAAGCGGTGCATCATTTCTCACTCCAACTCCCTGCTATTGCGCCCGTGCTTGGACCCGGTGTGGCGCGCTGCACTAAGGTCATAGCGATCTCCACCTCCCAATCAGTCAGCCTTCGTCAGCAGCCTAGGCTGTCGGTAAGAAAAGCTTTGTGTACTCAGGGTGTGCAACAAACAGCAACGGAGTCCCGAATGGAAAATCGGTTCGCGGGCGAAGCCTAAATCCCTTGTCGATCACAAATTTTCCGAGGTCGCGCCGTTGCATCAAATTTCCACCACCAAGCCGGCGTGCGAAATTCCCAGGCCAGCTCTAGGCGCCGTCCGCGCGCGTGTCCAGCGTTCCCAGCGTGACATCAGTCAACGAGTCGAGTCGCCAGTCATATATGCCAGCACAGGACATCTCCTAGTTATAAACTGCGGCTTCAGCATCGCGATGATCATCAGAAAAGCGGTTCTGGCTGACGATTCGGTGTTGCAGAAAGTGCGGCTTCACACCGAAATCGCCTGCGGGATAGCCGATCGTCAGAATGATCTAATCCTAGACGTAGCGCGGCAGTCCCGATAGATCCGATACACCTTGCGGATCGTTGTGCACATTGCCAAGTGAGTAATTGCCAAGGCTCATCGACTGCGCAGCAAGCGATGTGTTCTAGCAGGCAAGATTTGCATCACCATGTGCGACCGGTAGAGTGTTCACCTGATCGCCGCACTGCGCACGGATATGAATGGAACGCGAGAAGTTTGAGAACTCCGGCAGCGGTAAAGATTCCGCGATGCTGCGCTGCGAGCCACAGAGCCAGCAGATCTTCTCGAGCAGCTCGCGTTTATCGATGACGAAGATGTTGTAACTCTGCAGGTTGCTCGAGTTCGGCGCACGCCGCACCGGTGCCAAGATCAGATCTAGCGCCCGCGCCCGTGAGAGCACCTCGCGAAAAGCACGTACACTGTGCTGCACAAGAAAGAGCTCCAAGATCGCACCGCAGTTGAATAGGTACACCGTCCCCAGCGCCGCACAAACAGCGTGTTGCCGTTTGGATCACCCACGTCAACCGCATGGGTGCGGTTTTTCAATCAGGTGGACGGCGAGGTCTATGCGATGTCACCAACGACGGTGGTGGCGACGAGTGCATCGCGGCTCACGTCAGTGTCGTTGTCCACATAGAAAGCGAGGTGTGGGTTGCCAAGGTGAATCCATCTATATTCGGACTAGGGCGTCTAGTTGTTTTTTTGAGTTCTAGACTTCTGCCTAGGCCGTCACCGATTAAGTTCATGTACGGCCATGTGTCCCAAGGCGCGGATGATCTTCATGTTCAGATCGACCCACCAACGGGCCACAGCATTAGTATCCTCAACTCTAATAGTGACTTGTAAGAGTTTTGGGGTACGCCCTTTCTTGCAGGTAGGTAATGGATGGGTTTCTAGTTTAGGGCCAGGCGACGAGCAACGAACGTGGAGGTTCTTGTATCTGCATTTACATCGACGACAATTGAGCTACATAAGAACAAGAACCGCAAATGTGATTCTAGAAGCTCTCCGTTCGTCGGTCATCCGTCGTCGACTAAATCGGCAACATTACCGACTTGCCCACCGCTATACTCTGACTTACCGCTTCCGTAAATTCCATGTTCTTGACGCCGCCTTCCTAAGCGGTGTGGGTGATGGCTTCGTGGCCGCGGATGCCGTTGATAAATTCCTCTTCGACACGCCAGCCGCCCTCGAGATCCGTTGGGGTTTCGACTTCGACTAGGGACGACTCTCCAATTTGTCCGCCCAAGAGTTTGTTCTAGGTGAATTGCAAAGTGGCCTAGCTGCAATAGAGTGTGGCCCATGGCGCACCCGACAACCCAGTGACCGACGAGATCTGCATGTGCAACAGCGCGGCGCTGACCATCTTGCCGATGATTTCCACGTGATCGGGGATCCGCACCGCCTCCTGTCTACCATCTGCGGGTGGGCGCACCTCAACATAGATCTACCCGCGGGCAATTACTGTCTTCGCCGTGCCCACCCAGCTCATGAGGGTCTCGGACCAGATGCCCATGCTCGTGATATTGAGGCTACTGAGATTACTGTTCTGGCGCCAGTGGATGGGAAAATCAGGATCGAGGAAATCGGCACCAGCCACCACATCCACTGCAAGAACATCACTCAGGTTACCTTCCATGAGGAGCTTCTAGATCATGCGGTCCATGCGCAGAGTCATGGGCGAGGGGACGATCTGAGCGGCTCGGTTAGGGTGGGCACGCGCCGCCGCCCGCATCTGATGTGCTCCACACACGTTTCCGGCCATGCGCGCCTCGCACATCACGTGCTTATCTGCTTCCAGCGCGGCGATCGCAGCGTGAGCGTGCATGTAGGACCACGTGCCAATGATTACCGCATCGATGTCCAGATCGGCGATGACATCGGTCCACGCAGCGTAGGCTTTGGGGCCGACCAGCTGATTGGCAGCGCGCTGCTAAGATTCAATACTGCGATTACAGACGCCGACGACCTCCACATTCTCCTGGGCCGCAGGCCGCGTATGTACTTAACTCGGGAGTTGCTTCCGGCGCCAATGATTGCAACACGGATCAAAGTTTCGGACATGGGTAGCTCCTGTGGACAGGAAAATTAAGTACCTTTCCGGATATGTGATCCGATCACCACGCGCTCATCGAGCCCCACTTAGCTATGACATCTACTGTACCATAGTCTCGGGGTGGCAGAGTCCGTCAATTCGATATTGCGGGAGGATTAATCGACTTACCAAGCACAAATTGCATTACTTTTGTACTACGGCACTCGCGGTCAGCACTTTCACGGTACCTGGCTAGCTTTTGGGCCACAGCTATCACCGCTCCGGGGATGGTACCATTTTTGCATCACAGATTTCCACTCTAAAAGCCGCCGGCAAAAGTCTGTGGGTGTTGTCCAACAGTTACTACGTGAGGCAGCCACACGACACCTACAACAATTTCTTAGAGGCGTTTCAGATGAGCAACTGCGGGGACACTACCACCGCGCAATTCACCACTTTCGTTTCCTCCCCAACAGGTTAACTACTTCTGCACCTTCCTCCCTTCCGCCCACGACTCGCGGGCGAGGATCTCCGCCAAAGTCGCACTCCAGCATCACGCGCTAGAATCTAACGCAATTGCGGTAGTGGGAATCGATCTCGACTACACGGAGCATGTATTGGCGAAATGTGTGCTCATGGTACACAAGCGGAACCGCTGTCGTCGTCTAGTAGCGGTTGAGCTCCGAGTGCACCGCCGCGCGATTCAACGTAGGCGCATGGTGTCACGGATGGAGCTGGGCTGGGTGATTATGAAAGAACCCTGATGTACTTCTGCAGCCGCTTTGACGCCGGTTCGCCGCCATAGATATTGCCGTCTCGATCGACTGCGATGAACTCCGCTCCACTCCCCATCATCGTTGGGGGATTGCCCCAGCGAGGCTGGATGAACGCACTCACCCAGCCGGACTTTGCATCGCCGATCCGGATGCCTTCCTTCCAACCGGGATTCCGCGCGTCGTCGGACTCGGAGTCGGCAACGTAGATCTGGTCGCGGTTGTCAAAAGCGATCCCGCTCGGCCTGCCGAACTGCGTCCAGGGCACGGTGAGCGACTTGCCCTCTTGGTCAAAAAGCTGGATGCGGTTGTTGCCGCGATCAGCGACAAAGATGCGTCCACGCAGGTCGATCGCGATGGCGTGCAACGAGTGGAACTCGCCCGGTGCCCATCCGCTCTTGCCCCACGCCATCAGATACTTGCCGTCGTTCGAGAACTTCACGACCCGGTTGTTGCCGTCAGTGCCATGGCCGTCCGCGACCAAGATGTCGCCGTTCGGAGCCACTACAACATCACTCGGCGAAGTAAAGTGGTTAGAGCCTGCGCCTGGCACGCCAGGCGTGCCGAGCGTCATCAAGACCTTGCCCTCGCGGCTAAATTTCACGATGATGTGCCCGCGCTTGTCGCCCTTCGGCGTGCGGTTGGTGGCTACAGCGTCCGTCACCCAGACGTTGCCTTCGCGATCGACGTCGAGCCCGTGCGGCCAGATGAACATACCGCCGCCGAAACTCTGAATGACCCTCCCCTCGGGACTAAACTTCAGGATCGGGTCAATCTTCGAGTCGCGACATTCATCGCCGAAGCGTGTGGGGTCCTCGAGGCGTTGGCACCGGACCACCGCCCAAACGTGCAATCCGTCCGGATCGATCACGACCTTGCCAACGGCCCCCATCGCGCGACCGTTCGGAAGTTGGGCCCAGCCTTCGACGATACGGTAGGGACTTATGGGTAGAAATTTCATATGCCCCCTCATTACCAAAAAATATTATACGCTGACTCGCAATTGTCAAGTCTCATTTTGCCCGAACTTCTACCGAACTATGTTCTAACTGTAAATAAAATATAAATTTCGGTGTTCGGAAAAGGTTGAGCCGCGTAACAAACCCAAATTGCGCAACTCGTATAGAACGGCACCAGCAGTCCAAAACGTAGACCGTACACTATTACACGCTTCACAGCAGGTGCAATTTCAGCTGCGCAGAATTACCTGCCCACAGTCCGTTCGAGCCAGTGGCGGTATACACCCCAGCACACGAAACGCTGCAGCTACCAGCTATGCTTGTGCCTGAGATGCCGTCTGCAGTTTTATTCTGGCGCAATAAGAGTGGGTGCGGCCTTGCGTGCGATTTGGGCATGACCCAGAACAGAATATCTGGGGGTGTTGTTTCTTCACCCTAGCGTAAGCTAAGTTTGCGGAGTAGTATCACAACACTAAAAATATTTACGGCTTCGCGGGGTCTGTCTCGTGGTGGTCCAAATAGACTTGTAAACCCGACCACTGGGTGCCCCAACACGTTAAATATGGAGCACGCGCGGAGGGCATGATATCGCATCCCGCTACCACTGTTACAGATGGCATGGCCGCTATCGCGGAGAGATGGTTGTAAGGAATTGCCGAGCCTTGCGCAGGGTGGACTGGTACATTCACTGCACCGGTGCTCATGCAACTTAGTTCGTTCACTGCGGGAGTGTATTTGGGTATCGCAGAACCCTGCTGGAGCAATCAGACTTCTTAGTAGCGGACTGGATCGTCAGTTAATAGCTGCTACTTGGTGTAAATTAGTTCACTAAAGCGACTCTGCATCAGCGTGCGCAGTGCTACTACATGATCTTCTGTGCCGGAGATGTACGGATGCGGAATACTCAGTCGGATTTCTGGTGCAATTCCCAACCGAGCACCTACCTTAACTATGGCTGGCGAGGCTAAAGAAAGGTATCCTGTCCACTCACGAAAGAGACCGTCTACGAGTAGGCGCTTGCGACTCAATTCTTTCCAGTCGCCTCGCTCACAGTCGTCCCACATCTGTACCGCGAAACGTGGGTTTAGGTTGACTAGGAAACTGTAGAAACCCCTGGCTCCCAGAAGCGCCCCCGGCAAGATCTGCGTGTCAACAACGAAGTGGTGCATCTCCGGGGTAGCTTCGACGATTTCACTAAGAGACGAAACGCTACCGCCTGTATGCTTACTACCAATAAGATTTGGTGCGACTGATTGGATCACTTGGTAATCCCGACCCGTCAGAAACCGTCCCGTCGCAGCAATGTTGTAGTGGACAATTCCTATGTCCGGGCAGGTCTCGGTAAGCCGCTCAAAGTACCGCAGGATCTCTTGATCATTTAGTGTGACCCAGAAGGGCAGTGCTACTTGAACGCAGGAAAGCCCTTGGGCGCGCGCATACATCGCCCGCTTAACCGAACCTTCTCCGTTTACCCAAGTGCATCCGGACTGGGCAGGAATTTCTGCCGCTTCGGCAGCTTTAGCGAATACGCCTGTCATGTGGCAAAATTCGTCATACTCGAGCTCATGCATTTCCCCATCGGTACCAGTGGTGTAGACACCGTGAACCCCCTCGGATTTATATCGGTGAACGATTTCAGTAAAGAGTCCCTTATCAATAGCTCCGGACTCCTGTCGGGGAATCGGAATTGCCGCCCAAACTCCGCGCAATGATTGTTTGAACGTGGCTACGCTGCTTGTCATAAGAAACTACCTCCACGTAGTAGAGCATACTGGTGCGGCTTCAAAAGTCAAACTTATCGTCGATTCCATCGACTGTAAAGTTACTACTCAGAACATTTATTGCGATACCACTCGATAGAAATCCTAGCTTGTGTACAGCCTCACCATCTTCTCACTGACCCGCGCTTATCAAGCGCCTTTTTACTCTCATCTCCAACCAACCATTGCCTTAGGGTCCCAGACTGCTTTACACTCTAGATTCGGAGAAATTTAGTTTGCTAAACAAGCGCAAATTGTACGGTTTATATAAAATAGCATTAGCAGACCTCCACTTTCACCGTGCCGCACCAGCGTCTCGGCCACGCCTTTACACGCTGCGCAGTGTGTGCCATATGTGCGCCACGGAATTACCAGCCCAGAGTCTGACCAAGCTCCAGTCATGGGATCAGCTCTGCACTGAGGAGAGAGCTTGCAACAAGTTGTCCATTTAGGATGGATCGGGAAGCCTGGAGGTGCCACCTCTCTATTCCCGAGAAGCGCCCCAAAAAAATGACTAAGAGTGCCGAGTTGACTCCGCAGCGGTGAGGGGCACTGGCTCGGTCGGTCATCAAGTTGCAACTGACAACGACTGAGGCGGCACTCGTTAATGGCGTTTGCTCCAAGAGCGTACCGCACTGGATCAAGCGCTACACGAAAGAGGAGTGCGAAAAAATACTCAACCACTCATAGCACCCGCACCGGTTGCATCCGCCGTTCGACGCATAGCCCGTCGAGACGACCAGCGCGTTACGCCGCCAGCGCCTTTGGCAAGCACATTGCGTTGCAGCTCGGCGCATCAGCGGGAACCGCAAAGACCTATTAAATGATCGGACTGTCGGTTGAGATGTGTTCAAGCCTTTATTTATGATGCCTCGCCCGTCTCAATCACCAATCATTTTTTTCGACCAAAGACAACTAGTGGGAGCGCGTTCCTCGCAGCCGCAGACAATTAGTACAACAGCCTCGGGTTCCCATAACATGAAGTGTAACCGGTACTAGCTTTTGCTGGGAAGCCTCTACCCTGTGCGATACCTCCAAGCACCTGTTTGCCCGAACTTCGCACTACACCATTCACCCAAACGACCCATGGCTTGCCTGAACGCTTCATCAAAACCGCACTTACCAAATGGGCATACACCCAAGCCGATAGCTCCCCAGACCAGCGCACCACGGAGCGCGTTCTACGGTCCCGTGTGTATAACTGGCACCGTCCACCTAGCGAACTGTATTCAAAAATACCGCTTAGTATTATCAACCTACCTAGGACAGACAATTATGCTTGCACACGCACCAGATTACACCAGTTTGACTAGAGGACTTGTTACCCCAACAAACTCCCCAGCAAAATACCAAGTTCTTTCTATTCTTGATTAGTACTGCGGGTGTGGAGCTTGACATTTAAAATAAAGTAGTTAAACTTTGGGGTGTCCCGCTCCTACGCTTGATCAATCACTAATCACATCCGAGCACAAACACATGGCAACCCTGAATAAAATAGAGGTTGAATTTAGAGCCTCTATGAGAAGTCTCGTAAGTAATGCCGTATTGGTAACAACATTACACGAAGGAAGACCTTGGGCCCTTACCATCAGTAGCTGCTGCTCGTTGACGATCAACCCTCCACAAATCCTAATTTCCCTTCGGTCCACAACCATCAGTAATATATCAATTCTCGAAAGCGGTCTCTTCGGTATCAATATCCTCAATGCCGGTCAAAAGGCGTACGCAGATTTTGGATCGGTGATAGGTAAAGCTAAGTTTGTAGAGGATTTTTGTCAAAGTAATGTGTCTGTCAACTCACCATTGATTGCGAATTCGCTTTATCACATTGATTGCACCGTGGCTGCACATCATCCTATCGGCGACCACTCGATCATAATTGGTCTTGTGACCCGTGTAACTATCCCGCGAGTTGCGCGTATACAAGACTCTGGCCCTCTCCTATTTTACAATCACGCGTATTGGAAGATCGGCCACGAAGTATTAGAATAATAAGGAGTAAGGGATGGAGAAACTAACCGGCGGAGAAATTATCGTTCGGTGCTTGGAAAACCGTGGGGTTGAGGTAGTCTTTGGTATCCCTGGCGAGCATAACATCGAGATCTATCGAGCCCTTGGAAAGAGCCCAATTCGGCACATTACCCCTCGCCATGAACAGGGTGCGGGATTCATGGCTGACGCCTATGCTCGCGTAACTGGCAAGATTGGGGTTGCAATCGTAGTGACCGGCCCCGGTTTGACCAACATTGCAACCCCAATGGCTCAGGCATATACAGACTCGATTCCGCTTCTTGTTATCTCTGGACAAGTTCGGAGCGATTTGATTGGAAAAGGCGGTCACTTCCATGAGCTGAAAGACCAAATTGGTTTCAGTAGCGCTCTTGTGGACTGGTCTCGAACAGTTAAATCTGCTGAAGAGATTCCCGCGATAATGGAACGCGCAATTACAGACCTAGCCAGCGGCACCGCGCGAGGCGTTCATCTCGAGTTTCCACAGGATATCCTGTTGGCTAGTACCCCTGTCTCATTTTCTGTTGCTGCGGAGCATCTAGCATCTTCCCCGTCACAATTTGACCTCCAGCGCGCAGCAACCGTGCTCGCTACAGCACATTCGCCTGGTTTGATCGTCGGCGGTGGTGGTCGCTACTCTGGATCTGAGCTGCTTGTTATTGCAGAGCGAATAGGTGCGCCAATTCTGACCACATGGCGTGGTAGTGGTGCAGTACCAACAATTCACCCGCTCTCGGTTGGACTCGCAACCGAGTTTCGGGCTGCTAAAACCTTTTTCGAGACCTGTGACACTTTGTTGATTGTGGGTACTGAGTTAAGTGAAACTGATTTCTTTCCTTCGTTCCCGAAAACAAACGCAAGAATCGTAAGAATCGACCACAACCCAAAGCGAATCAACCGAGGGTGTCTTGTCGAGGTGGGGTTGGTTGCTGATGCACAAAGAGCTGCTCATGAGCTTGGGATTGAGCTAGAGAGCCACGAACAACGCCAAAACACTGGATCCTCTCGAGCTGCAGCGCTGCGCAACGAAATTGATCGAGAAGCAGCCGCTCAAGCAGCGCCATATCGCGCAATTGTTGAGACAATTCGCGCTGCGCTACCACCACATGCTATTCTTACCTGCGATCTAACCGGTCCTGTCTACTACGCAGTCTCGCGTTATTTCCCTGTTGATATACCGAATCGGATCTTGATGTCCGGACTGGGAACTCTGGGCTATTCTATTCCTGCGGGGATTGGAGCCAAACTTGCGAATTCCGATTGTCCCGTTGTAGCGCTGGTTGGCGACGGCGGTTTTATGTTTACGGTTTCTGAATTGATGACCGCGGCAGAACTCGGCCTGAATTTGGTTATCGTGGTTTGGAACAACAAGGGTTTTGGTGATATACGCCGCCAGATGATTGAAAGTGGCGCACGCACCGTGGGTGTGGACCTTGTGAGCCCGGATTTCGAGGCGCTCGCCAAAGGTTTTCGCTGCGTCGGTGTAACAGTCGAAAAACCGTTGCATCTTCGTCAAGAGCTCGAATACGCATTGGGGCGAAGTTGCCCTACTGTTATCGAAATTCCATCGATGGATAACTGAAGATGGGCGAGATGCTGACTTACGAGATCTTTGCCAAGCTAATGGGTGTGTTTCCGACTGGCGTTACAATCGTGACTTCTATCGGTATTGATGAAACGCCTCGAGGCGTAACTGTCAACGCGTTTAGCAGCATTTCCCAGTCGCCGCCAATCTGTATGGTCTCCATCTCGAAGAACTCGCTTACGGTGGCTGCTATATTATCAGCAGCCGCGTTCGCGATCAACTTTCTAAATATAGATCAGGAGCTTCTCTCGCAGCGCTTCGCATCCAAGGTTACAGACAAGTTCGATGGGGTATCTTGGACAGTGACAAGGGCTGGTCTGCCCGCAATCACCGGCGTTGCTGCTATTGTCGAGTGTAGTCTTCGTCGTTGCATCGACGTTGGTGACCATTGTTTAATACTCGGTACGGTTATCGGCGGGCAAGTCAGTGATCACGCAGTTCCACTTGCATATTATCGGCGTCAATACGGATCGTTTACGCCGCGCAGCTAGGCGCGAATGCAATGTCATCTATCAGTTTAGATAGCGCGGCACCTGATAAGTATGTCTCGTCCCGGTCTACTGCCCAATTCACTGTCTTCCGCGGGGCATCGCAGGTCCTCACATTTGCTTCTAAGGGCGCACCAAAACGTGGGCTAGATATGGCGGATCCTGGACTTATCAAGCATGGTGCTGTCGTCGTCCACAATGGCAACATTATTGATGTTGGTGACGAGTCTGAGGTCCTGAAACGGCTTGTGAAAAACGAGGTTGAAGAAATCAATGCCAGCGGTCGTGTGTTAATGCCAGGATTTGTTGACCCGCACACACATATGATTTTTGGTGGCGAGCGGTCTCTTGAATTTGAGGCCCGCTTATTTAACACACATTTTCTCCGTACTCTTAAGACAGGGGGGGGCATCCACGCTAGCGTGTCTGCGACACGATTGGTGGATGACGAAAAACTGGGTGCAAGCCTACTCCACCGGCTCGAAACATTTGTGAAACGCGGTACAACTACGGTTGAGGTGAAATCTGGCTACGGTCTATCGGTTGACGAAGAACTCAGACACCTCCGGGTTCTTAAAGCAATGAGGCATCGAATTACAGCGCGGCTCGAGCCGACTGTTCTGGCTTTACACGCTCGCCCATTGGAGTATTTCGACGCGCCAGAGATCTGGGTTCAAGAAACAATCGACGAGCTTTTGCCACGCTGTGTCGCCGAAGGTCTTGCAACTACCTGTGATGTACATGTTCAGCCTGGTGTTTTTTCAGTAGCGCAATGCAGAACGGTGCTCCTTGCCGGAAAACGTCTTGGGCTGGGTGGACGTGTGCATGCGGACCAGATGGAATGTTCTGGGGGGACCGAGTTAGCTGCGGAATCTGGGGCTCTCTCGGCGGATCATGTTGGCTACATCTCGAATGCTGGGATTAGTGCACTCGCCTCATCTGGAACAGTTGCGGTACTCATACCGGGCAGCACCATGTTCGTACCAGGCGACCAGGCAGCTCCTGCGAGGGAATTAATTGATCGTGGTGTCACCGTGGCAATCTCAACCGATTTCAACCCGGGCTCGTCCCCGATTCTCTCCACGCCACTGGTCATCAGTCTAAGCTGCGCCCTCTATCGCATTTCGGTGGCGGAGGTATTATCGGCTGCGACAATAAACGCTGCGTGCGCGCTAGGCAAAGCCAATAGTGTTGGTAGTATCGAATGTGGTAAGTTAGCTGATATTATTTTACTAGAAGCAGAGGATTATCGTGGAATTCCGTATCGGTTTGGGGAACAACTCGTGCGCGACGTATACATAGGTGGCAGACACGTAGCGACTTCTCCGGAGATAGGAACAATTTAGGGGGTATCTCTCCAAGAAGGTCTCTGAGTTTTTCTAACCTCGAATCTTACTAAAGCAGCTACGTTCAAGTCGTTACCAGCCGTAGCTTATCCTTGATTTGTATACGTTAGATCTTGCGTTTTATCAAAATATGCATTTTTCTGAACCGGCGAAATACACTGCGGCGTCACTGCACGAATTCTGTGTATGTATCCTGCTGAAGTGTAATGTGCCCTTTGGTGAAGCAGACACTACCGCAACCGTATTGGTCGACACCGACCTCCGCGGCGTCGACTCCCATGGCATAGCGCACTTGTCTGACTATGTGGCCCATTTGATCTCTGGATCTTATAAGGCTTCACGTACCTTGACAGTCGTTCACGAAACTCACGCAACAGCGCTGGTTGATGGAGGTGGGGGGCTGGGGCATCCGGCCGGAGTATTTGCATTCCAAATGGCGATGGACAAAGCACTCTTAACAGGTACGGGAACTGTCGTTGTCCGCAATTCCCACCATTTTGGGGCCGCGGGGTATTACGTTTCACTTGCTTTGGGGCGCGATATGATCGGGGTATGTATGACCAATGCGGGTCCGGGGGTGCTACCAACTTTCGGTATCCAGCCGCTACTCGGCACAAACCCAATTGCGTTGGCGGTGCCGACGAATTTAGAGCACCCATTTGTCTTGGATATGGCCACCAGTGTAAAAGCGTACGGCAAGGTGGAGATCGCAAAACGGGAGCGGAGCGGGATTCCTGAGGGGTGGTTTCTCAAGGCCGATGGCGGTATGGGGCGCCAGCCCTTTGACTTTCCATTCTGGCGCGATGGAACTGAACAGCGCCGTGGTGGAATGTTACCGTTAGGTGGAGCTACGGAGGCTACAAGTTCCTACAAGGGCTACGGATTGTCTCTTGGTGTTGAAATATTAACGGCTTTACTGGCAGGTAACACGCCGAGCGCGTTGATGGAAACAAAAGCGGGAGATCCTGAACCGGCCATCGCCCACTATTTTTCGGCAATTCACATCGACGCCTTTCAGCCACTTATTACCTTTAAGATGCGCATGGACGAATTGCTTTTGACAATAAAAAGATCACCAAAGCTCCCAGGGTATGATCGAATTTACATTCCTGGCGAGAAAGAAGCTGAGTGTTTTCTTAAGCGTATGGCTGAGGGAATACCCTTGCACCCCGTGGTTGTTGCAGATTTAGAGCGTCTGGCAAAGGACCATTTGGTACCCACACCTAAACCCACATAGCCAACGTTGAATCACCGTATTTGTTTTGTTGGCGCTAACTGGGAGTTGTTGCAAAGAGACATGACCAATGGACCAAGTAGTCGCCCGCGTTTAGTTGGAACTTTAGGGGGGTTTTGAAATTTACCTCGCTGGTTAAACGTTGATTGCAATAGATTACCACGTTAGAGAACAGAGTTATGTAGACCTTTTTTAGTTGTTGCACTCCATGCGATCAGGAAGGCTTATGGACTAGCTTTGGCGCAGACTCGCTTAGGTCATTCGTAAACCCGATCGGAGTTATACCTCACAAGTTAGATGGAGGGGCTAATTATTGCACAGAGTGACTTATCGTCGTAGGGTCTACAGGACATCAAACGGGTTCGTTAAACTGTTTTGGCGTACGTCGCCGAGCCGCCTATCGCAGCGCTCAAGTATCCCTCGGGCTTGAGCGTTTCTGTCTACAGACAGCGCCCTTAGCCACGCCCGATCACTAGCTGTTTTTGTGTTTGAATGAACAGCGCTTTAAAAAGCGGGGGTTATAAACCTGTCAAGGTTGTGGTGGTGCGTGAGTGGGTACCCACCTTCCCGCCCTAGGTTCTCAAAGGAAATACAGCACCTTGTCCAGATAAAAAACGGCGCGGAAAATCTGGGCTGACTTGGTATCACCAATTCGTTAGCCTTTAAGCATGCGAAGAATGTGCGTCTGTAATATCTGGTTTGATAAAAATCTGGGTTTCAAACCGTGTGTCTAGTAAATTAGCTACCTCTAAGCCTAGGATGGTGCGTTGCTGGCGCTAACTTGTCTGTTAAACCAGAAGACCACACATATAAACTGGTGATTATGGGCACCTAGGATCAGTATATTATCTGACACCAACACTTTACTCCCGGCTCGCTCGCCATGTGCTATCCTGCCAAACAGCATGTTGGTCCCATCCCCCGGTTTGAACCACTGCCTGCATATGCCACGCCCATGCCACCGCTGCTAAGCCGACCGGCCACGCCCGCCCAAGTGGCAGAGGCCGTGCTCCAGCTGCCCCGGCTGCTGCCGCGCGCTAGTGGCAGCAAGCCCGCCCTCAGCACACCGCCCACCGGGGTGGCGGCGCTAGATCTCTCGGCTCTCACAGGCGTGCTTGAATATACGCCCGACGAATACACCTTCACAGCTCTGGCCAGCACCCCTGTGGCGGAAGTGCAGGCTTTGCTTGCGCGGCACAACCAGTATTTGCCGTTTGACCCGCCTTTTGCCGCGCGCGGCGCAACGCTGGGCGGCGCGCTGGCGAGTGGCTTGAACGGGCCCGGTCGCTGGCGCTTTGGCGGGTTGCGCGACTTTATTTTGGGGGTGCAGTTTGTGAGTGGCGCTGGCGAACTCGCGCGAGCCGGCGGCCGGGTGGTGAAGAACGCCGCTGGTTTTGATCTGCCAAAGCTGCTGGTAGGCAGCCTTGGCCGGCTGGCGGTGCTGACCGAACTCACCTTTAAGGTATTTCCGGCGCCGGCAGCCCTCTGCTCGCTGCGCTTTACTTATCCGGACCTGGCTGCGGCTGTGGCTGCGCTGCTGCAAGCAGCCACCCTGCCAATGGATTTGGACGCGCTGGACCTGCAGCCGCCTGCCACATTGTGGGCGCGCCTGGCCGGGTTGCCTGCAGCGTTGCCCGGGCGCGCTGCGCGTTTGCAGCAGGCGCTGGGGACCGGCACGCTGCTGGAAGGCGCAGAAGAACAAGCTGTGTGGAACGCTGCGCGCGAGTTTGCGTGGGTGCCAGCAGGCAGCGCGCTGCTCAAAGTGCCGTTGACGCCACTGCGCATT